>FSUE01000531.1_pt1 | contig 13520 bp, 12 predicted proteins | sample 1637031 | NCBI WGS metagenome assembly FSUE01 (sample SAMEA3914819, study PRJEB12502) | metagenome | biome: forest; material: soil | place: Canada | collected 2010-06-26 | depth 0.3 m | reverse complement strand
CGACGAAGGCGCATACTGTAGGTATGTAACTGAGGAGCAACGAAGCCAGCCGGGATGGATCGGCCGCGAGAGCGATCGACTTAGCCCTTCCCGGGCCCTAAGCTTGGGAGATTCTTTTCGCGAAGGAGAGCGCTTTGAGGCTTCCGAACGGCTTGGGTCTGGTCGCAGCGTTCGGCTTCGCTAGCGCATTGCAAGCCGCCACCGGCTGCGGCGGCTCGGACTTCACGAGCAACGCCGGCGGCAGCGCGGCGGCCGCGGCCGGCCAACCCGGCGACGGCGGCGCGGCTACCCAACCGAGCGCAGGCTGCCACGGCCCCGAAGACTGCAGCGACGGAGATCCGTGCACCCAAGACGTGTGCCGCAAAGACGGCGTTTGCGTGCTCTCGCAAAAGTGCGCTGCCGACCAGAAGTGTTGCGCCGGCGACTGCGGTGACTGCTGCGACAATAGCGACTGCGACGACGGCGTCGGTTGTACCGATGACGAGTGCTTTGCCGGCGGCTGTCAGCACCTGCCCAGCGTGACCAGCTGCAGCTCGACCCAGTACTGTTCATTGACGGAGGGCTGCGTCGCCAAGGAGGCGTGTAAGACCGGCGACGCCAGCGCCTGCGACGACGGCAGCGCTTGCACGGTCGACAGCTGCCAGGGCGCCCTGTGCGCCCACGCCTTCTGCGACGACGCCACCCGTTGCTGCCCCGACACGGGCTGCGCCGCCGAATGCTGCACCAATCAAGAATGCGACACCGACGACGACATGTGCACGGTCGGCGTGTGCACGGCGGGCAAGTGCAGCCAGGCCCCGCGCTGCGGCGACGGCGAAACCTGCTGCCCCGGCAAAGACGGCGCCACCTGCGGCAGCTGTTGCTCGGCGGAAGACTGCAACGACAAGGTGTTGTGCACGGTCGACGCTTGCATCGAAGGTCGCTGCTTCAACGCGCCCGGCTCATGTGACCACGGCTACACCTGCGACCCGACCGCCGGCTGCAAGAAGGACATCGAGTGCAAAGCGGACGCCGACTGCAGCAGCCAAGGCTGTGGCCGCTGCGATGACGGCACCTGCCTATACGGCTGCGGCGTCAACGAAGTGTGCTGTGGCAACAGCTGCAAAGGCTGCTGCACCGCCGCCGATTGCTTCGACGGCATCGACTGCACCGACAACGTCTGCTCCGAAGGCAAATGCACCTTCCCGCCGAACAACAAGAAATGCCCCGTGCTGCAGACTTGCAACGTCACCAAGCGCGGCTGTGTGCTGCTTTAGCGACGGTTGCGCGCCAAGACGAACGGCTTTGATCGGGTCACGGCAGCGGCTCGTTCAACAGGCGGCAACTGCGGAGCTCGAGATTTCGCATGTTAGGCTTCGCACATGAACCGGCGGGAATTCTGGGCTTTGAAAGGTCCGGGTGAGCTTACCCGACCGGTTCGGATTTCTTCCCGAGGTAACCCACGCCGACCAGCAGCAGGCCGAACAGCACGTGGACGACGTGGTCGGCTGGGCGCAGACCAAACAGTTGCGCGGGGAACAAACCGGTCAGGCCAGCGAACGCTTGGTACAGATCGATCGCGCCGAAGATCAGGTTGAAGGCGATCGCCGCGGCCACCAGTCGACGCAGCGCGATCGTCAGCCCCAGCGAGCCGGCGAGGAGGTGGAACACGTTGTACGGAGCCGCCCCGCTCATCAGCGACAGCTGCGCGGGCATCACGAACCCAAGCACGCCCGCCGCCAGCAACAGCGGCGCAAACCAAGTCAAGGCTTGCACGTTGCGCGTCGCCCACGAGGGACCCACCGAGCTCACCGAGTCGGGCATGCCGCAAGTTACTGCCAAAGTCGGCCGCGGATTCACGGCGGCCCGGAAACGCCGTCCCGACCGCCCAGCTGGCTGCTTGGCGGCTGGCCCGAGCCGAGTTTCGCGACTGCTGACGGCCGGCTGGGGTTACTGCTGGATCGGGTAGGACCATGCGACGACGTCTCGATGCCCTGACCGCCACGCCACCCCGAAAATGCTGGCGCATCAGCGCAACCGTGCCGGGGCGCTCGTACCGGCCCGCGCGCCTAACGACCCCCGAGGGTGATTCCGAGATGGAAGCGCGGCGCCGACGACACGTACGGGCGATGCGCCGACTCTTGACTGGAATTTGCTTGGTGGCTCTCGCCGTTGGCTGCGGTTTCGACACCGTAGCGCCCGCCGGCCAACAGACCTCCTCCACCAGCGGCGCGCCCGCCACCAGCGGCGGAGCCCCGGCAACCAGCGGCGGCACTTCGGTCATGAACGGCGGCACGCCAACGACCAACGGCGGCAGCTCGACGACCGCGGGCCAGTCCACTGGCGGCGGCGGCATCACCCCGGTGGGTGGTGGCACGAGCCAAGGCGGGGCGCCGGGCGGTGGTGGTGCCGGCGGCGGCAGTGCTGGTGGCGGCAAGGGCGGCAGCGGCGGCCAAGGCACGGCGGGCACGGGCGGCGGAGCGCCGGTCGACCCGCACTTCAAGCTTGCGTGGCGCGACGACTTCGACACCTTCGACACCGATCGCTGGACCAAGCAGACCCACACGTTTGCCGAGAACCTGGCGCGCTTCAGCGCCGCCAACGCGGTGGTGGAGGGCGGCTTCCTCAAGTTGCGCGTCACCCACGTGCAAAACGGCGACAAAGCCTACACCGCGGCCGAAGTCGCGTCGAAAGACCAATTCACGTTCGGTCGCTTTGCCGGTCGCATCAAGTTCTGCGCTGGCAGCGGCATGGTCTCGTCGATGTTCACGTACAAAGATGACGTGACCGCGTCGTGGCAAGAGATCGACATCGAGCACCTGGGAAATCTGCCCAAATCGGTGCAGTACAACTTGATCTCCGGCAATCTCGCCAACCGCGTTTACCAGCCCAAGGTGGTGACGTTTGCGTTCGGGCCACCGCTCGACTTCCACGACTACGTGATCGAGTGGACGCCGAGCGGCGTGACGTTCTTCGTCGATGGCACGCAGAGCTTCCACGACGTGCAAGCGTCGCTCAAAGACGCCGCGCGCCTGCACATGAACGCCTGGCCCACCAACAACGCTGTCACCTCGTTCGCCGGCCCGTTCAATGCCGACGCCGTGCCGTGTGAGGCCCAGTACGACTGGGTCGAGGCATATACGTACACGCCGTAGCCAACGCGAAAAGTGCACGGCTTCATTTTCGCCGCGTCGGGATCAAAGTCGTCGTCGGTGGCGTCGGCGCGACGTCATGCGCGCGTCATTGCCGCCTCAAGGGGCGATTTCACCGGCCGGAAACCTACGGCGCGGTTGTTGCTGTGCGGGGATCGTCACCTTCCAGGAGATGACCTCAAAACATGACCAATTCAAATATTCGATTCTTGAGCTTTACCAGTCTGAGTCTCTTTGTCGCACTCGCTCCGCTCGCCTGTGGCAGTGATGACGACGACACCAACAGCAGCAGCACCGCCGGCAAGTCCAGCGGCGGCAGCTCCAGCACCGCCGGCAAGAGCGGAACCGCCGGCAAATCTGCCGGCGGCAGCAGCACCAAAGGCGGCGCGGCCAATCTCGGCGGCGTTGGCACCAGCGGCGAAGACGCCACGGGCGGCGAGGGCGGCGCACCCGCTGTAGCGAAGGCTCGCTTGCGGGTCGTGCACGCTTCGCCCAACGCGCCGAGCGTCGACATCTATCCCACTGGCTCTGCGACGGCGGTCGCCAAGGCCGTAGCGTACGGCCAAGCCACCGATTTCATCGAGGTCGAAGCCGGCACGGTCGCGTTCGATCTGCGCGCGGCGGGCGCGAAAGCCAGCGTCGATCCAGCGTTTACCACCGAAGATCTCACGGTCGACGGCGGCGCTGACTACACGCTCGTTGCCGCCGGTGACTTCGACCACCCCAACGACGCAGCCACTGGCTTCCGCGTGATGGCGCTGGAGCACGATTTCGATGCTCCCGCGGCGGGCACGGCGCTCGCGCGCGTCGTGCATGCCACCTCGGCGTGGGCCACCGTCGACGTCGATGTCGCCGCGACCGATGGCGTCGATTTGCCCGGCCTTGCGCCATTCACCAGCGAGAGCAACGTGGCCCTGCCGGCCGGCGTCACGGTGCCGCTCGACTTCCAAACCGATGCTGACGGCGTGCTCTCGCAGCTCACTTTGCCCAAGCTGACCGCGGGCAACGAGTTGTTCGTGATTGCCACCGGCAACCCGGGCTTTCCGTTCCGCGCGCCGGCCAACGGCTTCGCGCTCCTGATCGTGGATCAAGACGGCAAAGTGAGCTGGGTCAAAGAGCTGCCCTGGCTCCACCTGGTTCACGCTTCAGACATCAGCACCGTCGACGTGTACGAGAGCACGCACCTGACGGCGGAGGCCAAACTGAGCGACAACTTGGCGGCGCAGAAAATCGCGGCGTTCCAGCTGCCCGCCAGTGCGACCGGCTTCAGCCTGAAAGCGGTCGCGAGCGACCAGGTCAGCGGCACCGCCACCGGCTTGGCCACCGGGGCCACGAGCACGATCGAAGCCGGCGAGCACTACCTGAGCTACATCGCCGGCAACACCATCCAAACCATCCACGAGCAGTTCGACTTGCTCCAGCCGACCAAGGCCATGCTGCGCGGGGTTCACGCCTCCGTCAGCGTCGCGCAAACGGTCGACTTTGGTGCGGTCGTGACCGGCGCGGTCAGCACGGTGCTGGTCAACGGCGTGATGCCGGCGGAATCGTCGGCTGAGGCTGGCGTCGCGATCGCTCCTGGCAACGTCATTCTCGGGGTGGCCGCCCACTCGACGACGGTGCCGTTGGCTCAAAAGACGCTGACCGCCGCGACGGCACCGATCGCCGGCGAGCGCGACTTTGCGCTGCTGGTCGGTACCGATGGGCTGTGGGTCGTCGACACGTCCGTCGCCGGCTGGCCGCTGCGCTGAGCTCAGCGCAGGATGGCGTCGATGCTCGATAGCTCTTCGGGGCTGAAATCGAGCCGCTGCAAAGCGCCAACCGCATCGTCAATCTGCTCGATGCGGCTGGCGCCGATCAGCGCCGACGTCATGCCCGGGTGCCGCAGCACCCAAGCGATCGCCAACTGCGCCAAAGTTTGCCCGCGCGCCTGCGCGATGGCGCCGAGCGCGCGCACCCGGCCGAGCTTGTCTTCGGTGACCTGCTCGGGCCGCAAAAACCCGGTCGGTTTGCCGGCGCGCGAATCGGCGGGAATGCCGGCCAGGTATTTGTTCGTCAACAAGCCCTGCGCCAGCGGCGAGAACGCGATGCAACCCATGCCCTGCTCGGCCAGCACGCCCAGCAGCTCGCCCTCGATCCAGCGGTTGAACATGCTGTAGGCGGGCTGATGGATCAAACACGGCGTGCCCAGGCTGCGTAGCAGCTCGGCGGCTTGCTTGGCGAGCGGTGCCGGGTAGTTCGAAATGCCGACGTAAAGCGCTTTGCCGGAGCGCACGAGGTGATCGAGCGCGCCCATCGTTTCGGCCAACGGCGTCTCCGGATCGGGACGGTGGTGATAAAAGATGTCGACGTAGTCGAGCCCGAGCCGACGCAGGCTTTGGTCCAGGCTGCTGACCAGGTACTTGCGCGAGCCGAAGTCGCCGTACGGCCCGGCCCACATGCCGTAACCGGCCTTGCTCGAGATCACGAGCTCGTCGCGATACGCTGCGAGATCGCTCTTCAGCACCTCACCGAGCGTCGTTTCGGCAGAGCCCGGCGGTGGCCCGTAGTTGTTGGCCAAGTCGAAGTGAGTGATGCCGAGGTCGAACGCCCGCAACAGCATTTTGCGCGCGTTGTCGCGCTGGTCGACGCCACCAAAGTTGTGCCAAAGGCCGAGCGAGATCGGCGGCAGCATCACGCCGCTGCGACCGGTGCGGCGGTAGGGCATGGTTTGGTAGCGAGCTTCAGCGGCGGCGTAGGGCATGCCGCCGATACTAGCCTCGAGACTTACTCGTATGGGGTCAGAGCCACAAAATTTGCGGCACCAGCTGCTCGGCCTCGGCCTGGATCTCGTCCAGCTTGGCCTCGCTGAGACCCAGCTCGCCGCGCGCGATCTCGAAATCTAGCTCGGAAACCGCGTCGGCGGCGATCGCGACGCCTTGTGAGTCGGCCGGGCCGACCACGTCAGCGCCAAACGAGCGGCTTAGCCGATCGGCCACGCAAATCGCGGCGGCGACTTTCGAAAATTCGCCGGTGTGCAAGTGGTGGTGATGACCCACGATATCGGCCATCGACGCTGGCAAACCCCACAACGTGGCCAGGATGCCGGACGCCCGCTCGTGCAGCGCGTCCACGTCGGTCCACAACTGCTCGAGCGGCGGGCTCTCGGCGCCTTCGAAGTCGGTGACGGCGAACAACAGGCCCGCAAAGCCGGCGTCGTGCAGCAGCGCGCAAATGAACGCGTGGTCACCGTCGATGCGTACCTTGTTGCAGACGATGCGCGAGATGTACGCGGTCACGGTGCTGTGACGCTGCACCTGCGCCACCGTCTCGGCGTATTCGGCCAGGTCGAACACGCCGCTGCGCAGCGCGACCTCGAACACCATGTCGCGCACGACCTTGAAGCCCAAGCGCACGACGGCCTCTTTGAGCGTGGTGATGTTGCTGCGGCCCGAATAGATCGGCGAGCTAACCAGGCGCATCACGCTGCCGGCGAGCATTTCGTCCTGCTCCAGCAGCCGCACGACCTCGCTGGCGCGCGCGTCGGTGCGGTTGGACAGTGCAAGCAGCTCCATCGCCACGCCGGGCAAGGGTGGCGGGCGGTAGGACGGGTCCTCGAAGACCGAGATCAGCCTCTCCCGCAAGGCCGTCGTGATCAGCGACTCGCTCACCACCAGTAGCCTAGCACCCACCGCTAGAAGATCGTCGAATGCCGAGCGCCGGCCGGGCGGCTCGGCTCCGCCGTCGCCGTCCGTGCCACGCGCGGCATTTTTCCCGCGTCTTCGCCCGTGTCTTCGTCAGCCCAGGGATCGACGATGTCAACGCTGGCCGGCACCCAGCGCCGCCGCGTGACGGGCGCCGCTACCGGGCCGCGCGCCCATGGATCCACCAACAGCTCCACGACTGGGGGTGACCATTTGGGCCCAGCAGGCGCGGCTGGAACCCCGACCGAGAGCTGCGAAGCGGGCCCGGTAACCGCAACCACGCGACGAACCGGCCCAAGCCCTGAGCCCGGCATGGCGCTTACGGGCGGCACCGCGGCCGCAGCGGGTAACGGCAGCTTGCGCCACGGCTCGAGGATCAGCCCCTGCTGCGCGAGCGCGACGCTGCCGACCAGCAGCACGCCGACCAACGCTCGAAAACCTGAAAGGCGCCCCACGGTGACCGTCAGTATAGCGCAAACTACTCGGCGCAGTAGAGCAACGCGATGCTGCTGTCGGCAGGCGCGCCGCCAGTGAAGCGGATGCGACGGGGGGCGGCGCCCACGCAGTCTTGCGCCAGCGCGGCCGTGCCAGCGTGGACCTCGCCGTTGACCGCGTCCAAGTAGCAAAAACCAGGCACCGCAGGCGGCGTGTCGGCGTTCTGGCAAGCTGTCAGATCCGCGCCGTCAAGCTGGGTGAGCTCGCACAGGCACAGCGAGTCGCAGGCCATGCCGGGGCCGCAGTAGCCGACCTCCGCAAGCAGGTCGAGCACGGGCGCCACGGCTTGGACTCGCGGCTTGGATAAGCCTTGAGCGGCCGGACAGCTGCAGGCGCCGGCGCCGGCCGAGGCCGTCACGATACTGCAACTGGTGCGGCCGGCAGCGTCGGCACGCGCGTCTCGATTCAGGCAGCTGCGGCCGATTTGCTTGGCGACTCGGCCAGCCAGCGCATCCATGGCTGGACGGTAGCCATAGCTGGCCGACGCCAGATCAGCCGTTTTGGGGCATGTCGAGGCCACGATGCCGTGGCCGCCGATGCCCTTGAGCACCGCCAGCTCACGCAGGCCGGGGTAGGCCTTGCCATAGTACTGGGTGATGTTCGGGGCGCCGCCGGCCGGGGGTTGGCAAAGCGCACGGTTGAACGGCAAGTCTTCGGTGAAGCAGTCGCAACCCTTGTCGGCGTCGAACGCTGCCCGGTCGCAGAGCAAAGGCTTGGCCAACGCGAACGTGCAGGCATTCTGCAGGTCTCGCTTGCTGTCGTTGACGAACTCATGGCCGTTGATGTGATTGGCTTGCGGATCGAGCGAGCTGGCTGCGACGAGCTGCTCGGTCGGCACGATCGGGTTGGTCAGCGGCACGCCCAGCGTGGTGCGGTCGAGCGGCGACTCGATCATGAACGGATCGAGCGGGGGCACCGGCGGGCTCGCGCTGGAGTCGCCCAAAATCACGTCCCAACGCGCCGCGCTCAGTGGGCCGTCCTCGCTGAGGAACTTCAGCCCGGGGCTGGTCAGGCTTTCGGTGTCGGCCACGTCTTGCCACGGGACGCCGACGATACCGAGCAGCAGCACCTGCTCGGGGCTGCGCGGGGGCGCGCCATTCTTGCTCTCGTAGATCGGGTTCGGCACCAGCGCGTTGTCCGAGCGGCGCCGCACTTGCACCGAGGTCAAGCCGTCGATGTAGCGTTGCACCGGGTACAACAGATCGAAGCCGAAGCGCCGCTTTTGCTCGAAGCAGCGCAAGTTCAGGTCGTCGTCTGCCTGGCTCAGCGTGGTGCCCTTGGCGCATTCGGTATCGGTAGCGATCGCCGGGCAGCCGTCGTGCGCGCTGACTTCGGCGCACGATTGGCAGCATTTGTCGTTTGGGTTCGTGGCGCACGCCGAAGTCGAGCGATACATCTGCCCCGAACGCGTCGAACGCGAGACGAGCCAGCCGTAACCCTCGTCTTGAATCGAGCAGTCGTTCTCGTCGGAGAGCATGACGATACCGAGCACCGAGTCCGAGCGCAGAAACGCCGCGCGCTGAGCCAGCACGTCCGCGCTCACGCCCTGAATGACGGCGGTGCTGGTGCCCTCCGGCACCGTCACCAAAAGCGGTGGCTCGGGATCGATCAAGAAACGGTACCAGCCTTCGAGCGACGCTTCGTAGCCGCAACCGTGATCGCCGGCAGCTTCGACCGTGGTGGCCAGGCCCGCGGCGAACGCCGCCGGATCGTTCATGCCGACCGGGTTCAGCATCTGCTTCGGATCCCAAACCAGAAAGCCTTTGTTGTTCCAGGTCGGCAACCCGGGCCGAATGATGCCCAAAAGCTGGGCGTGGTCGTCGTCGTCCGCCGAAATGCAGACGTCGTAGATGGCGGTCGCGCCGTGTGCGCCCAAGCTGGAGGTCACCACGGTCGCGTGAATGTCGTTGAACGGCAAAAATTCCGGTTGCGAGCCGAGCGGGCAAACACCGCCCGGCGTGGCGTCTTGACCGGTCGGCATGCCCTTCTCATTCAGGCAATGCGGCTGCACCAAACGGCTGACGAGGTGCTGCATGGCGTCGGCCAGCAGCTGCTGTTTGTCGCGCATCGAGATCGAGTTGTCGATCATCATCAACAAATCGAGCTTGTGCGGCACGCTGTCGCGCACCAGCTCGACGCGCTCTACGGGGGCGACCGAGGCTTCCCCGCCAGCGTCGCCACCAGCTCCCGGATCCGTACCGGCGGTGCCCGAGTCAGTCCCGCCCGCGCTCGAGCCTGCGGTGGCGGTGCCGGCGGCGTTGCCGCTGCCCGCGGAGCTGCCGGCCGCGCCGGCGTTGCCCGCGTTGGCGCCGGCCGCACCGCCCTGCCGGCGCGTGTTGTTGCCGGTGTTGCCGCACGCCACGGCCAACCAAAGCGAAAATAGAAGAAGCCCCGAAGCCCTCAGATTCCCTGTCACGGCGCACACGATAACACGCCGCGCTGGTGGAGCCAGCAGGCTATTTGCGGAGCACGAGCATCGCGACCACCGCCGCCAACACCAAAAGCGTCACGATCACGCCGAGACGAACGCCGCGCTTGGGCAGGCCAGCGGGCGAAATCGACGCCTCACGTTTCACCTCGGGTGCACGCGACGCCGCCGGCTTGGCGCTCGATTTTGCAGCCGATTTACGCGCCGATGGCGCTCGGTCCGAGCTGGCCGGCGGCTTCGGGCGCTCGCTCTCGGCGCGCTCGCGCGCTGCCTTGCGCAGCTTGCGCGCCTGCTCTTCGGCTTCGGTTTGACGGAGCCGGGCGGCGTTCTCTTCACGCATCTCGGCAGCGCGCTCGGCTTTGCGCTCCTGCTTACGCTGCTGCTTCACTTGCGCTTCGTACGCTCGCTGCTTGCGCGCGTGCTCGCGCTGGTGCTTTTTGGTCGGCTCCGCCGGGCGCGGCGCCAAGACCGGGTTGGCGCTTCTGACCACCGCCTTCGACTTCGGGCGACGCTGGCGGTGCGGGCGGCGTTTGCCAGTAAGCGGGGCCGGCGCGTCGTCCCAGCCGACGTCGACCTCTTCGGTTTTCGGCGCGATAGACGGCGCAGCGGCGCTGACCGGGACCGGCGGCGAGACGCTATCCCAAGCTTGATCGACCTCGTCCTCCGCCTGCTCGTCATCGTCCCAGCCGGAGTCCAGCTTCTGCGTTTCGTCCTCGGTCGCGGTCATGCTGGGTCTTCCTCTTGGCGCAGCAGCGTGGGGACGGCATTGGCCGGCGCATCCCACTGTTCGGCGTTCAATGGATCGATGTGCGGCCCGCTGTGACCAAGCGCCAGAAAGCAGCTCAACGTGATGCGCTGGCGCGCCACGTTGGTGGCGGTGCCGTCGGGCGTCATCGTCACGATCAGGTTGGCGCGCGCGGCGCAAACGGGCTTGGTGGTGTCGGTGTCGTCGGTCATCGCAAAAAGCCTCGCAGCGCTGCGGTCAGGGTTTGCTCGGCCCGCTGGCGTCGGTCGCCCACCGCCTTCTGTACCGCGCGCACCAGCTGCCGCAAATGCGTGCGGTCAGCCCGTGGAAATTCCGCGACGAAAGCCTCTACCCCGGAGCTGCCCTCGCCGATCAGGCGCAGCGTCCAGGTCAGGCTGCGATCCGAAACGGGATCGGCCGGCGTGACGCCATGGCCCGGCACCACACCCGTTTCGAGCAACGCGTCCAGCTGCGTGCGCAACTGCACCCAGTCCTGATCGCGCAACAGCGCGCGGATCTGCCGCAGCTGGCGGTTCTTGGCACCCGAGGGCCCAATCGCGCGGCCGTCGGTCACCGCGTCGGCAATCTCTTCCGCAAGCCCGAGTTGGCCCAGCTTCTTGGCTGACAAGCTGCACAGATCGATAGCAAGTCGCGCCAACGCGTCCTCCTTCACCCGCTCGGCGCGCCGCGCGTCCGAACGAGAATCACCAGCAAAGGCTTCGGCCTCCAGCCGCGGGTCAACGATTCGCGAATTACTCATATCCAGGCGGCCGCAGTGTGACACGACAGCCACAGCCGCGCAGACTCGCAATTTTCCCCGCGATCCAGCCCCCGCCCAGCACCGGCGTGGCTTGGCACCGCCCTCGGAGTGCGGTACCACCAACCCGACTTGCGGCGGAGCGAACACAATGCGGAACATCCTCTTGGTGGCGGGCGTGGCGGGACTGGTCGGCGTTTTCTCGGCATGCGGCGGTGACAAACACCCCCACGTCGTCGACGACGGCACCCAAACGGGCGGCGGCACCCGAAACACGGGTGGCAGCCACAGCACCGCCGGCAAGCCGAGCATGCCGTCGGACGGCGGCGCGGGCGGCGCTGGCGCTGAGGTGGCGGTCGACCCGCTTGCCCCCACGGTGACCATCACGTCACCCGAAGCCATCACCGATCCCAACGAAGATGGTGTGCTCACCGGGGCTGCCGTTACTGTCAATTGCCGCGTCACGCAATCCGGCGAGCCTGGCGCGGGCAAAGTGAACGCAGCATCGGTGAAACTGAGCATCACGGATGCCGACGGCAAAGTCATCGAGGAGAAGAGCGGCGCTCCAGCCAAGACCGAGGACGACTACTCTGCCGACTTCAGCCTGACAGCGATCGCGGCTGGGGTCGTAGGTTTCAAGTGTCAGGCCGAAGACCTCGACAAGCACGTGGGCACCGCGAAGCTCAGCACGCTTTTGGACAAGGGCCCCACGATCACTTTCGTGCAACCAGAAACGAAGTCCGCCCACGCCCTCAGCGCTCCGATCGACGTCGAATTCACGGTTAACGCGAGCCCCCTGACCGCAGACGATCAGAACGCGACGGTCGACGCGGTGACGCTAGACATTGCAGGGCAGGCGATCGCCCTCGATTCCGCCATGGACAATCCCGGCCATTACCGGTTGCAGGTGAATCTCGCCGATCCCAAGCTGTTCAAGCCAGCGCCGAATGGCAATACGCCGATCACGATTAGCGCTACGAACAAACGCACGCCTACGTCCGTAAAGTCTGTGACCACCGAGGACCTACTTGTCGACGGAGCGGGTCCCACCATTCAAATCACTCAACCGCTCGATAAGGGTGTCGTCGGCGGGAAGGTAAAGTTGACATTCAACGCGACGGACCTGGGGGCGGGTGTTGACCCCAAGACCATCGTGGTTGCGCTCAACAAGGAGAGCCACACCTACGACGCAAAGAGTGACCTTTGGACTGTGAAGGGTGACACCTACACCTTCGAGTTCGACAGCCGCCAGGTGAGTGGTTCAGTCGCTCAAATGACGCTCAACGTCAGCGCCAGTGACAAGGTGGGGAACATCTCCGGCGCTGCCTCCGAGCTGCTCTACCTGGACAACTTCGCGCCTCTGATCGATCTCGATCCACTCGCAATTCGAACCACCGCTGGCGGCGCAGATAGCGATAAATGTAGTGCTTCATTCGACCCGGTCGGCGACCGCGCGAAGAACGACCTCAGCGCCGCCGCACACGGAGGCACCTTCCGCGCCATCGTCGCGGACCAGACCAACGTCGACGCGGAGGATAAGGGCCAGGTTCTCCACTTCGCAGGTACGAATCCGAAAAGCGTCAGACTCTACCTGCAACCAGCCAGTGCGGCGCCGCTAGTCGTCGATACCAACAAAGATGGCTTGTGCGACGACGTAGCCATGGTCGACAGCACCGACTCGCTCGAATTGACCACCGTTCCAAAGACGGGCCAGCCACTGTTCGCAATCGACGATGCCGTCGACCCGAGCTCGGCCTCACTCGGGTGCACGACGCATGCGGCCACACCGCCGCAGAACCTGTGCCTGAACCAAGCCTCCGATATGTGGCAGGTCATTCAAGACGAATACAACAATACTCCTGTTATCTACGCGGCCAGCCCGACTCCGGGCGTGGAATGCACGGGAGTATCCTGGGAATTCGGCGCCAAGCTGAGCGCAGATGGTTGGGTCTGCTTCGCAACCCGAGCGGTCGATAACGTCGGCAACGTCGGTGTGTCACGCCCAATTCGAATTTGCGTGGATGACCCCAACCGCGCTGGCACCCCGGCATGCGCAAACTCGAGCACCGACGCGCCCAGCTGCACCGACGGCTGCACGCCCCAAGCCCGCTTCAGTGGCGGAAAAGTTCTGTTCAAGTAAGGTGGGTGCGAAGCGTGAGCTTTCCACATGGCGCTCTCCTCCACTGTCTATCGACTCAACATCACGCTCTCGGACGTCGATCGCGGCGTTTATGAGAAGCTCGACGTGAGGACGGGGCGGCATCCTTCGGAGAGTCCGCGTTAT
>FSUE01000322.1_pt1 | contig 13538 bp, 14 predicted proteins | sample 1637031 | NCBI WGS metagenome assembly FSUE01 (sample SAMEA3914819, study PRJEB12502) | metagenome | biome: forest; material: soil | place: Canada | collected 2010-06-26 | depth 0.3 m | reverse complement strand
TAATCGCTTGCACAAGGCGGTTCGGGGCGTAGCGCAGCCTGGTTAGCGCACTTGACTGGGGGTCAAGGGGTCGCCGGTTCGAATCCGGCCGCCCCGACCACTTTCTTCTGACGACGCATGCGGGGCGCCCTCGCCGGGCTCGGGGGCGCGGACTACCAACCGACCGCCGCTTCGACGTGCTGTCGTTCGCCGACGTGCTCGAGCACGTGCGTTCCCACGCGCTGCGCTCCACCGCGCTGGCCCCGAATCAACGGGCCAGGGATTATTCGGAGATTCCGAACAATCAGGCCATGCAAATACGAATTGTTGGCGTTCGGCGGGTGAGCTACTTCACGACACCATGAGTCTTCAGCGATCTCGGCGCGAGAGTCTCGGCGTGTTCGGAGCCGTAGGCTTTTCCGCGCTGACCGGTTGCGGCGGTGGCGACGACACCGACGCCAAGGGCGGCGCCGGCGGCTCAGCAAGCGGGGGGCTAGGCGCCGCCGGTAAGCAGAGCAGTGGCGGCCCGGGTGATGCTCAGGGCGGCGGAACGGCGACCGCCGGCGGCTCGGAGTCGATGGCGGGGCGCGGGGCGGCGGGGAGCAGCGGCGGTGATGCGGCAGGCAGTGCCGACGGCGCGGAAGGTGGCGCAGTTGGCACCAGCGGCGCGCCCGGCGAAGGCGGCACTGGCGGCGACGCAGCAGCCCAGTGCAAGGCAAACCAAGAAAGCACGGTCGGCCCGTTCCCCGACGTCAGCCCGCTCCATCGCGCGGACGTGCGCAGCAACACCAGCGGCGACACCAGTCCCAGGCCGGGTGCCAAGCTCACGCTCCGCGTGCGCGTCCTGGATCAGGATGCGTTCTGCGCAGCGTTGGCGGGTGCGGTCGTGGACATCTGGCAGTGCGACGCGGCCGGGCTCTATGCCGGATACGCCGCGTTCAACACGCTAGGGCAAGACTTCTGCCGCGGCTACCAGACGACCAACGCGCAAGGCTTCGTGGAGTTCGTGACGATCTTTCCGGGTAGCTACGTCGGTCGCGCACTGCACATTCACATCTCCGTGAGCAGCGCGCCGGGCACCCTCACCCCCAACGCCCAGGGTCAAAACGTCCCCAACGTGTTCGTGGCTCAGCTCTATTTCGACGCCAACGTCGCCGCGGAAGTCTTCCAGGCCGTCCCGCTCTACCAGCAGGGCGCAGCCATTACCCCCAACGCATCCGACGCCTTCTTCGGTGGCGGCGGCAACGACTTGATCGTCGACGTGACCGCGGGCGGGGGCGGCTACATCGGTAACGTCACGGTCGGCGTGCGCCGCAGCGCCGTCGGTCTCTGATTCGCTCTTTGCTTCGCGCGCCGGAGACTGCGCTGATTGGGCGGCCACCTGCGAACTGGGGCTTTCCTGCTTGATTGGCGGCAGGTTTGACCCGAATCTGTTGCAGACGGTCATTTCCATCATAGATGCCGCAGATGCCGCCCAAACCGCTGCTTCGCCTGGCTCCGCCGGTGGCGGACGCCGTCGATGGTGGAGCGGTGACCTTCGAGCAGCTGTTCCGTCGCTACGCGGGGTACGTGGCGGGGCTAGCGGCGCGGCTGCTCGGGTCCGGCGATTCGGACCTCGACGACGTCGTGCAGGAGGTTTTCTGGCTCGCCTCGCGGCGGATCGCCAAGATTGTTGATTTGACGCAAGCACGCGGCTGGCTCGCGACAGTGACGACGCGAGTCGTGCGGCGCAAGCTGATGCGGCGGCGCTTCCGCGCTTTTTTTCACGGGAGCCAGGAAGGTGTCGACGTGCCGGCGCCTGGCGCAAGCGCCGAAGACCACGCGGTCCTGGCACGCTTGTACGAAGTTCTGGCAGGGCTGCCGACCGATCAGCGGCTGGCGTGGTCGCTGCGCTACCTCGAGGGCGAGCCCCTCGACGCGGTCGCAGCCACATGTGGGTGTAGTCTTTCTACGGCCAAGCGGCGCGTGAACGCCGCGCGGACCGTCATCGACGAGGTGTTCCGCGATGTCTGAACCAAGCTGGGCTGCTCTCGCCAAGAAAATCGACCCGAGTTGGGGACCGGAGCGCGAACGCGCGACGCGCGTCGCGCTCGAGCGGCGCGCGACGAAGCAGCGCTCGGCGAAGCGCGTGGGCGTGTCGGCGCTGGCGCTGGCGCTGGTCGCGGGAGCCGCTGGCGCCGTCGTGCGATTGCGGGCGCCTACGCCGGCCGTCGCCCCGGCACCTTCGGCATCGACTTCGGTGCGGCTGCCCGCTGCCGGGGCTGACACCGAGCCCGCGTTCAGCGACGAACGAGAGCTCAGCGTGGCGGCGGCGCCCTCTGCGCTCGGAGAACCGAAGCACGCGCCGGCTTTGCCCGCGCCATCGTCGTGGCGTCCGTTAGCGGAAAGCGGGCGGTTCGACGAGGCGCGCGCCGCGCTCAAGAAGGCCGGACCAAACGCCGTACGCGACGAGACGGCCGATCTGCTGCTCGCCGCCGACGCCGCGCGGCTCGGCGGCTCTCCGTCCGAAGCCGTACCGTATCTCGAACGCGTCGTGCACGGACATGCGAGCGACCCGCGTTCGAGCCTGGCCTCGTTCACCCTCGGCCGCGTGCTTTTGGACGAGCTCGGCCGCCCGCGCGAGGCGGCGGACGCTTTTGCCCGCGTGCGCAAGGCAGGCGGTCCTTTGGCGGAGGACGCGCTGGCGCGCGAGGTCGAAGCGACTTCGCGCGCGGGTGACAGCGTTAGGAGCCGCGAGCTAGCACGCGAGTACTTGACACGTTACCCCAAGGGACGACGCTCGAAGGCCGTGTCCAGATTCGGCGGGCTCGACTGACGACGAAGACCGCGGGAGCAATCGGTGTCGCTCTCGCCATGGTCGTGGCGCGCGCGGGCGGGGAACCGCGCGAGAAGCCGCGGGTCTCGATCGTCGTTGTCGGCTGCAACGAGGCACTCGCTCGAGAGGCGCAGCGGATTGCGGCGGTCGAGCTCCGCGCAGGGCTCGTGGAAGGGACACCCGACGCGGCTACGACCCAGGTGATCGCGACTTGCGGCGCAGAATCGGCCAAGCTGCAGGTCATCGATCCGACGACGGGTAAGTCGCTGGAGCGCTCGGTGGCCCTTGCGCAGGCGGCGGCGACCGCCCGCGCTCGATTGCTCGCCTTGGCGATCGCCGAGCTCGTCGCGGCCAGCTGGTCCGAGCTCGAAAGCAACCCCGTGCCGCAGGCCCCGTCCACCGCTGCTCTCGCCCCCGCCGCTGCGCGCGACGCCGCGCGAGGCGCGATTGCGCCAAGACGGCTCGAGCTCGCGGCGGTGGCCGACGCACACCTGCTCGCGAGCCGCGATCTGCTCTTCGGCGGGGGCGCCCGGATCGAGATCTGGATTTCTCCCACATTCTTCGTGCGCGTCGACGCCCTCGCCCACCACGCAGAGCTTTCGCGCCCGAGCGGGACGATCGCGGTCACGATGCCCAGCATGTCGAGCGCGCTGGCTGCGTGCTGGTGCGCGGGATCGCTCCGCCCCAGCCTGAGCCTCGGCGCGCGCCTGGGTTATGCCTGGATGAACGGCGTCGCGAGCAACAGCACGACTAACGGGACTCGTCACGGCGGCGCCTGGGTCGGGCCTGAGCTCGCACTCGAGCTATCGGCGTGGCCTCACGCCCGAGTGCACCCCGTGCTTTCGCTGGCCGTCGGCGCGCACGTCGTCGGAGTCAGAGGAACGGTCGAGGGCGGACCCGATGTCAGGGCGACGGCCTTGTGGAGCGGTCTCAGCCTGGGCGCCGCGGTAAGGTGATGGTCCGAGCGCACATGACCCAGCGCAGCACGTTGCTCGTCCTCTACTCGACTGCATTGCTCGCGTGTGGCTGCGTCGAGGCGGGCCCGGTGCTGAGCGACACGCCCGGCATCCCGACACCCGCGCCAGTCGAACCGCTGCCATCGCCCGAGCAGCTCGCTTGGCAGACGCGAGAGCTGTCCGCGTTCTTTCACTTCGGTATCAACACCTCGGCCGACCAAGAACAAGGCGACGGCAGCGATAGCCCGTTGATCTTCGACCCCAGCGAGCTCGCCCCCAGCCAGTGGATGGCGACGCTCCGAACCTCCGGCTTCCGTCAAGCGATGCTATCGGCCAAACATCACGACGGCTTTTGCCTGTGGCCGAGCCGATGCACCGACTATTCGGTGGCGCAGAGTACTTGGCAGGCCGGCGCGGGCGACGTTGTCCGCGAGTTCGTCGACGCGGCCCACCAAGCCAACATCCGGGTCGGCCTCGCGCTCTCACCTTTGGACCGCCATGACCCAACCTACGGCACGCCAGCCTACGACGCGGTCTTCGAGTGTGAGCTCAGCGAGCTTCTTACCAACTATGGCGCGGTCGATGAGCTTTGGCTGTGGAGCGACAATCTCGACTCACAGGCCTTCGATTGGAACGCCATCCACGACATCGTGCATCGACTGCAACCGCATACGCTGCTCGAGATTGGCAACGCCGCCGCCAGCGCCGGCGCCGACGTTCGAAGCGTGGGCGACGCTTTGCCCCCGGGGCCGCCCGCCGATCAGCGGAGCGTTCAGGCCAACCCGGATCCGACCCGGCCGTCGCAGATCTGGTATCCGGCCGAAGCGCTCTACTCGATCCGACCCGGCTGGTTCTGGCATGCCGCCCAAGACACCCAGCAAAAGACGCTGAGCGAGCTGCTCGACTTCTACTACGACTCAGTCGGGCGAAATAGCGTTCTGGTTCTCAACGTCCCGCCCAATGCACGAGGCTTGCTCGCCGATGGCGACGTCGCCGCGCTGGACCAGTTTGGCGACGCAGTCCGCGCGATTTATCAGCGCAACCTCGCGGCAGCGCGGCCCGCGCTCGCTGACTCGGTCTTCCGCGATGCCGAAGGCCGCTCGGCGGCGATGGCCGTCGACGGCAAGGTCGAAACATTCTGGGCGGCCGGCGCGGACAAAACTAGCGCGCGACTCGAGCTCGACCTCGGTTCCGAACGTAGCTTCAACGTCGTGAGCATTCAGGAACCGATCGCCATCGGCGAGCGCATCACCCGCCATCATCTCGAAGCGAAGTCGAACGGGGCGTGGACGACGATCGCGACCGGAACCGTGATCGGCCAGCGCAAGTTACACCGCGTTGGCAACGTGACCGCCAGCAGCATCGCCCTGGTCATCACCGCAGCGCGCGGCGTTCCCGCCGTTGCCGAGCTCGGCGTCTACGCGTCGCCCTTTCCGTAACGGCATTGCCGCAACATGCTGGCGGCTGGCTTGGGCTGTGCGCCCTCGCCCGAGACCGAAGCCATCCTGCGGCAGGTGCGCGCGGGTTGAGCGGGAACCGGTGGCTGCCCCGGCATTCGCTCAGCGCTCGATCGCGCCGATGTCTTGCGTGCTGTTGCCGTCGGGGTTGCGAGACTCCCCCAGCTGATCTGCATGATTTAAACCCTTCTCCGACGCCGCCCCGGCACTGCCGAACCGTACTCGTCCTTGCGAAAGCAGGGTCAAGCCCAGAGCCGTTCGCCATCTCAAGTTGCGATCAGGTGATCAATCTCGCGCCAAGAGCCCCGAAGCTGACATGACACGAAAGCCTAGTCTTCCATGATGGCTACACGCCGGGCGGCTTGGGCAACTGCATCGCGCCGGGCGCTGGCGTACCGCCGGGAGCGCCGCCGGTTTTCACGGCCAAGCGCGCCATGTGCGCCGCCAAGCGGCGGTAGAGCTCGGCGGCGAAGCGCGGTTCGCTGCAGATTTCGGCAAAGTCGTCGGCGCGCACGCGCAACAGGCGCGACGTTTGCTCGGCGATCGGCGCACCGGCTTGGCCCCAAACCCCGACCAACGACTCGGGATACAGCAGCGCGCCCGGGCCCACATTGCGACCGTCAGGGTGCTTCACCAGGCCCTCGAGCACGATGTACGCCACGAGATCGTTGGCGATCGCGCGCGGCACGCTGGCGCCTTGCGCCACCTCGATTTCGACCGCCGCCGATAGCGCCGTGAGCGCGATCGGCAACGGCAAGTCCACGAGCAGCGGGCTCTGGCGCGCGTTCTCCAGATCAGCCGGCGAAAGCCCGCGGTCGCGATCCGGCCGCTTCACGAAGCGATCGGCTATTTCGACGACGATTGCGGTCGCGTTGTCGCGCCCGCCCTCGGCCGCGCGCATGATCAGTGCGCGAGCGGTGGCGTCGGGCGCGCCGCTGCGCACGAGCTCCGAAATCTCCGCCTCGCCGTCGAGCTGACCGTGCACGCCGTCCGTGCAAAGCAGCAAGCGATCGCGCGGGCCCAAGTCGACGAACAGGGTGTCGACCTGCACGACATCCGACAGACCGAGCGCGTTGGTCACACCCGAGCCTTGAGGCGCATCCGCCACGGTGATGCCGAGGCCATCGGGTTGGCGCGACTGACGCGCCGACAAAGTGTGGTCGTGCGTGAGCTGCAGCACGGCGCGCGAGCGAGCAAGGTAGACACGACCGTCGCCCGCATGAGCGATGAACGCATGATCGCGCGCCAGCCACACGACGTCGAGCGTCGTGCCCATGCCGGAGTGATCCGGATTCTCGAGCGCCTCGCGGCGAATGCGCGCGTTGGCCTGCTCGACGGCGCGGCGCAAGAACGCCAACACCTTGCGGCGTGAGTCGAGCCCGGCGTTGGACACGTAGCGCTCGACGGCACGGATCGCGCTGTGGCTGCTGAGCGTGGCCAGAATTTCCTCGACCGCGATCTTGGCGGCGACCTCGCCGGCCCGGTGCCCGCCCATACCGTCGGCGACGGCGAACACCGCGACCTCGGGCGCAACCACGTACGCATCCTCGTTCGCCTGGCGCTTGGAGCCGGTATCGGTGGCGACGCCGAATTCGGCGCGGAAGTCGAATCGCGGCAGGATCGACGGCACTAACGTCACCTTACACCCGCCTTCGTTGCTGCGGACGGGCTTTCGAGCTAGCCCTTTGCACCCAGCCGAGTAAGCCCGAGTGCGCGTTTTAGGCATCGAAACCTCGACCAGTCAGGCCTCGGTCGCCCTGCTCGAGGGCGGAGAGGTCGTCGCTACGCGAGCGCATGCCCGGCCCAAGCAGAGTGCGGAACGCCTGTTGCCGCTGATCGCCGAGCTTTTGAGCGAGGCGGGCTGGGCGCGAACCAGCATTTCGAGGCTCGGCGTGGCGGTCGGACCCGGCTCGTTCACCGGCCTCCGCGTCGGCATCGCCTGCGCACAGGGCCTATCGCTCGGGCTGGACGTACCGCTGATCGGTGTGAGCTCGCTGGCGGCGATGGCGCGCGCCGTACCGGATGCGATCGAGGGCCTGCGTTGCCCGGTCCTAGACGCGCGGCGCGCTGAAGTATTCGCCGCAGCCTACCGGGCCGGCCCGCGGGCGGCTGAGGCACTGGCGCCGCGAGCGCTCGCGTATGAAACCGCCCGCGACCTGATCGCTGGCCAGCTGCCCGCCCCGCTGGTTTGGATCGGCAGTGGCCTCGGCCTGTTGAACCTGCCACCGACTTTCTCGTCCCCCGCGACCGAAGCCCCATCGGCGGGCGCCGTTGGACTTCTGGCCGAAGAGCTGGATCCCGCCGAGAATCCGGCCCGGCCGGTGTACATCCGCGACGCCGGAGCCACGCTTCCCGATCTCGGCGCCCCCGCCCAGCACTGAATGATATAGATGGCGACGTGACGGATACCGGTCCCGGCAACGAGGCCCAGGCGCGGCTGCTCTCGCGTTACGGGCGTCGCTTCAGCGCCGGCACGGTCTTGTTCCGCGACGGTGAGCCAGCAACGGAAGCCTTCTTGCTTCAAGACGGCCGGGTGCGGCTGCTCAAGCAGGCGGGCCGCATGGAGCGCAGTCTGCGCGTGGTGCGACCCGGCGACCTGTTCGGTGAGTCGGCGCTCCTGCGCGGCGCGGCTCGGAGCTCGACCGCCGTCGCGCTCGACGACGTCGTGACGCTGGCGTTCGACCACGCCACGTTCGAGCAAGTGCTGGCCACCAGCCCCGAGGTGGCCGGCCGCGTGCTGAACCAGCTGATCCGCCGGATGCGCGACGCCGAAGACCAGATCGAAATCCTGATGCTGCGCGACGGCCAATCCAAGGTCGTCGTCGCGCTGATGAAGTTCGCCCAGCAAGAGCAGCTGGCGGCCCACGCCGATGGGGCGCGCGACGTTTCAGGTCAGATCTCGCTGACTCTGTCGCCGCTCGAGCTTTCGGCTCAGGTTGGGCTCGACGTCGACACGGTCAAACGCATCGTGGCGCAGCTGCGCGAAACCGGTCACATTCGCATTCAGGATGAGCGCGTCGAGGTACCGAATCTCGACAGCCTGCGCGATCTTTACAGTCTGCTCGGCATCAAAGATCAGCTCCGGGGCCAAGCCCAAGCGGCAAGCCGAGCCCGTCCCCGATGACTAGGGCGCTCAGCAAGACGCGAGCGTTCTGGCTGCTTTTGGCCTGGGCGGTGGCGCTTTCTGCCTGCGCCGGCAGCAGCGGCGGCGGTGAAGGCGCCAAAGACCCCGACCGGATGAGCGACAGCGAGTACGACGTCGCCCGTGATCTGTGGCTGCGCCGCAACTCGCCGCGCGAGGCGCTGGACCACGCCCTCAAGGCCGTCAGCTTGAACGAGGACAACGCCGACGCGGCGCACCTCGTCGCGCTCATTTACATGGATTTCTGTAGCCGAAATGCCGACGAGTGCCACCTGAAGGAAGCCGAGAAGCACGCCCGCCTGGCGCTGAAGGCCAAGAGCGACTACCGCGAGGCGAGCAACACGCTCGGCGTGATCCTGATCCACGAGAAACGCTACCCCGAGGCGATCAAGGTGCTCCAGGCGCTGACCGAGGACATCCTCTACCAGACCCCGGAAAATGCCTGGGGAAACCTGGGTTGGGCCCAGCTCGAGTCTGGCGCCACCGACGCCGCGGTCGAGTCGCTACGGCGCAGTATCGCTGCCCAGCCACTCTTTTGTGTCGGTCTGTACCGGCTCGGTCTCGCCTACGAGCGTCGTCACGAGGACACCGCGGCGGCCGAATCGCTTACGCGGGCACTGGAAACGCAGGCACCGGGCTGTAACACCCTCCAAGACGCGGTCGCCGCGCGTGCGCGAGTCGAGCTCCGGATGGGCAATCAGGACGCCGCCCGCGGCGACCTCCAGCACTGCGCAGAGCTCTCCGGAAAGACGATTGTCGGGAAAGAATGCAGCTCCATGCTGCAAAAGTTCAAGTAGTCTCGGCGTCCCCCCGATGCCCACCGTTGGCCAATACCTCCGCGAGCTGCGCGAACAGCGCAAGATGAGCGTGGAGGAAGTGTCGCGGGTCACGCGCATGCCGATGGCCAGCGTCGAGCGCATCGAGACCGATCGTTTCGACGAGCTACCGGGCGAAGTATTCGTGCGTGGCTTTTTGAAGTCGTACGCGCGCTCGTTGGGTGTACCGGCCGATGACGTGCTGGCGCGCTACACCGCCTCGCGCCGCGTTGCATGGGTAACACCGCTGCCGATTTCGGCGCCCACTAAGCCTGCTCGTGGTCGACGGTTGGGCGTGGCGGTCGCGTTCGTGCTGTTGTTGATCTTGTTCACGTTGGCGCTCAGCATCGTGCTCAAGCCGCGCGGCGACGACATGCCGCAAGAGCTGTCGGACGCGAACGCAGCGGCGCACGCCGCCGACGCTGCCCGCCTCGTCCTCGGCTAACTTGGCCGCGCGCAAAGCCTCCCAGCGCATCGTCACCGACGCGCTGCTGCTGCGTCGCGTCGAGTACAGCGAGGCCGACTTGGTACTCACGTTGCTGACCCAGAAGCTCGGCAAGGTCAGCGCGTTGGCGCGCGGCGCGCGCAAGAGCATGAAGCGCTTCGGTGGCTCGCTCGAACCGATGCACACGCTGGCGCTCGAGCTCGACGAACGCCCGGGCGCCGAGCTGTTCACGTTGCTCGAAGCCAAGCTCAAGGTTCCGCGCGCCAAGATCCTGGGCAGCCTGGCGGCGATGGAAGCCGCTGGGAAGGCCTTGTCGTGGGTGCGCCGCGCGGCGCCACCGCGCACACCGGAAGCAGCGCCGTACGCCGTATTGTCGACGCTGCTCGATCGCCTGGCCGACGCTCCGGGTGCGGAGTCGAGCGCGATCGCGCTGGCCGAAGCCGGGCTTTGCCTGCTGTCCGCGTTCGGCTGGGGCATCGATTTTGCGCGTTGCGTCCGTTGCGGGCGCCAAGCGCAACCAGCGCAATCGGCCAGCGTGGACGCGACGCGCGGCGGCTTGGTTTGCCGCAGCTGCGGCGGGGCACGCCTGCGCATCTCGGCTGCGGCGCGCGAGCACATGGCGCAGGCGGCGGCCGGCGCTACCGGTGTCCTGACCGGCGACGAAGCGCCAAGCGCGCAGGCGATCGTCGAGGCAGCGCTGGGCGCGCACGCCGGCATCGAGTAGAAGGGCACGGCTTGAGCGAGACGACGAATCTGGCGAAGACGACCGTCAACGCAAGCCCCCGGGCCGAGCAGCGCCAGATCACGCGGCGCGCCGGCATCGTCGCCGCCGGAACGCTCGCCAGTCGCCTACTCGGCTTGGTGCGCGATCAGACGATCGCGGCGGTGTTCTCGCGCGCCGTGACCGATGCGTTTTTCGTCGCCTTCACCATCCCCAACGTGTTGCGGCAATTGCTGGCCGAAGGCGCCGTTCAGAGCGCGGTGCTGCCGGTCTTGACCAAGACCCGCGAAGAGCACGGCGACGACGAGGCGAAGCGGTTTTTCCGGGCTACGCGCGGGCTTTCGCTGAGCGTGCTGCTCGTCACCAGCGTGTTGGGCGTGGTGTTCGCGCCGCAACTGGTGGCGCTGTTCGCCGCCGGCTACGCCGAGCTGCCCGGGCAGACCGCGCGCACCGTGCAACTGACGCGCTGGGTGTTCCCTTACATCTTCTTCATGGGCACGGCAGCGCTCGGCGTGGCGGCGCTCAATACGCACCAGCGCTTCGTCGCAACTTCGTTCGCACCGGGGCTGCTGAACGTCGCGTTCATCGTGTGCGCGCTGACTTTGCCGGGTTGGCTGATGTCGGCCGGCTACGACGGCGCGATGGCGTTGGCAATCGCGGTGCTGCTGGGCGGCGTGCTGCAAGTGGTCGCGCAATGGCCCAGCTTGCGTAGGATCGGCTATTTCGAGCGGCCGACGTTCGAGCTGTCGCATCCGGGCGTGAAAGAGGCGCTCGGGCGGATGCTACCGGTCATGTTCGGCATGGGCGTCTACTACATCGACGTCGTGCTGGCGCGGCGCTTCTTGTCGCAAGAGGGCTTGGGGGCGCAAAGCTATTACGGCTGGGCGCTGCGGTTGTGCGATTTTCCGCAGGGCATTTTCGTGATGGCGCTGCAGACTGCGGCCCTACCCAGCCTGGCCAAGCTGGCGGCGCGCGGCGACCTGGACGAGCTCAGCCGCACGTACGCGTTCGGCATGCGGCTCACTTTGTTCGTGTCGATCGCCGCCACGGCGTTGTTCGTCGGCTTGGCCGAGCCGCTGGTCGTGCTCTTGTTTCAGCGCGGTCAGTTCGACGCCGAATCGGCGCACGAAACCGCGCGCGCGTTGGTCGCGCAAGGGGCCGGCATCTGGCTGGTGGCCAGCGTGCGCCAGCTCACCTCCACGTACTACGCGCTCGGCGACACGCGCACGCCGGTGCTGGTCGCCGCCATCGATCTGTGCGCGTTCATCGGCCTTTCGCTCGGCTTGCGCGGCAGTTTTGGCCACGTTGGCATCGGCATGGCGGTGACGGGCTCGAGCCTGGTCCAAGCCGGCCTGCTTTGGTTGCGGCTCGGGAAAAAGCTGCCGACCCTGCGCTTGCGCGAGATTGGGCTGTGCGCGACCAAGACGCTGCTCGCCGCCGGTGCCGGCGTGGCGATGGGGCGCCTGGCCGCCGGCGCCGTTGCCAGCCAAGAAACCGGCGCGGTCGCGCGGGCGTTGCCGGGCGCGGTCGGGGCGGCGGCCTTTGCGGTCACGTTCTTTGCCCTGGCTTTGGGCCTGCGCAGCGACGAGCTTTTGATGGTCACAGGCCCACTGTTCCGTCGGCTTGGGAAGAAACCGGAGGCGTGACCGGACCAGGCGTGCCAGAAGGCTAGCCGTGGTGCCCGCCGTCAAGCCCGCTGTAAAGCCCCCCTGCTTTCACGTTCAGAGCGCCGAATTCGTCGCGGCCGCGCGGCGCCCGGCCGAATTGCCACCACCGACCAAGCTCGAAATCGCCTTCGTGGGGCGTTCCAACGTGGGCAAGAGCAGCCTGCTCAACAAGCTGTTGAACCGCAAAGGCTTGGCGCGCACCAGCTCGACGCCCGGCTGCACCCGCCAGATCAACTTCTTCGACGTAAAGAGCGTGGCTGGTCTCGAGCTGATGCTCGTCGACCTGCCCGGCTACGGCTTCGCCTCGCGCTCGAAGAGCGAGCGCAAAGAGTGGGCGGAGCTGATCGAGCACTATTTGCTGGAGCGCTCCACCCTGCGCGCGGCCGCCGTGTTGTTCGATTCACGCCGCGGCATGGAGCCGGACGACGCCGACGCGCTCGAGCTGATCACCCAGCACGGCCGCGTGAGTCGCAAGCCGCCCGAAGTCATCCTGGTCGCGACCAAGATCGACAAATTGCCGGCGCGCGACCGGCCCAAGATCGAGGGCAACCGCATCGACTCACGGCGCGTCGTGCCGTTCTCGGTCGAAGAGCCCGAGACGGTCGACTCGGTCTGGCGCGCGCTGTTGAAGGCTGCTGACTTGTGGCCCAGCCCCGGCGGCGGCGCGCTTTAAGGAACGCTGCCGTGGGCGTCGAGCCCGACCAGCTCGCGCTGGCAGTCGCCGTACACCGAAAATCGGTGCTGCGGAGCGCCGCTGATTTCGAAGCGCCAAGCCGGCCCCGCCTTGGCGCGGTAGTACTCGATGTGCGCGGCGCGATCTTTCGGCACGTTGCGCTGGCGCGCCATCTTCCAGATTGCCCGCAAAGAGCAGATCGGATCCGGCAACGGCTCGACGCCGCCCGGCGGGCACGGGTAGTCGGCTTGATCGGGCTCGGCCACGAGGCCCTCTTTGCGCAGCACCACGTCCTGCTTGCCGCACGTGATGCGCTTGGGCAAGGTGCCCGGCTCGCGTGGCGGTTGCGCGCCTTGGCCAGCAGCGCTTTGGAAGGTGTAACGCACCCGCCCAGGCCCCTCGCTCACGTCGATCAGGCCGTTGCTCTGCACGCTGTCGAACACGATACCGCGTAGCGCTGTACGTTTCGTCAGCTTGCGCACCGCCGCGTAGCTGTTGACCGCGTCGACGGCGTTGGGATAGCCCAGGATACCGACCACCGTCGGCGGCCCTGGCGGTTCGCTGGTCTCGGGGCGCGATCGCTCTTTGGCCCAGAGCGAAAGCGCCAGGCACACCATGAACGAGGTGGCGACGACCACGAGCCCCATCAGCCGGTCACGGCTGCGCTTCGCGTCCTTCGGGGGCCTCGCGCTGGGCGCAGTCTCGGCTGGGCTCGGGCTCGGGAATGGCGGTTCCAAACGCGCGCTTCATACCCGGACGGCCGGTTCGGCGTAAACAATTTCTTCATGGGAGGAAGCCGTTGCAGGTCGCCGAGGGACGCGCTATCAGGTGCGTCCTTCAGTTTCGGGCGCATAACTCAGCGGTAGAG
>FSUE01001022.1_pt1 | contig 13619 bp, 11 predicted proteins | sample 1637031 | NCBI WGS metagenome assembly FSUE01 (sample SAMEA3914819, study PRJEB12502) | metagenome | biome: forest; material: soil | place: Canada | collected 2010-06-26 | depth 0.3 m | reverse complement strand
GGGTGGCGGGGCGGAGTTGGTGGGGGTGTTTGTGGCGCAGGGGCATGAGGGGCGGATTACGCGGTCGTGTGATGATGGGCAGACGTTTCCCTACAATGCGTCGGCGGATGACGGGTTTCGGTGCTTCGTCGACGCCGACCACGATTGCGACCATTCAGCGAATGCTGGCCGGGGCTTGGCGTTTGGGGACGGCAGCTTCGTCGCGACTTGGGGTTGGGGGCACCCGGGTAAGCTGCAACGCTCGACCGACGGTAAAGCGTTTGGCGACGTGATGACCGAGACGCCAACCTTTGCCGACGTGGCGTACGGCAACTCGATGTTCGTCGCGTGCGGCAACCCGACTCGCGTCTCGACCGACGGCCAGACCTGGGAGATGGGTGGCAAGCTGAGCTTCGATTTCAACTACCGTGGCATCGAGTTCGTACCGACCGCGGGCGGCACGTTCGTCGTCACGGGCGAGTCCGGTGCCCAGCGCGCGATCTCCTTCAGCCACGACGGCAAGGCGTGGCTGGCGGCCAGCGACCGCCCGGATCTGTGCGGTCAAGAGTTGCGCGGCGTTGCCGGCTCCGACGCGGTGATGATCGTGGTCAGCGCGCAGGGCGGCATCTGTCGCTCGACCGACGGCAATGCTTGGACCTACGCCGCTGTCAGCGACCGCTTCACGAGTCCGCCGGTCTGGACCGGGACGGAGTTTTGGGTCTATTCCGGCGCCAAGCTATACCAGAGCCCGGACGGCCAAACGTGGACGAATCAGAACATCGTCCCCGCCAACCTAGCGATCGGCGCGCTGGCCCGCAGCCCCCACGGCACGCTCGTGGCGGCCAACGATGGTTGGCAAGTCTGGTACGAAAAGCAGCATTTTTTCCGCTCGACCGACGGCGTGCATTGGGACGTGCTGCCAGCGACCGCCTTCACCGGCAGCCACCCGATCAACTTCATCAGCTTTGGCTACGTGCCACCGAGCGCCGGCTGTGGGCTGCCCTGAGCGGAATCACTGCGCTTTGCGCTCGAAGTACTGCAGATCGATGAAGATGCCGGCGGCCAGCACCAGCGAGCGCTCGTCCAGGCCAAGCTCGGGGGATTCGAACGCGACGCGGAAGCGGTCGGCGTCGGTGAAGGCTTCTTGCAGCATGCCGGACCACTTTTTTTCGACGCGCGCCAGCTCGCGACCGTCGCGCTCGAACGCGAACGTCCACGGTCGCCACAGCGGCGAGCGCACGCTGAGCAACAGTCGCCCCGAGCTGTCGGTGACGTCGAAGCGCTTGGAAAACACCGCGAATCGTTGCTGAATTGCGCCAATCATCCGACCGGCGGCGGTGCTGACCTCCAAGCGCTGAAAAAAGAAGCGAAACGGATGCACGACGCGCAGCACCAACTGCCGCGAGTTGTCGAAGAAATGAATCTCGAACGTGCGCCAGTGGCCGACGAACATGCGCGCCAGAAACGCCAGGCCGCCTTTGCCTTGCTCGGCCGCGAACCCGAACGGCGCACCGTTCACTTCCAGTGCGTACTTGTTGCGGGTTTCGATGCCGAACAGCTCGGCGAGCTCGCGCCGCTGCACGATCATGAGCTCACTCGACTGCTGGACGATGGCGAGCATCTCGGTCATAGGCCGAGCCTCGCACGCCAGCCGGCGCCGGGGCGCTCGAAATTCGCCCCGATTTCTCCCGCGCTTGACGCATTCGGGGCTGGAGGCTACTCCTGGCCCGCGCTCCCAGAGCCGTTAGCCAACGCCCTGCATGGCAAATTTCCCTGTAAATACCGCCACTCATTTTGAATTTGAAAAGCATTTTCAAGTTCAGGCGTGGCGCGCTGGCGGGCTCTTGGTCGGCTTGGGACTGCTGCTGGGCTGCGCGCCGGTTCCGCTGTCGGATGGCGCCCGTCGCGTCGCGCTCAGCACCGCTACCGAGCAGGTCATTCTTCCGACCTACGCCGAGCTGAGCGCGCGCACCGCCGAGCTCGCGTCGCTGCTCGACGAGCTGTCGAGCGCGCCCCAAGACGCAGACCTGGCGACGATTCGTCGCGCTTACTTGGATGCGCGCACGCCGTTCGAGGAAGCGCAGGCGTTCGGCTTCGGCCCCGCCACTGACTTGCATTCTGCACCCGGCATCGACCAAGCACCGATCGATGCGGCGAAGGTGGATGCAGAGCTGGCCTCGGACGCGGAGCTGACGTTGGCGCGCGTGCGCAGGCTCGGCGCCAACAAGCGTGGCCTGCACGCCATCGAGTACCTACTCTTTCCAGAAGACGACGCGGAGCTCGAGGCGGCGCTGTTGGCCGACGACGTGGGCGGCGAACGGCGCCGGCAATTCGTCAGCTTGGCGGCGGCGATCGTGGCCAGCAACGCCGAAGCGTTGCGCCGAGCCTGGGAGCCCGAAAATGGCGGCTATGCGCGGCAATTTTCCGAGCCGGGCACGCCCGAGAGCGTCGCGCAGAGCGTGCAAGAAGGGCTCGATACCCTGCTCAACGAGGTGGTCGTCGCGAGCGAGAGCGTGGTCGACGTCAAGCTCGGTAACCCGCTCGGCGTTACGACCGGTGGCCGCATCGATCCGGCGGCGCAGGAATCGGAGCGCGCCGGGGCGTCGTTGACCGACATGCTGAGCAACCTGCGTGGCGTGCGAAACGTTTATTTTGGCTCGCGCGACGGCAGCATTGGCGTCAGCTTGTCGAGCCTGGTGCGCGCCAAGAGTCCCAGCGTGGATCTGCACGCGCGCACGGCGTTGACCGACGCCGAGGCCGCGCTGCTAGCGATCCCCGAGCCGCTGACCGATGCGCTCACCGCGTCACCCGAGACGGTCACGGCCGCGTACGATGCCGTCAAGATCGTGAAGCTCGTGCTGGCGACCGAGGTGCTGAGCACCTTGGGTGCGAGCCTGAAGTTCAGTAACAACGATGGCGATTAACCCGCGTCTGCAGCGACCGGTCGACTTGGCGAGCCTGGCGGCTTTCCGGATCGGGTTTGGCGTGCTGCTGCTGGTGACGGCGGTGCGCTATTTTACGCACGGTTGGATCGCCGAATATTTCCTGGTTCCGACGCATTTTTTCAAATATTGGGGCTTCAGTTGGGTAAAGCCGTGGCCGGGCGTCGGCATGTACGTGCACTTCGGCCTGATGGCGTTGTGCGCGCTCGGTGTCGTTTTGGGCTATCGCTACCGCGCCAGCATCATCGTGTACGGCTTGTTGTTCGCGTACGCCCATTTGATCGACGAGACCAACTACCTCAATCACTACTACTTGGTGATGTGCGTGTGTGGGTTGATGGCTTGGCTGCCGCTGGCCGGCATGTGGTCGCTCGACGCCCGTCGCGACCGGCGTGTGGCACGCGGTGAAGTGCCGGCTTGGATGCTGTGGGCGCTGCGAGCGCAATTCGGCTTGGTCTACGTATTCGGCGGGCTCGCCAAGTTGAACGCCGACTGGTTGCTGCACGCGCAGCCGCTGTCGATCTGGCTCGGGCGTAGCGGCGATCTGCCGGGGCTCGGCGGCCTGCTCGGCACGCCGGCTGCGGCTTACGTGATGAGCTGGTCGGGCGCGCTGTTCGATCTGGCGATCGTGCCGTCGTTGTTGGTGCGGCGCACGCGGCCGTTCGCGTACGGCGCGGTCGTGCTGTTTCATTTGCTGACGGCCCGGTTGTTTCAGCTGGGGATGTTTCCGTACTTCATGATTGGGGGAGCGACGCTGTTTTTCGGGGCGGAATGGCCGCGCAAGGCGTTGCCGTGGCCTGGCAGCAAGCTCAGGCTTGAACTGCCAACTGCCAACTGCCAACCTGCCGCGCGGCCCGATACGGCGACTGCCAATTGGGTCTTGGTGACGCTGGGGATCTACTTCGCGGCGCAGGGTTTGATGCCGCTCCGCCATTGGCTGTATCCGGGGCAGATGTGTTGGAGCGAGCAGGGGTTTCGTTTCGCTTGGAACGTGATGCTGATGGAAAAAGATGGATCGGTTGAGTTTCGGGTGGTCGAGCCGAGCACCGGGCGGGTGTTTCACGCTTCGCCGCGCGAGTACTTCACGCCCTACCAGACGGCGATGATGTCGCCGCAGCCCGATCTGGTGCTCCAGGCGGCGCAGGTCGTCGCCGCAGATTTTCGAGCGCGCGGCGTGGTCGAGCCAGCGGTGTACGTCGACGCCTTTGCTTCACTGAATGGTCGCCCAGCACAGCGCCTGGTGGACCCTCGCGTGGATCTGGCGCGCGAGCGCGATGGACTCTCCAACAAGACCTGGATCTTACCGATGACCTCTCAGCCAGAAACGCGCATCGCGCTCGTCCGGAGCTCCGAATGAAAAATAGCCTGAGGCTCGCGCTCGGCGCCGCTTTGAGCAGCTTGGTGGTGTCGGCTTCGGCCAGCGCCAATCCGCACCCGCTGCCGTTTTCGTACCCGTATCAAACCCTACCCAAAGGCAAAATCGAGGTCGAGGAGATCGCCGACCTGATTCCGATGCGAGTCGCGCGTGAGAAGCTCGACGGCACGCGCGACGCGGTGACGGCAATCCGCTCCGAGCTACAGACCGAGCTCGAGCTGGGCGTGACCGATCGCCTGGAGCTCGGCTTGTATTTCGACTTCAAACAAGGCGCGACCGCCGACACACCGGCGCTGCGCTTCGGCGGCGTCAAACAGCGTTTGCGTTACCGCTTCGCCGAAGAAGGTGATCTGCCGCTCGACATGGGCGTCTACTTCGAGCTTGCCGAGTACTACAACGAGGTCGAGATCGAGGAAAAACTGCTGCTTTCTCGGCGCTTTGGCTACCTGACCACCGTTTGCAACTTGTGGGTCGAGCAAGAATATTACTTCCAAGACCAGCAGTGGAAGCTGATCTACCACCCGACGGTCGGCGCGGTTTACGAGCTTTCACCCAATTTCATGCTCGGGTTGGAGTATTGGGCGCAGGGGCGATTCGACAAAGGCGGAGCCGCGACAGGCCAAGACGACAGCCGGACTCTGACTGGCGGGCGGCACTATTTGGGACCGACCTTCATGTTGCAGTCCGGTGAAGCCTGGTGGTCTGTTGGCGCTTACGCCCGCCTCGACCACATCGGTGAAGCTGCCAAGGCCGAGGACCCCTATGGCAAGGTCTGGGTTCGCTCGATGGTCGGGCTGGGCTTCTGACGGCTTTTTAGCGGCTTTCTAGGCGCGCAGTGCTTTCGGCCCTGTGGTAGCTTCGAAAATGCCGGCATGGGAGTAAACGCGTGAGCGACAACAACGACACCAAAGAGTCGGCCGAGCCGGTCTACGTCATCGAGAGCATCCCGGTCGGCGGGGAGCACGGCGTCAGCCCCGGCGAGGTCGAGCGCGAAGCCATCCCAATCCCCGAGCACCTGCGGTTGTTCCGCGAGATTGGCCGCGGCGGCATGGGGCGCATTCACCCGGCGACCGATCGCAATCTGCTGCGTCACGTCGCGCTCAAGCGGCTCGATCGCGAGCTGGCCAAGGTCCCGATGTACAAGGACGGGTTCATCGCTGAAGCGCAGATGACGGGGCAGCTCGAGCACCCCAACATCGTGCCGGTGCACGAGCTGAACGTCTCCGACGTGGGCGTGCCGTACTTCACGATGAAGCTCGTGCAAGGCGTCAATTTCGATGACTGGCTGCGGGAGCCATTTCGCTCGCCGGGCAGCACGGCGCGCCTCGAAGACGGGCTCGAGGTGTTCTTGAAGGTGTGCGACGCCGTTGCCTACGCGCACCATCGCGGCGTCATCCATCGCGACTTGAAGCCCGAGAACGTGATGGTCGCCGATTTCGGACAGACGTATTTGATGGACTGGGGTTTGGCGCGTCTGACGCGAACCAAGCCCGCCTCGGGCTCGCGTGCGCAGATGGAAGCGCCGGGTCCGGTCGGCACGCCGACGCACATGGCGCCCGAGCAAGCGCGCGGCAATCCGCACGAGATGGACGAGCGCAGCGACGTCTTCGGTCTCGGCGCGATCCTGTACGAGATCGTCAGCGGCAAGTTGCCGTACGGCGACGCGCGTGACGTGGACAGCGTGCTCAAGCGAGCCGAAGCCGGGAAAGTCGTGCCGATCGACGTGGCGTGTATGGGTATCGGGGTCTCCAAGCGCATCCGCTCGATCGTCGAGCGCGCGGTCGCGCCCAAGCCCGAAGATCGCTACCAATCGGTGGTGGAGCTGCAGGCGGATGTAAGGAATTTCCTGCGTGGCGGTTTGCACCTGCCGCGGCGGGTGTTTCCGCCGGGTAGCGTGATCATCCGTGAGGGTGATGTGGGTGACGCCGCCTACATGATCGTCAGCGGTCGCTGCAAGATCTCGCGCCGCGTCGGTAACCAGCAAGAACCGCTCGGCACGATGACGGCGGGCGACGTTTTCGGTGAGATGGCGCTGTTGCTCGAGGAGCCGCGCGCCGCCACGATCGAAGCGGAAGACAACGTGACAGTGTTGGTTCTGGATCAGCGCACGCTCAGCGCGGGGCTCGGGGCAGACGGCTGGACCGGCGCGTTGGTGCGGGCTCTGGCGCAGCGTTTTCGCGATTTGGAGCAGAAGGTGCGCGAAGCCGGCGTGCGTCGCGGCTAGCCGTAGCTAGGCGCGGGCGGCCAAACCGGTCGTCGCAAAAGTACTACGTGGGTCGAGAAACGCGTCGCCTTGAGCGGGGGGCCCCTCAAGGCTAAGCTGGAGTGTCCGTTCGGGATCGTGAGCTGAGCTGGGCGCCCCGTTGGGCGGCCCGCATAACCGCCGGGGATGCGCTTGAAGAACAGGGCACGCGAAACCACGATTGACGAGTCTTTGGACGCTCAGATTGAGAGCGATCCGAGTCGCCGCGCCAGCGGCGTTCAGGCGCGCGCCAAGCGCAGTCCGTCGAGCCCGACGGCGCTCGAAGCGTTCCGGCAGCCGCGCCCGCTGGTCTCGCTCGGCTCACCCGCTGATCGGACGCTGCTCGAGCCCACGTATGCGTACCTTTCGGCGTACTCGGCTACGTGCTTCACTCCGGGTGTTGCTCAGCGGCTCAACGTCGCGATCTACGAGCTGTACGCCAATGCGCTCCGCTACGGCACGGACGCGGGCGAGGTGCGGCTCGAGATCGAGCGAACGCCAGACGGGGCCGGCGCCAAGCTGCTGGTCTTGAACCGCGCCGAGCCGGCTCGGCTCGCGCAGCTACAGGCTCACATCGCGCGCGTGCAAGCCGATCCGAACGCCGCCTTTACCGGTGAGATGAATCGCTTCGCTGGCCGCAGCCAGCCGCCGCCGATGCTGGGCATCGTGCGCGTGGCTCACGAGAGCGCGCTCGAGCTCGAGCTCACGGTCGACGGTGACTTGGTCGCGATTTCGACGATCTGCGAAGGCTGAACGGGGTGGCGATCGCCATGCAGCGGTGCTACTGCCCGCGGCTATGTGGGGGCGTCGCACGCCTCGCTCGCCGTCCTGATGCTCGAAATCGTGCCCCGCAGTGTGTGTGCCGGCTGCTCGCGTCCGAGCGTCGTATGCCTGTGCGCGTCGATCCGCCGCATCGCGACCCGCACCCGCGTCGTGATTTTGCAGCACCCGCGCGAAAGTGACGTTCGGATCAACACCGCGCGTTTGGTCGAGCTCCAGCTCGAGCGCGCCGAGCGCCACGTGGCGGTCAAGCTGTCCGAGGTACCGGGCTTCACGGCTCGTCTGAGCGACCCTGCGGCGCCGCCAATCTTGCTCTATCCGGGACCCGAAGCGCGCGATTTGGCCGAGGCTCCGCCAGACGGGCCGGTGACGTTGGTCGTGCTCGACGGCACTTGGTGGCAAGCCAAGAAGCTATTTCAGCAAAATCCCGAGCTGGCGCGGTTACCGCGCTACTCGCTGTCGCCCAGCGCGCCGAGCCGCTACCGCATTCGTCGCGAGCCGGCCTTGCATTGCGTCTCGACGATCGAGGCGATCGGTGAAGCGCTGACGTTGCTCGAGCCGCCCGGCTTCGATCGCGAAGCTTGGCTGCTACCGTTCGACGCGATGGTCGAGCATCAACTGCATTTCGCCCAGTCGCACAACGCGCGTCGGCACTTGGCCAATCGGGGTGCGGCGCCCAAGCCGCGTTTGCCGAAGCTACTCTTGGAGCGCGAAGCGGATTTGGTGGTCGCATACGGCGAGGCCAACGCCTGGACGCGTGGCAGCGCGCTCGGCGGTGACGCCGAGGTGCTGCAGTGGGTCGCCGAGCGCGTCCAGACCGGCGAGCGCTTCGAGGCGCTGTTGGCGCCGCGGCGGCCGCTCTCGCCTTCGTTCGAAGTGCACGCGCACGTGGCCTCGGAGGTCGTGCTGGCCGGCGAGTCTTTCGAGGGTTTTTTGCAGCGCTGGCGCGCCTTCACGCGGCCGACCGATCTGCTCGCCGGCTGGGGATTTTACGCCTCCGAGCGGTTGGCCGCCGAGGGCGTGAGCCTGCCCGAGCGCTTGGATCTGCGCGGACTCGCGCGTCGCCAGCTGCGCAAAAAAACCGGCGAAGTCGGCGCTTGCGCGGCGGAGCTGGGCGCGGTCGTGCCCAAGCCGTGGGCGCTCGGTCGAGCCGGCGAGCGGCTGTCGGCGGCGGTGGCGGTGACGCGCGCGCTCGTCGACGCCGCGCGCGGCTGAATGACTCACATTTCCGACAGGCCGCCGGCGCGGTCGCTGACCAGGCGGCGTGCCACCCAGACCGTGGTTGCCAGCAGCAACATCGCCCACACGCCGAGCGCGGCCGCCAACAAGCGACCTTCACCGATCAGCTGCGACAGCTCGTAGATCGCCTTGGTGATCGGGAAATGCGCCTGCTGTTGGGCCAGAATCAGCGAGTCGGAGACCTCGAGCATCGACAGCGCGAACGCGAACAGTCCGCCCGCGAGCAGATGCGGCAAGACCAACGGCAAGGTGACGCGCAGCAAGATTCGTCGCGGCGGAGCACCCAAGCTCTGCGCGGCGTCCTCGACGCTTTTGCCCAGCTGCAAGAGGCCGGCTTCGGCCGAGCGCAGCACGAACGGCAGCCGCCGCATCGCGTAGGCGATCACCAACAGCACGGTCGGATCGCGCACCGGGTCGAACATGGCCAGCGGCCGCCCGGGCCGCGAGATCGCTAGATAACCAAACGCCAGCACCAACCCCGGCACCGAAAGCGGCAGCATCGCCAGCGCGTCGAGCAACTTGCGACCCGGCGCATTGCTGCGCACCACCACCCACGCAATCGCAAAACCGAGCACCAGATCCAGCGCTGTGGACAGCGTCACGTAGCGCAGGCTCTGCGCGATCGAAGGCACCACCAGCGCGTGCCCGAGCGCCGAGCGAAAATGCTCGAGCGTCAGGCCGCTTGGCAGCACCGTGCCGTACCAGTCGCGCGACGACGCCAGCAGCAGCACCGAAAGGTTCGGCAGGGCTGCGGCCGTCAGCACCAACAACGAAAAGCCGGTGCAGGCCCAGGCGGCCAACGGGCGTGGCTTTTTGCGTTCACGTCGCGCCGCACCTTTGACACCGGCCGTCACGTCCAGCTTGCGCAGCCCGAGGCGGCTGAGCCCGTACAGGCTCACCGTCGCCACCAACGCCACCGTGACCAGCCCGTAAACGAACGGATTTTGCCCGATGTCTTTCAGCCCGACGAAGATTTGGACCGAGGTGATGCGATCGTAGTCGCACAAAAGCGGCACGCCCAGCTCGGTGAGCGACCAAATGAAGATGATCGTCAGCGAAGCGAACAGGCTCGGCGCGGTCAGCGGCAGCGTGACGCGCAGCAGCTTGCGCAAGCCGTGCGCGCCCAGCGTCTCGGCGGCGCGCTCCAGCTCGGGGTTCTGGCTGGCCAACGACGCGGACAAGTTGAAGTACAAAACCGGATACAGATGCAGCGCGGTCAGCGAGATCACCGCGAGAAATCGCCCATCGCGCAGCCAGTCGATCGGCGACGACGGATTCGAAAGCCCGAACGCGCCAAGCGCCGCGTTCAACGCGCCATTCGGTCCCAGCAGGCGCTGAATGCCCAGCGCGCCGACGAACGGCGGCACGAACAGCGGCAGCGGGATCAGCGCCGATAACCAACGCCGGCCCGGAAACTCCCAGCGTTGGAAGAGCAGCGAAAGTGGAATGCCGACCAGCGCCGACAGCACGGTGGTGCCGAACGCGACCGCTAACGAGTTGCGGAACCCGAGCAGATAGACCGGGTTCTGAAAGACCGCCGTGACGTAGGCCAGCGTGAACTGGCCCTGGCGGTCGACGAAGGCGCCGCGCATGCTCTCGACCAGCGGCCACAGGAAAAAAAGCCCGAAAACTAGCGCCAAAACCGGCAGTAACAGCGCGCTTGGACCACGCTTGTTCACTGCCGGCTCCGGGCCAGCTCGGCCACGCGCGCGTACTGCTGCGACAGCGAGGTGACCAAGCGATTCTGCAGCGCCACCTCGCCGAGCGGGTCACCCTGGGCCAGCGTCGGCGCGATCTCGTCCTTGACCACGGCGTACGAGACCAGCGCCATGTCGTCGAACAGCGCGCGCGCCCGTATCGGGTTGTGGTTACGCTCGAGCGCGGTGGCGGCTTCGTGCAGCTCTTCTTCGGTGTCGACGCACATCACCCGGATCACGAACGACAGCGCGCGAAACAGCGGGCCGGTCCAGCTCGCGTGGTAGGTGAACTCGCGCGCAGCGACGTAGGGGTTGCTATCCGGATCGGCGAGCAAGCCGCGCCGTGCCGGCTCGAACATCAAGGGCAAGATTGGCGTGCGGCGCAGCGCGTACTTTTCTGGACCATCGGGCACACCGGTCTTGTAGGCCCAGATAGCTTGGCCGGCGGGGCTGATCACGAACTCGATGAAGCTGCGCCCAAGGTCGGCCGCCGGCGCACCGCGCAACAGCGCGATCGGATCGCTGTCCATGGCGCTGCCGCCCTCGGGTAGCGCGAAGCCGAGCCGTTGCTGCGGGCCCGGCGGATCGCTGTCGAAGCGACCGTAGAAGTCGATGCAGGTGCCGGCCGCCGCGCTGCCGCTGCGGACGTCTTGGGTGATCTTGCTGGCTTGGTCGGCAAAATAGCGCGAATTGCCGGCAATCTGCCGAATCAGCCGCAGCCCGTCATCGAATCCGCCGGCCAACGCCTGCGCTTCGCCGGCGCTGCCGTTGGCGGGCGAACCGGCGCGCCCGAGCGCGGTGCTCATGGCTTGCTGCACCACCATCTCGAACGCCTTGCCAGCCGAGCCGGCCTTGCTCGGATCGGCTAGCGCGATGTGGCCCGCCAGCCTGGGGTCGGCCAGGTCGCTCCAACGCGTGGGCACGCGCGTGATGCCGAGCCGCCCGAGCGCTTCGCGGTTGTAGCAAATGCCGAAGCCCGAGACACAGACGCCAACCCAACGCCCCTGCGCGTCCCAGTACGGCTCGCCGCCGACGGTTTGCGGGATCGCGTGAGCGCCGAACAGCTCCGGATGGTGCGTCACGATGCCGGAGTCGACCAGCCGCCCGGCAGCGGCGTGCTGCATGAAGTCGTAGCTGCCGCCGCCGAATAGCAGATCGATGCGGATGCCGACGTTCGAATCGAGGAACAGCCGCCGGGCGAGCGCTGGCTCGTCGTCACCTGCGGTCGACTGTTTGGCGTTGGTGAAGGCTTGCGCGCCGCGCTCGGACAGCGCCCGTCCGGTCTTGCGCGCAAAGTATTGGTCGAACGCCGAGCGGTACTCGGACGCCAAGTAGCGGGAGATTTCGCTGGTACCGCCGGGGCTGCGCCAGTCGATCGCGACGCTGGGCTGGCCGCGAGCCCGCAAATAGCGCTGAAACCCGCGCGTCATTTCGTAGCGGATCGCTTCGTTGTGCGAAGTCAGCACCACCAGCCGGCGTGCGGTCGCGCTGTCGGCCTCGCGAGCCGGCCGCAGCGCGAAGGGCACAATCAGCAGCGCCGCCAGTAACGCCAGGCCTGGCAGCGCCGCTTTCACGCAGCCGCCTCCGGCTCCAGCAGCACCACATCGTGCGGACTCACGTCGGCCCACAGTCGGTTGCCGGCAGCGTGGGCGCGCGGGCTCTGCGGGTTCAGCTCGTAGGCGCGCAGCGTGAGGCCGTGGCAAGCCAGCGTGTGCTCGCACAGCTCGCCCAGGTAGCTGCTCTGCACGGCTGCCACCTCGAATCCGCTCGACCCGCCGCGCACGCTGCTCAGCCGCAGACACTCGGGGCGGATTGATAGCAACACGTTGGCGCCGACGTCGAAACCGGGCCGCGCCTCGGCCAACAGCTCGAGCGCATTTTCATAGCCGTCGGCGCCACTGATTCGCACGCGAAGCGCGTTGTCTTCGCGACCGACTACGCGCGCGCTGAGCAAATTGGTTTCACCCAGGAAAGTCGCCACGCTGCGCGAACGCGGCGCGCGGTACACTTCCCACGGTGCGCCGAGCTGCTCCAGCTTGCCGGTCTTCATGACCGCCAGCCGATCGGCGATCGCCAGGGCTTCTTTCTGGTCGTGGGTCACGTACAGCGTGGTCAGGCCGTGTTCCTTGCAAACGCGGCGGATTTCCTCGCGCATGCTGTGGCGCAGGCCGGCGTCCAAGTTCGAAAGCGGCTCGTCCAACAGCAAGCAACGCGGCCGCGTCACCAGCGCACGCGCCAGGGCGACGCGTTGCTGCTCACCGCCCGACAACTGATCGACGCGGCGCGCCGCAAAGCCGCCCATCTTGACGTCGGACAGCGCGCGCTCCACCCGCTCGTTGATTTCGCTGCTCGGTCGGCGCTGCTCGCGCAAACCAAAGGCCACGTTCTCGCCGACACTGAGATGGGGAAACAGCGCAAAGCTCTGAAACACCATGCCGATCTGCCGTTCGTGTGGCGGCACGCGCGTCACGTCGGCGCCGTCGAACAGCACACGCCCGGCATCCGGCGTCACGAAGCCGGCGATCGTGCGCAACAACGTGCTCTTGCCGCAACCGCTCGGACCGAGCAACAAAAGTAGCTCACCCGGCTCGATCGCCAAGCTCACCGAACGCAGCGCCGCGTTGTCGCCGAAGCGGACCGTGACCCCTTCGACGGCAATGGCGATCTTGGCCACGTCGACTCAGCCTGACTCGCCGACGCGCTGCGGCAGGCCCCACAGCGTCGCCAGCTCGTTGAGCATGGCGGCTTCGCTTTGGGCAATCGTGTCGCGCACGGCGACGCCGTACACCAGCTCGAAGATGACTTCACGCGCTTCCAGCCGCTCGACAGCGGTGGCGGCTTGCAGAATCGCCTTGCTGTCGTCGAGCGCAGCGGCCGCATCACGCGCAGCCTCGAAGCGCTTCTCGCCGATCTCGTCGGCGATCTGCTCGAGCAGCTCCATTTCCTCTTGCGACACGCTGCCGTCCATCCGCGCCATCAGGCCGACCAGCGCCAGCAGCACGACCTGCTCCGGTTGCGACAGATCATCCAAGGTCATGACGCCTTGGTAACACGCCGGCCGCGCCAAAACTACTGCAGGAAGCCCTCGCGAGTCAGCCGTTCGACCACGCGCGTGTCATCCTTGATGTCCGGCTTTGCGACCTGCTTGCGCAGCGCCGTGAGCGTTTGGTGCGGCCAGCTCTTTTGCACCATGTTGACGATGAATTTCGGCACGGAGCCGCGCGGATCGACCTCGACCTCGGCATTGACGATCGTGCCTCTGGTCTTGGTGCCGTCCTTGTTGGTGCGTGTCGCCATGGTCAGCTCGAATTTGCCGCCCTTGAACGAGCCGCGCACGTAGTCGTCGGTCTCGGGCGCGAGCGGGT
>FSUE01001051.1_pt1 | contig 13686 bp, 11 predicted proteins | sample 1637031 | NCBI WGS metagenome assembly FSUE01 (sample SAMEA3914819, study PRJEB12502) | metagenome | biome: forest; material: soil | place: Canada | collected 2010-06-26 | depth 0.3 m | reverse complement strand
CGGCGCCGATGCCCCCCGTGGCGCCCGTAACCACGACCACGGGCCGGGAGGCATTAGTTGACATTCATCCACTTTGGTCGTTTATTGATAATTGTCAACTAATTGAGCTGGTTGAGACCACGACCTCCAGGTGAGCAGCGCCGCCATGTGTTCGGCGCGAAGGCGAATCAGTGATCAGAACACCCGCGAGCCTCCACACAGATCAGGTGAGCCAATATCGTAGCCTTGTCCTACTCACGCATGGCCTCACGTGCGCCAAGGCGTACGTCGGTGAGCCACTTCCACAGGCCGTGGCCTCCCCAACCATCGCGCTCGATCGCTACTACTCGGGCTACAGCGCGGCCGAGAGCCTGTACGCGGCATCGCGTTTCACGGGCTGGGAAGACATCATTTTCGGAGATCCGCTCGGCACCCCATACGCGTATGGACGTCCGTGAGCGCGCTCAGCAATTTTGGCTGCCCTGACGCCGCAGGCGCTGCCGCGCTTCGAGCCTCATTTGATCGATTCGGAAGCCGGCGTCGGCACCCAAGTCGTTGTCGCCGACGTCAACGGCGACCATCTGCCCGATATTCTCACGGCCGCCCGCGCGGGCGTGTTCGTGTTTCAGCGCTCGCGCCAGTAGTAAGACCTAGGACGGCGCGCTCACGACTCGAGCTTGACGCCGTCCACCACTATCTCCGGCGCTGAGCGAGCTCGTGCAGCCTTGGGGACGGGCACGGACATGCCTTCGGGTCGGACGGTGGCACGAATGTGCTCGGCTTCGACGTCGCGGCCGAGCCAGCCTTCCACGGCGGGCAAACTTGCTCCAGCCGTCGTTGATTGAACGGTCAAGTGCGTGATCTCGCGGGCGAGCACTTCGAGTGAAGCCAAGATGCTCGAGAGCCGTGTGCGCTCGTGAGTGAGCAGGCCGTTGCGCTCCTTTGCGGCGGCGAGCTCGGCCTGGCAGTCGTCGAGATCCCTCTTCAAGCCCTCGTTGACCGCGACGGCTTCGGCGAGGTCGACCTCGCAGCTGGCTCGCTCGGCGATCACCTCGGCGTGGCGCACCCCGAGCAGTGCGTGCTCGGCCTGCAAATCGCTCACCTTACCCTGCAACTCCTCGAGCTCGGCGGCATTGGCGGCCTGTTCGAAGCGCGCGGCCCTCGCCGTGGCCAGCGCTTGTTGCTCGCGCGCTTCAGCAGCGCTCGCGCTGGCCTCGGCATCGACCAGGCGAGCTTTCGTTTGGCTCAACGAACGCTCGCTCTGGGCGAGCCGGGCCAGCGTCTTTTCGAAGCTCGCGGAGTCCTCGTCGTAGCTCGAGCGCTGGTTCTGGAGGGACTGGATTGCCAATGCGAGCTGGGTTTCCAAATCGGCAATGCGCGCCTCGGGCGCGACGCCGAGGCCCAGGGGCGTGGTCGACCGCGGCACACGCCCGGTTCGTTCCGAGGCAGGACCACTCTTAGGCTTCGGACTTGCAGGTCGACCCATCTACAGCCTCTTGAGTATGGCCGCCCGCCGCGGCGTTTCCAAGACCGTTCGACTCGAGATGAAATAGCGCGATAGCACCCGTTAGAAGCCAACATCGGACCCTGTAGAGGCAGTTCGCCTCGGCGCTGGAGTGGCAGGATCGCGCACCACCACCCAGACACGCGAGCAAAGGTGAGGGCTTTCAGGGGGCGTTCATGTCCGCCCCGCTTCCGCTCACGCATAGGCTACCCGAGCCAACACGCCACGGCCCCATCGCCTAGTGCATGAATCTCGAGCATAGAAGCCTACCCCAACGACCCGTCATGCGGCAACGTCTGCAAGCGTAGGGCAACACTGACGCTATCGAGTAGCGCATCCGAAGAGAATGGCTTCTCGATCACGCCATAGGGCGAATCGAGCAGCTGGTCGTGCCCGCCTCCTCGAGCGTGTGGCCCCGCGTAGCCCGTCATGTAGAGCACTTTCAGCCCCGGGCGTGTCAGAGCCAGCTCGGCAGCCAGCTCGATGCCAGACATCTCCGGCATGGCCAGGCCGGTCAGCAAAAGATCGAGCTGATCCGTCGCCTGGTTGATGGCGCGTGCCTCACTCGGTTGCGACGCCTCGAGCACCACGTAGCCTTGGCGCTGCAGAATACGCGCGGTGATCTTGCGCACCGCAGGGTCGTCCTCGACGAGCAAGATGCTGTGACCACCTGCCGCGACTCGGGCCGGCGGCGCCGCTCGAGGAGGTTGGACGATGCCAACACTCGCGACGGGAAACACGATCGTGAAGGTGGTACCGCGCCCAATCGCGCTTTCCACCGAAATCTGCCCGCCGGCTTGGGTGACGAGGCCGTAGGCCATCGACAGACCCAGCCCCGTGCCCTTGCCGACTTCTTTGGTCGTGAAAAATGGCTCAAAAATGCGTCCCACCACCTCCGGCTCGATGCCCGTACCGGTGTCCGAAACGCTGAGGGCTAGCGAGCCGCTGCCCGCAGGCGAGGCGGGATCTTCGGGCGGCAGCGAGCGCAGCTCGATACAAATCGTGCCGCCTGCCGGCATGGCGTCTCGCGCATTGACGCAAAGGTTGATCAGTACCTGCTCGAGCTGATGGCTATCGGCCGTGATTAAACCGGCGCCCGTTTCGAGTCGCGTGACCAAAGTGATGTCTTCACCAATCAGGCGCTGCAGCATTCTCTCCACGTTGCGCACCACATCCGCCAGGTCGACTGGCCCGAGGTGCGCAACCTCCCGACGACTGAAGGCGAGGAGCTGGCGGGTCAGCGAAGCCGCACGCTTGGCGGCAGCGCACATGTCTTCTACGTCCTCGCGCGCAACGTGACCCACAAGTTCATCGAGGGCCAGCTCGCCGCAGCCTTCGATGATGGCGAGCAAGTTGTTGAAGTCGTGAGCAATTCCCCCAGCGAGCTGCCCCACGGCCTGCATCTTCTGAGACTGCACGAGCAGCTGCTCGAGGTCACGTTTCTGGGTTACGTCACGCAAGAGGGCGATCGCTCCGGTCACCTCCCCGCTGTCATTCCGCAGTGGTGTAGCCACCACCGCGACGCGCGTCGCCGGACGATCGCCATTCTTGATGATGGCTTCCAGCTCCGTCCGCCGTGCTCCGCCCATGGCGCAAAGCACTGGGTTTTCCGGCTCCGGGACCAACGTGCGGCCATCCGCCAAGTACACGCCGTACGCTTGCGCGAATTCCGCGGGCGGCACGTCGAGCGCCTGGGGGCCGAGCACGCGCTGTGCTTCGGTGTTGAAGAGCAAAGTGTGACCGGCTGAATCGACCACGATCACGCCCTCGCCGATGCCGTCGAGGATTGAGTTCAAAATTCGGGTCTGCTGACGAAGTTGCTCTTCGCTCGTTCGCAGCGCCTGCTGGGTGCGCAAGCGTTCGGTCACGTTGCGTGCGATGGCTACCAATCCTTCAATCGTGCCCTCACGACCGCGGATAGGCGCCTTGCTTTCGGAATACCAGTTGCCCTGCCCGTCCTTGCTCTCGTACTCACGCACAAAGTCGAGCGTAGGCTCGCCCGAGCGCAGGAGCGCCGCCTCCTCGGCCTCGATCGTGGCCGCCACATCGGCGGCGACCAGGCCATCGCTGAGCTTGCGACCGACCACGGCCTCCGGGCTCGCGGCCCCGAGCACCTGCGCGAACGAATGGTTAACCCTCTGAAACGTCAGGTCCTTGGCCTTGAAAAAGATCGCGTCCGGGCTGCTGTTCATCAAGTCCGCGAGCAGCTGCTGCTCCTGTGCAATCTGGCGGGCTAGGCGAAACTGCTGCGCGCCCTTGGCGACCTTGAAGCGCAGATCTTCGTCATTCCAGGGCTTCGTTACGTAGGCAAATACCCTACCGTCGTTGATGGCGCGAATCACCGCGGGCAGATCGGCGTAGCCAGAGATCATAATGCCGGCCGCTGACCTATCGGCCAAGTGCGTCAGCAGCTCATCGCCCGTCATGCGCGGCATACGTTGGTCTGTGACAACGACCGCGATATTCGGATCCTCTGCCATCAAGGCGAGCGCGCGCTCCGGCGTCTCCGCGGTCAGTACGCTGAAGTCATCGCTCAGCAGATCTTCGAGCGCCACCAGAATCTGCGGCTCGTCGTCGACCACCAGCACTCGCTCTTTTACCCCATGCATTGCGTATCCTCACTCAGCCCTGCGTCGCGGGTCCGCTCGGCGGAGGCGCAACTGTGCCAAACTCGCAACGTACGCAGCTCATGGACAGGAGGTCAACGTTCGCCCGCGACCGAGCGACCTGGCCCCCGGCTCCGCGCTTTTGTCGCACCGCGATGGCTCGTGAACCGCGAGCGGCGGCGCGTGCGACCGGGTGCCGCTCCGCGGTGTAGCTGTCGAGCAAGCCGCGTGACGCATCGCCGCGGAGGGTGGCCGCAAGCTTCCAGCCGAGATTCAGGGCGTCGCCCAGGCCGAGGTTCAGGCCCTGTCGGCTGAGCGCGGAGTGGACATGCGCCGCGTCTCCCGCCAAGAGTACGCGGCCCTTGCCGTACGTCGTCGCCCGTCGGCAGACCTGCGCGCTGCTCGTCTGCAGATTGTCGGTAGCGGTATCGGCGGTTACGGTTGTCGCTTTGCCCCGCGAATCGCCCCAGTTGCGCCGTGACTATCGACCGCACCGCTTCGCACGGCAGGGCCCACGCCCGGACCGTGTGAGCTCTGCTGTGCTTCCCGCGCAGGCCCAACCGTGCGCGCGCAAACGATCGTCAACAGTAACGAGACCACGAGCAGCAGACGCGAGTAGTCCTGCTCCGGGGTGTAGAGCGCTGGTAGCGCGTGTAATCGGGCGCTCACACGCTTGAGCACAAGCTCTGGTGGTTCCCACCGAAGGCCCACACTCTCCAGCTCACCCGCGAGCAACGCTGCCTCGGTCTTCGACAAGTTGGCGACCTGAACGGCGTCCGCAAGCTGTGCGAACAGCTCGCAGTCGCCAGCGGTGAACTTAGCTCCTGGGACGGACAGACGTCGGCCGCCGCAGCCCCCGCAAAAGCCGCGCTCAGTCTCGCCATCGAGCACGAGCGTGGCCTGCTGGCACTGAATGCAGATAGCAGCGGCATAGTGGGGTACAGACGACATCGGGGAGCCAAGTAGGAGTAAGAGGCATCCTCGTTGCGCCCCGACCACGGATCAAGCCTGCCAATGTCACTCGGCTTCGAACGCGAGGGCGAGTGTCGCCAAACGCCCCGATCGCGGTCGCAGCTCTTTCCTGTTTGACGGCCCGCGGCAAGGAAGGAGCGATGAGGGTTGTCGGCGTTGCCTTGTTTGCTTCGACCACCAGGCTCGCCGGTCGAGTAGTGGAGACGTCGAGCAAGCTCGCACCGGAGACTACACCGAGCAGCGGGGCTGATCGGTTGCTTGTGCAGCTCTTTGAGCTACCTTCAAAGATCGGTTCCCCTGCCCGGGCAATCGAACATCGCTTAATCGACTAGATGGGACGCTACCTCTCAACCGCCCACGACCTGTCCGCGCCCAGCGCGGCGCGCGGTTGCATGGATAGCTTGGTGCAAGGTTCGCTGGTCGATCTCTTCTCGGCCTATAGCGTCGCGGTCGCACCCCTGCCAAGAATGGCGGGGCCAACCGTAGCTGGATTCCCCGATATTTGCGTGGGGATTGCCTTCAAGTGCGCTGCCCGAGATTGCGATGCCGGTAGGCTAACGCTGTCCGTTCCCAGCCTGCTGCTCAAGCACATGAAGGGCGACGAAACGCCCTCAATTCAACTGGATTGGGCTCGTGAGCTGGCGAGCCAACTGATCGGACGTATCAAAAACCGCCTGCTGCCGTTTGCGACGCGCCTCGAGATTGGAAGCTCGTCCACGATCAACGTGCGCGACCTTCAGGATCGCCTTCAAGGGCCACTCGATGTTCGGGTCTACGCCGGCCGCACGCTTCGTGGCCTGGTGCTCGTGACGCTCGAAGGCCTGCCGCGTGATTCTTCCCTGAAATACGAGGGAACCCCAGCTGCCACTGAAGGCACTTTGCTATGGCTTTGATCCGCAGCCCGTCCTGTCCGGCTTGAACGATGACGCGGATTGAGTGTGCCAGAATGCCACGATTGCTCGGAGCGCCGGCACGTTTCATAGTTTCGTAGCGTTCGTCCCACTGATCGACGAGCAGTATTGTGCGGGCGCGCTGCGACGTGTTTGAGCCACACGAATGCCAGATCCTCAAGACGTCGACCCCGAGCCCGCGAGCTTTGCTCGCCGTCGCCGCGACACCGTCCTAGTCGTCGATGACTACGTCGACGCCCGAGAGGCCATGCGGGACCTGCTCGAGGTTCACGGATACCCTGTGATCGAGGCCGCCAACGGTCAGCAGGCGCTAAACTTGCTGGTCTCGCAAGCCAAGCCGCGCATTGGCTTGATCGTGCTCGACCTCAGGATGCCGGTGATGGATGGGCGTGAATTCCTCAAGATTTTGCGCAACTACGTCGGTCTGTCGACAATTCCGGTAGTGGTGGTGTCGGGCAACACGCGCGAGCTCGACGCCGCCGAGCGAAAGAGGCTCGTCGCGAGTCTACAAACGCCGTACGCGCCTGCCGAGCTGTTGCGTGTCGTAGGCGCTCACGTCGCGCGCTGATTGTTAGTTTTGCAGGGGCCCGGGGGCTCGCTGAGCGTCAGGCGCTCGGAAGTGCGAATCGGGATGCATTTCAGCACGGTGGCTTGTTCGACTATTCCTTGATGCACACCGACGGATATCCAGGCACGGTGGCTCTACGGTTTCGCAAACGCGCCGCTCAGCCCGGCGTTCAAAATTTGTTCGCGCGTGAGCTGGCCGGAAATGCTGAAGGGCAATTCGATGTTGAGGTGTTCGCCGCCGACGTGGGCGGTGCCGACGATACGATACGGCAAAGGCTGGCCACTCAGCGCGTACGGGGCCAGCAATGTCAGGTTGGTCCATTGCAATCCGAGCTGAGCGGGGAGAGTGGCGTCGCCTTCGGCAGGGATTTGGAACGACGCGGGCGAGCTGCCGCGGCCGAGCTCGCTGCCGTTCGACAGTTGGATGGTGGCGTTGACCGCGCTGGCGCTGATTGGAAATGAGTTGGGGTTGTGCGCGTCGAGCATCAGCGCAACGCTGACGCCGCGAGGGCCAATGCTGGAAAGCTGAGCAGATTGCAGCGTGAGCTGCACCGGCTTGGGCCGCGAGCAGCCGACGGCCGCCATGAATGAGAGAGCTAAAAAGCCTGCACGCATATCGGCCTCAACCGGCGCAGCATAGGCTCTTCATTCCCCGACAACCAGGCGGGCGGCCAAGCCGAGCCGCCAATCTCGAGGGCTCGCTGGGGCAAAACAGCGCTAGAAAGGCCACATGACACCAGCCGACCGGGATTCGTTGCGCGCTTTGCTTCCGGAGGCGCTCGTTGGGACCGTCGAAACTATCGAAGCGATCCGTGCCGGCTTGTCGGGTGCGGGCGTGTACGCGGTCACCGCGTCGCGAGGGAGCTTCGTGCTGCGCGTTCAGGCTCGCCAACTGGACGCCGAGTACTTTGCGCAGCAGCTGCGGGTCTTGCGTCGGGCGACCGCCGCCGGTGTGGCGCCGAGCATCGTGCATGTTGACGAAGACGCGCGGGCCGTCGTGTCGGTGCGCATTGCAGGAGCACCATTGGCTGCCGCGCTGGCAGATTCGACGCAGCGCGTGGCCGTGCTCGGCTCCGTGGTCGATGCCTTGCGCACGTTGCACGGTCTAGACCCGTCTGAAGTCGCGGCGCGCGAGCCCATGCCGTTTGCGCGCGCCGCCTGGGAGGCTTGTCGGCATCGACCCGCCTTCCCCGGCTGGGCGGCCTCCGTCGCGCCGACGCTGGACGAGCTCGCGGCAGTGCTCGAGCGCGACCCGCGCCGCGTCGTGAGTCACAACGACGTCAACCCCGGCAATCTGTTGTGGGACGGCGCACGCGCCTGGCTCGTTGACTGGGAGGTCAGCGGCCTGGGGCACCCGTACTACGATCTCGCGACGCTTGCGGTCTTTCTCCGGCTCGATGACGACGCGGCGTTCGCATTGGCCGCTCGCCACGACGGCGCGCCGCTGGACCGGGCCTCGCGCAAAACGTTCGTCGCGCTGCGCCGCCTCGTGGGGCTACTCTCCGGCTTCACTTTCCTTGGTCTCGCAGGCGATTTGACGCTGCACACCGCGCCGGCACTGGCCGACGCCCCAACGCTCGTGGACTGCTACCAAGCGCTGCGCACCGGTCTCGACGTGCAGAGCCCCAAGTGGCAAGCGATGATGGGCCTGGCGCTGGTCGCTAGCGCATTTCGGTAGTGTTGATGGCGCTCGCGGCTCAGAGCTTGACCGCCTGCAGCGTGTACGTCGCGGGCAGGCGCTCGAGATTTTGGCGCAGGCGGTATTCGCCGTGCTCGTCGCGGACGCCGGCGGAGCCGAACGGATCCCACGGCACGCTGGTGTGCTCTTCGAAGGCGGTCAGGCGTAGGCCCGCGCGCATCAGCGCCGTGAAGATTTCGCCCAAGCCGTGGTTGAAGCAGATGAAGCGCGGTGAGGCGACCTCACCTTGCCCGGCATAACTTGCGGTCTGGGTAAATTCGGTCCCGGCAGGCGTCTCGAAATACGGATATTCGATGACCATCAGCTCGTCGGGCCGCGGATCACACAGCGCCCACAGGATCGGGTGACCTTCGCGGATGAACAACCTGCCGCCGGGCTTGAGCAGTTGGCTCACGGTGGCAGCCCAACGCTCGATACTGGGGAGCCAGCACAGCGCGCCGATGCCGGTGTAAACGACGTCGAACCGCGCAGCGCCGAGCTTGGCAACCGCGTCGTAAACCTCCGCTGCAACGTAGGAAATCTGCGCCCCGCAATCACGAGCCAGCTCGCGCGCGACGCCCAGCGCCGGTTCCGAGAAATCGAGGCCGGTGACGTTCGCGCCGAGGCGCGCGAGTGAAAGCGTGTCGGTACCGATATGACACTGCAGGTGCAGCAGCTCGAGCCCGCGTACGTCGCCCAGCCGTGGCTGGTCGAAGCGCACGACCTCCGACAGCCGCGCCGCATCGGCGCGCAGCTCCGCGAGCCCGTAGCCTTGAACGTGCAGCGGCACGCGGCTGTTCCAATTGGCGCGATTGACCTCGACGTAGCTCTCTCCCATCGCCCGACTTTGCCTCTAAGCCGGGCGACTGACCAGTTTGCTCGGTAGCAGGTCGACGAGCTGCTACGAATTACTCGGCTTTGGGGAGGGAGAACGCCGCTGCCTCGGCGTCACAGGCAAGCTCGCACAGGATGGGTTGCACGACGCCGAGCCGGGCGTGGACTCACGCAGCTCGGGCGCTTGGGGCTGACAAACGACGGCGAGCGCTTCGACGACGGCTGCGTCTCAAACTGGAACAGCGATCAGCGGCGGCTCGTCCAGCACCTCGCGCACTTTTCGCGCCAGCGCCAGCGGTGAGAACGGCTTTTGAATGAAGCGCAGCTTGTCGTCGATCATGCCCGCGTTCAACGCGGCGTGGTCGGAGTAGCCGGACATGAACAGGATTTTCACGTCCGCCAGCTCCTTCGACACCTCGGCCGCGAGCTCTGGGCCGCTGAGCTGGGGCATCACCACATCGGCAATCAAGAGCGCGATTTCCCCCTGGTGCGCGCGAGCCAGCTGCAACGCCTCCGCGGCATCCTTCGCTGCCAGGACGCTGTAGCCAAAGCTCGAAAGCATGCGTCGCACGGCGGCGCGCAGCGGCACGTCGTCCTCCACCAACAGCAGTACCTCGTCACCGCCGACCGGACCGGATTGGGCGGGTCGCAGCGACATTGACGGCTGCTCGCCGGCGCAGGGCAAATAGACGTTGAACGCCGTGCCGTGCCCAAGCTCGCTGTAAACGGTAATGTATCCGCCGCTCTGCGCGACGATACCGTGCGAGGTCGCCAGGCCCAGCCCGGTGCCCTTGCCCAGCTCTTTGGTGGTGAAGAAGGGCTCGAAGATGCGTTGCTGGGTCTCCGCATCCATGCCGATACCGGTATCGGTCACCGTGATCACGACGTAGCGGCCGGGGCGGATGCCTCCGGAGCTGATCTCGAAGTCGACGTTGGCGGTTTCGATCAAGAGCTTGCCGCCGCGCGGCATGGCGTCGCGCGCGTTGACCGCCAAGTTCAGCAGCACCTGCTCGATTTGCCCCTGATCGACCTGCACGTTGGCCAAATCGTGGCTCAGCCGCACCGACAGCTCGATGTCTTCACCGATCAGTCGGCGTAGCATCCGCTCGACATTGGTGATGATCGGGTTGAGCTCGGTCACTCTCAGCTCCAGCACTTGTTTGCGGCTGAACGCCAGTAGTTGTCGGGTGAGGGTTGCGGCACGCTGGGCTGCGGTCTTGATTTCCTTGGCGTCTTCGAGGCGCGGGTCATTGGCCCCCAGCTCCTCGATCAAGAACTCGCTGTTGGCCAGAATCGTGCCCAAGATGTTGTTGAAGTCGTGCGCGATGCCGCCGGTGAGCTGACCGACCGCCTCCATTTTTTGAGCGTGGCGCAGGCTTTCCTCGAGCTTGCGTCGCTGCGTGATGTCCGTAATCAGCGCGTCGCTGTAGCGTGCCCCGTTGCGCTCGTAGACGGCGATCACCCGGTGCCACAACCAAATCCAGGCGCCGTCCTTGCGCCGGAAGCGATACTCGAGGTCGAAGCCGGCTGAGCCATTCTCGGCGGCGTCGCGCCGGCTCTGCCGGAAGCGTTGCTCGTCATCCGGATGAACCCGCGCGTGCCACGCGTGCTGCTCCATGGCGTAGACTTCGCTCGCGGCAAAGCCGGTCAGGCGCTCGACATTGCTGGTGATGAACGTGCAGCGCAGCTGCGACGTGGTCATCACGATGTCCGGCAAGCGCTCGACCAGCGAGCGATATTTTTCTTCTGCGCTCGCGAGCTGTTGCGCCGCTAGGAAGCGCCCCGTCACATCGCGGCCGATCGCGAGCACCAGCGGCTGGCCGCCCACCTCGATCGCCGAGATCGAGAAGTCCATGTACAGCGAACCGCCATCGGCACGTTGCATAGGCGCCGCGTAGACGTGGCCGGACCCGCGCTCGATGGCGGCCTCCAGCTCGGCGCCGCTCGTTTCGCGACCGCGCGGCCCGAGCTCGAACAGGCGACGACCCAACATGCCAGTCGGATCGACGCCCAAGAACGTGTGCCAGCGCTGGTTGGCCTCCAAAACCACGCCCGAACGGTCGAGTACCGCGATTGCGTCGTTGGCAGTCTCGAACAGTGCCCGGTAACGCTCTGCGGCGTTCTTGGCTTCGCCGAGCAGCCGCGAGATCTGCTCGGCGTTCATCCGCAAATGTTGCTCGTAAACGGCAGCATCGGCAGCTTTCGGCGCCGCCTGCTGGCGACCGAACACGCCGGCCAGGGCCTTCAGCTCGACATCGAACTCCGGGGTTCGCCCGACCAACGCCGAAGCGCCGACGTTGTCGGCAAGCGCCTGAGCCTTGTCGTCCCAGTAGTGTGCGCTGGCGAGCACGATCGGTACCTTGGCCAGTGACACGTGCTCGCGCAGGCGCCGGCACAGCCCAAAGCCGTCCGTCTCGCCCATCAGCACGTCGCTGAAGATGGCGTCCGGCGGCTCGGCAAGCGCCAGCCGAAGCGCTTCGGCAGCGCTCGACGCGGTCGTAACCGCATAGCCGGCGGCCCTCAGCCGCAGCGTCGAAAGCTTGAGCTGCAGCGGATCGTCGTCCACGATCAGAACCCGCTTGGCAGGCGGCGTCTGGTCGTCCCCCCCGGACGCCACGCTCAGCTCCCCCGGCTAGCGGTCGGGCTTGCGCGTCGCGCCCACGAGATCTGGAAATGCGATCGGATCGATTGGCTTACGTACATAGCCTGAAGCTCCGGCACGAATTGCTGCCGCCTCCGCCTCGTGACCATTCCTTCTGGTTACGACGACGACGACGATATCACGAGTCGCCGGCGCCGCTTTCAAACTTAGTACTATCTCCATACCGTGCATGTCCGGCAACGCGAGCTCGAGCAGCACGACTTCTGGCGGCGAAATGGAGATTTTTTGCAGTGCTTCCGCGCCGCTCGCAGCAGAGTCGATGTCGTAGCCTTCGCCAGCCAGTGTTGCTCGCAGCAGGCGCACGGTGAGCGGGTCTGGATCCACGATCAGCAGACGCGCGGTGGCAGATTGAGCTGGCATCCGCGCCCGCTCTGCGAATCCCACGCCAATCCTCGGTCGGCAAAATAGCGCGCTTTTAGAGGGCAAACGTTGCCGGCAGTATGGCAATTACGCCCGAGCTATGGCAAATTAGCCATGGTGTATCGACCCGGGTCACGCAAGGTCCTTTTGATTGAGGACGACGCGCTGAGTCGGCGCTTGGTGCAAGCGATCCTGCGGCCCGAAGGCTTCGACGTCGTCATGGCACCAGACGGCGTGCAGGGCCTCGAGCTTGCTGACGCCAACGATCCGGACGTCGTCATCCTCGATTTGAAGTTGCCGGGTATGGACGGGCTCGAGGTCCTGCGGCGTCTTCGCAGCGCGCACAAGAACCTGCCCGTCATCATCGTCACTGCCTTTGGTGAGCTCAAGACGGCGGTCGAAGCCACCAAGCTTGGTGCCTTCGACTACCTCAGCAAACCTATCGATCACGAGCAGCTGAGCTTCGCCGTCAACCGCGCCCTGGAAACGCGCGAGCTTCGCGACGAGGTCGAAAAGTTGCGTCGCGGCGATGGCACCAGCGCCACGCTGCTCGAACAGATGGGGCGGAGCGCCGCCGTGCAGCGCGTGAGCGAGCAGGTCAAGACGGTGGCCGCCACGAATTTTTCCGTCCTGATCTTGGGCGACACCGGCACGGGTAAGGAGCTGGTGGCGCAAACCATCCATCGTTCGAGCGAACGGCGGAGTCGTCCGTTCGTGGCCATCGATTGCGGCGCGATTCCCGAGAACCTGGTCGAGTCGGAGCTGTTCGGTCACGAAAAAGGCGCTTTTACCGGCGCCGAGCAGCGTAAGCAGGGCCAGTTTCGGCTGGCGGAAGGCGGCACGCTGTTTCTGGACGAGATTGGGAATCTGCCAATCGGTCTACAAGCAAAGCTGCTGCGCGTGCTCGAATCACGCCAACTGCAGGCGCTGGGCTCGTCCAAATCTGCGCCGCTGGACGTGAGGGTACTGGCTGCGACCAACCGCGATCTGGAGGGGCTGGCGACCAGCGGACGCTTCCGCGCCGATCTCTACTTTCGTTTGGCTCAGTACACGATCGTGCTGCCGGCGCTGCGCGAGCGGCGCGCGGACATTCCCCACCTGGCCCGGCGCTGTCTCGAAGAAGCCAGCATCGAGCTTCGGCGTCCGACGTTGAGCATCGCTCGCGATGCGCTGGCCGCGCTCCAACGCTACGATTGGCCAGGCAACGTACGCGAGCTACGCAACGTGCTGCGCCAGGCGGTGCTCGAATCGAATGATCTGACTCTGCGCGCCGCCACCATCACCAAGTTGTTGAAGGGCGGCGACCGCGAGGCTACCGAGCCCGACCAAACCAAGTTCGTTTCGCTGCGCGAAACCGCGCGCACGGCTGCGCGCGATGCCGAGCGGCGCGTGATCGGCCAGGCGTTGCGCCAAGCGCTGGGCAACAAAAGCCAGGCCGCGCGCCTGTTGCAGACGGACTACAAGACGCTCTACCTCAAGATGAAGGCGTTTGGCATGCGCAGCCGCGATTTTTTGCCTTAGCAGGGTGTTGAGAAAGTAAGCGTTGGAAGCACGATAGCGGCGTCAAGAGCTGCTTGAGGTGCCCACCCCCGTCCGTCCTCGCCACCTGCGGT
>FSUE01000931.1_pt1 | contig 13819 bp, 11 predicted proteins | sample 1637031 | NCBI WGS metagenome assembly FSUE01 (sample SAMEA3914819, study PRJEB12502) | metagenome | biome: forest; material: soil | place: Canada | collected 2010-06-26 | depth 0.3 m | reverse complement strand
TGGCAAAGGACGCCTGCGAATCGTGCTCGAGGTGCACCCGCAGCTGTGGCCGCTGCAGGGCATCGACGAGCAGAAGTTCGACGCGCTACTCGAGGAGCTTGCTCTACGCCCTGTACCCTTGCTGCGCAACGGCGCACGACGCTATGAGCCGGACGGTCACGTAGCTCTAGAATACGTCTAGGAGCAGCCCGTCGATACGCCCCCCAACAAGAATCAGATCGGCGATCCGATCAACGAAGCGAACTGGTTAGCGGCCTTGCGGGAAAGCGCGACGAAGTTCGCGTAGTCGAAGAACTCTCCAAAGCGCGCGTACTCGAACGGGCGCAGTCCGCTGCCTTGAAGCGCGTACACCTGATAGCCGCATCGATGAAGCAGCTCGTGCGCTGCCGCAAGGGTTGCCCCCGCATTGACCCAAGGTTGGTTGTATTCGAACTGAAGGACAGCAACCCTTTGCTGCGTTAGGAGACCTTCGGCTCCGCGCAGCACCTGAAAGTCGTAGCCTTCAGCATCGATCTTCAGCAGGTCCACGCATTCCAGTCGGTGCTCGCGACACACCGCATCCAAGGTGATGACACCCACCTGTCGCCGAATCGCACCGCTTGGCGCGTGACTGACGAACAATGAGGACGTTTCACCGGCGCCGACATCCTCGAAAAACTCCGCCACACCTTCTTGGGCTCCAACCGCAGCCGCAACGATCGTCGCTCGCGAGTCTTCCCCGAAACGAACGGACAATTGCTTGAGAGCGCTTTCGGCAGGCTCAAGCAAGAGGCCGCGAGCCGCAGGTTGCAGAGCCCAAACCATCGACGCCCAGTTGCCAACGTTCGCTCCTACGTCGACGAAATTCGAGATCTGCGGCGCGACATTGCGCACCAACCACGCCTCACCGTTCGTCTCGGGATCCGGGTCGCCACCGACGTAGGAGCGAAGTACGCGATTGCACTGATTCCTGAGATAGAATGCAAGTCGCACCGCATACCGGGACCTACTCGCCAAGCGCTGCCCAGAATTGACGAGCGAATAGAGATTCGGTGGCATTGTTGTTGCTCGTCGCTAAGACGACGGCGCGACCGTATCACGAGCGATCGTCTTGTTCCAGCCGCTGCCGCAGTTCGCGGACACGCACGAACCGCAAGACCACAGAGGGCGCGAGAGGTAGCGCGCGTTGCTGGACACCGGAAGGTCTGCAGATTAAGCATCGAAAATTCGATGCGCGTATATCTGACGAGTGCGTCGGGCCAGCACTCAGGCCTGGCCGTTTCGGCTTTGCACAAGGTGCAGGAGTGTGCCCAGCTCGACCGGGTTGGCACCCACACCCTCACCGAGGATCCTGATACCGCTGATCTGATTCTATTCGTCGAGACCGATCAGGGCATCGGGCCGTTCGGCAGCAAGCTTCGTCGCCATCCGTTGGTGCGACTCATGCCCGACAAGTGCTTCGCATACAATTCGAGCGATAACCCCGTCGCCCATCTACCTGGGCTCTACGCGTCGATCGAGAAGCGGCGCTACGATCCGATGCGCGTTCGGTCAACGCACTACCTCTCGACACACATCACGATTCCCGAGCCAAAGACCAAGCCTATGGCGGAGCGGCAGTTGCTCTACTCTTTCGTTGGCGCAGCGCGGAACGCAAAGGTACGCCAGCAGCTGATGTTGCTGGACGACCCTCGCGGCAGGTGTGTCGACACTTCCGACCGCGTCGACACGGTTTGGGATGATCCAGCGCAGCGAACTAAATTCGTCGACGAGTATGCCTCGGTCTTGGCCGACACGAAGTTTGCGCTTTGTCCGAGAGGCTGCGGAGCCTCCTCGATGCGCCTGTTCGAGGCGATGCGAGTAGGCTGCGTCCCGGTCATCGTTTCCGACGCGTGGGTCCCTCCGTCGGGACCCAACTGGAATGATTTTGCGGTCATCGTCCCCGAGCGAGACGTTCTAGCGCTCCCTCGGTTGCTCACGAACTTGGAGGCCACCGCCGAAGCAAAGAGCGTCGTTGCGCGCCAGGTCTGGGCGGATTGGTTTGCGGACGAGGTCACGTTCCACCGCTTGGTCGAGTGGTGCCTCGAGTTGAAGCGGAGCCGCGCTGCAAGCCAGAAGCGGGATTCTGCAGCTTGGATCACCCTGACCGAGCGGCTCTGGCCAGAGAATGCGCTTCTGACGCTCAGGTGGCTGAAAGGCCTGGCGCGCACCGAGCTCCGCGCCCGAATCGGCCACTAGCCTGAGCGGCGCTCCCATCAGAAGCTAGATCGCAAACGCGCGCAAAGTGAGCGACGCCGGAATCCTGCGCCACGCGGGCGTCGTGTTCGCAAACGAATCCACACGAGACGAGCTTTCGAAGTAAGGCGTCAGCGGAGCCGTTCGGGTGCGCCGCCCATACCGCCGTCTGCCAAGGGATCAAGGGATCAAGGGATCAATCGATCAACGCACGCACGTCTTCGGCCATCACTTGCCACGTTCTCTGTCGAAGCGGCACAGACAGATCGCGGGCCGCCTCACGCAGGCGCTCATGGTGACGGCGCCAGTTCCTCAAGCTCGCCTCGAGCGCCGACGCGTTTTCCGGGTCGTCGAGCAATAGCTCCGTGAGCGCCGCTGGGTACCGCTCTGCGACCCCGGCGCTCGCGCTGACCAAGGCCGGAAGCCCGGTGCAGAGCGCTTCCTGCACGCCCAAACCGTATGCTTCGTAGCGCGTTGGCGCCACCAGCGCGTCGCATGCGGCAAGCACGTCGGGCACGTCGTTGCGGAAGCCCAGGAACCGAATTCGCTCCTGAATCCCGCCGTCCAGCGCTCGCTGCTGCCACAGCGGGAGCTCCGCCCCGCGCCCGACGACGATTAGGTCGCATTCCCAACCCGGGTCTCGACACAGGGACGACCAGGCGGCAAACAAAGTATCGAAACCCTTTCGGCGGTCACCTAACGCCCCAACGAACGCGACGAGCGGCCGGTCGGGAAGCGCCAGCTGCTCACGCAGTCGACGCCGGCGCTCTTCACTGGGCGGCGAGAAGCGGTCGGGGTCGATGCCATAGTAGACCGTGCGAATGAGTGAGTCGTCGATGCCGAGCTTCTCCGTCAGGTCGCGCCGGGTGCGCTCCGAGTTGACGATGATCATGCGAGCTTTGAGCAGAGCAGAGCGTTCCTGCGCGAGGTTCAGGCGATGCGTGAGCGCATGCTGCGCGCGTCGGCCCAGCGAGCTGGGCGCCGGCGCTTCGTGCGCCGCGTGAACGTAGTGAACCCAGTTGACGTCGCCGACTTGGCAGTTCCCACCGTTGACGATCACCCGTCCGCCACCAGCGAGGCATTTTCGGGCGACATTTCGGCCCACGTAGTCGAGCAGGGGTAATCCGAGCGAGTAAGAACGCAGGGGTTTGGGAACCTTCGTCCAGTGCACGTTGCGGTGTGTTTCAAGCTCGTTGCCGATGCGGAAGGCAACCAATTTCACATAAATGCCACACTCAGCGAGCCACTGTGCGACGGCGAAATTGGGCATATCCATCCCGCCGGTTCGCACGAAGTCGCCCGTAACCAGCACTACGCTCTCCATCGTCGGCTGCGTATACAAGCTCGCGCCGTCGTAGTCACGAGTGCAGTGTCGCGGGAATTCCGGCCGGTTGCTCGGCTAGACGCTGTTTTGCTTTTGAGTTAGTTTCCTCGCCTTCGTCGAACGTCCACGTAACGGGCGGCAACGAACGGTCTGGGAACCCGGCATGAAGAGTTACGTCGTCGCCTGTCTGCTCTCGCTCGTCTTGAGCGTGCTCGTGACGCCCCTGATTCGGCGCTTCGCCTTGCGCATTGGCGCCGTCAGTACGCCAGGGGGCCGCCACGTCCATAGCCGTAGCATCCCCCGCCTGGGTGGGATCGGCTTGGCGTTTGCTTGGGCAGTCCCGGTTGTGGCGCTTTCCTTGCGAGATGGGTTGGTGCTCCGAGCACTTGACGGTAAGTGGTTGCACGTCGTTACCCTGGTGGGCGGCGGTGCCGCCATCTGCACGGTCGGTGCTCTGGACGACGTGCGCGGCCTCCGGTCGTCATACAAGCTGGCCGCGCAGGTCGCGGTCGCCATCGTCGCATTCGCGTGCGGCTTCCACATCCAAGCGATTCACTTGCCGCTGTTTGGAGACCTGCAGATGGGGGCCTTCGCGCTGCCCGTGACCATCCTCTGGATCGTGGGTGTGACCAATGCGGTGAACTTGATCGACGGTCTGGATGGTCTCGCGACCGGCGTCGCCTTTTTCGCAGCGTTCACCAGTTTCGTTATCGCCAGCATCTCTGGCTCGGTGTTCGTGGCACTGACCATGGCTGCGTTGATGGGGGCCCTGGTTGGTTTCCTGTTTTTCAACTTCAATCCTGCGCGGATCTTCATGGGGGATTCCGGGAGTTACTTCCTGGGCTTCGTCTTGGCGACGACGGCACTGGCTGGCGGCGGCCTGCAGCAAAAGGCCTCCACCGCGGTCTCCCTGCTCGTCCCTGTTCTGGCACTGGGCGTGCCGATCTTCGACACGTTGTTTTCGATGTTCCGCCGCGTGATCGAACGGCGTCCGATCTTTTCGGCCGATCGCGGGCACGTTCATCATCGCCTGCTGGATCTTGGGCTGACTCACCGACGTGCGGTCATGATTCTGTACGCGGTTTCCAGCGTTCTTGCCGGAGGGGCCATCGCGGTTTCGTTGGGGCGCAGCTGGCACGTGGGGCTAGCGCTGCTTTCGGTGTCGGTCGTCTTCGTGGGCTTCGTGAGGTTCTTGGGGTATTTCGAATACCTTCATCTCCGCAAGCGCCAACGCCACCGGCTGCGGGACCCGTTTACCGAGAACCTCCGGCGAGTCATCCCCCGATTGATCGTTTCGCTTTCCAAGACGTCGGGCGAGGACGGTGCGCTCAGCGTTCTCGAGCGACTCACGTCCGAAACGCCTATCTCCAGCGTGGAGGTGCTCGCACCCGACGAAGCTGGCATAACTGCGCGTTGCTGGACCGCCAACGGAGTCGACAGCGCCAGCCGAGACTGCGTCGAGATGGTATTCCCGATCGGGCCAGAGACGAGCGCCATTGCAAAACTGCGCTTCCGCTGGAGCTGCGACGCAGCAGACCCCGCGCCACAGGTGGACGTCCTGTTGCAGATCTTGGTCGACGAGCTGTATAGCGTGCTGCTCGCCGCTAGCAGTAGCCTTCTTCCCGTTCAGGAGCGGGCCGAGGCTGAGGCGACGTCTGCACCCGTCGTCGTACCGGGCTGAAAGCACGCCATCTTATGACACCATCGCAATTTCCCTCGCCGCAGAGCGAACCTGAACCCGGCTTCTCGCCAGCAGTCGCCATTCGGGCCGTGCGCAAGCATTGGCCGATCATGCTGCTCATCTTCGTGGCGTCGGTCATTGTGACCTCGGTCTATAGCTCCAACCAGGTGAAGATTTACGAGGCTGTGGCGACTGTCCAGCTCGACCCGCAGGCATTGACACCGCTAGGTCGGCAAAACACCGATTCGGGGTCCGATAGTTACTGGAGCAATCAAGAGTACTTCGCCACTCAATATCAGGTGATCACCTCACGTCGAGTGGCCGAGCTCGTCGTCAAGAGGCTCGGCTTGACCAGCGACCTGGCCTTCCTAACCAATCAAGGGAGCGCCGTCGCCAAGTCTTCCCCGGTCGCTCCCCCTACGACCGTGTCGCTCGAAGACGCCGCCGAGGCGCTCCGAGCTCGGCTCCGGGTGGAACCGGTTCAGGACAGTCGCTTGGCCCGAGTCAAGTACACCGACGCGGACCCCTCACGCGCCCAGCGTGTCTTGTCGGCAGTGGTCGACACCTACGTCGAGCAAAACCTCGACACCAGCTTGGACGCCACGAACAAGACCGTGGAATGGCTGGACGTTCAGCTAAAGCGGCTCAAGTCCGACCTCGAGTCACAGGAGATGAGCCTCCATGACTTCAAGCTCAAGTACAATTTGTTGTCGGTTTCGTACGACGACCAGTCCAACATGGTACGGGCCGAGATCCAACAGCTCAACACGAGCCTCACGGAGCTGAAGGCGAAGAAGGAAGCCGTCGCCGCGCGACTTTCAGTCGTGAAGGCGGTCGATCCCCAAGACCCGGGTGAAATCCCCGCCACCGAATTGGTCGGAAATGAAACGCTCACCGGCCTGCGCACCGCCTACGTCGAAGCAAAGCGCGACTTAGTGATGGTCAAGGCGAGCGGCAAGGACGACCGGCACCCGGAAGTTCAAAAGGTCAGCGCGCAAGTCGAGAGCGCGCGGAAAGCCATTGCCCAAGAGCTGCAGAACATCAAGAACGGCGCGGAGATTGAGCTCGCCAACGTGAACCGCCAGCTCGGGGGGCTGTCTTCCTTGTACGAAGGAGCGCGGAAAGAAGCCTTGCAGCTGAACCTCAAGGAGCTCGAGTACAGCCGACTGCAGCGGTCAAAAGATAGCACCGAAAAGCTATTCGGTATGGTCCTCGAACGGTCGACCGAGAGCGGCCTTTCCAAGATGGCGCCCTTCAACAATGTGCGTGTTCTGGATCGTCCGTTGAAGCCAGTGGCACCCGTGTATCCCAAGACGTCGACGAATGTCGCGGTCGGCATCGCGCTGGGTCTGCTGCTCGGTTTTGCTGGCGCCACCGGGCGGGAGATGTTGGATCGAACCGTGCGCAATGCTGAGGACATCGAACGGGAGCTCGGCCTTGCGGTGCTGGGTTCGCTCCCGGACGTGACGCGCGACGGTGGCGGGATGAACCTCGGCTACTACTATGGTCGGAGGCGTGCGCAGAAAGCTCAGGCAGCCAATCCGGGTGAGCACGCACGCCCTGAGCTGCTCGTGCACACGCACCCCAAGAGTGTGGCGGCGGAGGCGGCTCGCTCAATCCGCACGAACCTGATGTTCATGTCGCCCGACAACCCTTACCGTTGCCTGTTGGTGACCAGCGCTGGGCCCGCCGAAGGCAAGACCACGGTTGCGACGAGCATCGCGATCGCCATCGCGCAGACGGGGCAATCCGTTTGTCTCGTGGACTGTGACTTGCGAAAGCCGCGCGTGCACTCGGTGTTTGGCGAGCGCAACGACAAGGGTGTGACGACCGCGTTGCTCGAGCCTGGCCAGATTCCTTCGCTCGTCGTCGACACGCAGATCCCCAATCTTAAGATCTTGCGAGCCGGCCCGACGCCACCCAACCCGGCTGATCTCATGCACAGCGAGGCGTTCGGTCGGGTACTGGCGGAGCTGCGCGCCGAATTCGATCGCGTAGTCATCGACAGCCCGCCGATCGGCTTCGTCACTGACGGCGTGATTCTGTCTACCCGCGTCGATGCGACGGTGCTCGTCGTGAGGGCCCTCGCCACGCGGCGCGACGCAGCCAAACGGGCAATGCGCTCGCTGCGCGGCGTCGGTGCCACTTGTGCCGGCTTTGTGCTCAACGCGGTAACCTCCGGCGATGGGCATTACTACGCCGGCTACTACGCGCCGTACGTTGCCGCACAGACCGAAACCCCGGCTACCTAGCCGCCTAATCCTGAACTGTTGAGGACTGGCTTTAGTTCGGGCCAGCAACCGTCGCTCGCGCAACACGCTCCCTCAGGAGCTGCGCCTGGGCCCGGGAGCTGAGCGAAGCATCCGGGGTCCGGTCGACTCGTTCCAGGGCGGCGCGGGCAACGCCGTAAAGGTTGGCTTTCGTGGCGTGTTCTGCAACGTCGAGCCATCGCGTCGCCGATGGCTCAGCCTCGGCTGCTTTGGTAAAGAACGTGCTGGCGAGCAAAGGCAGGCCACCCAACTCGAGCTGCTTCGCCAGCCACGAGAGCTGGTTGGCGCACGACTCCGTCCCTTCGCAGGGGCGCACCGCGATGGCGTTGGCCGCGGTCGAGATCGCCTCCGTCGATTGGCTTTTGATGGCCGTCGTGAGGGCTTCTTGCCGGCACTCGTCGCCCTCCGCGCTCGCTGGGCAAATGCGCGCCAAGAGCTGCGCCGCACCTAGCGTGTCACCGCGCGCGAGGAGCACCTTCGACATGAGGTAGCCAGGGCGCCACAACTTGGGCTCGAGTCGCTCAGCCGACCGGATCGCCAGCTCTGCTTCCGCGGTGCAGCCCTCGACCAGTGTGCCCGTGCAGGGGGCTTGACCAGCCTGGGTCGTGCGCAGCAAGACCTCGGCGAGCTGCTGGTGAGCCTCAGGGGACTTGGGGTACGCCAGCGCCGCGCGACGAAAGCAATCGACGGTGACGTCCTGCGGCCGCTCTCTCGCGCAGGCATCGAGGAGCATGCCCTCCCCGTAGGGGCCCTCGGGGATGGCCTGCATCAGCAGGTCGATGGAGGGAGCCCAGAGCGGCGCGGTATTGCTCACTGCCCCGGCAAGGGTGCGATCATACTGGCCAGCCAGCCGCAGGTGCAACATCGCCTGCGCAGTCGCTCCGTGTTCGTGCAGCAATTCGGCGAGGACGAGGTGCACCCGACCGTTCGTGGGCGCCAGCGCGAGTGCACGCGCGACCCAAGGCAGAGCACCGTTATCTCGCGTACGCATCGCGACGCGTGCGCCAAGTAGAGGAAAGAATGCCTCCCCCGGATGGCGGAGAACGGCCTCTCGCAGCCGAGCACGAAATTCCGCACGTTCATCGGCGCTGTTGATCGCGAGCTCCCGGTAGGCGACCGACATTTCACGACGTTCGACCTCGACCGGAGAGCCCGACCAAACGAGGGCGGCTACCCAGACGGCACAAGCCGGTGCTGATCCTGCGAACGCGAGCCGTCCGAAGCGCTTCTCTTCGGCGCCAGGAGGCTTCGTCGGGCGCTCCCCAACTGCTAGTGCCAAGACGGCGGCGATCGCAAGTGCCGGGATCTCTAGTCCCAGGTCGGCGAGATTTTGGACCAGTAACGCGACCAGGCCCGTCATCACCAGGAAGCGCAGCCGATCGCTCCTGCTGGCGTACCACTCGCGCACCACATAGCCCACGATCAGCACGACGGCGCACGCCCCGACCAGAACCCCCCACTCTGCGATCCACTCGACTACGAAATTTTCTGCATGCGAGACGACGATCGCCCAGTCGTAGTCGAGGGCCTCGCGATACGGCGAAAATGCGGATTCGAACGCGCCGCGCCCCACACCAAGAAAGGCGTGCTCGCGGATCATCGGCAGCGCCCAAAGCCAAACGGTTACTTTTCGTCGCACGTCTAGCGTGGCTAGCTGCCCCGCATCGTTGACGGTGCTGAGCGCAATCACGAACGCAATTCCGATGACCAGTGACGCGAATCCCAACGCGAGGCCGCGGGCGGTCACGCGCTGTGGTTGGCCCCTCACCAGCCACGCCAGAGCCACGGCACCAGCGATGACCGCGCTCAGAACCGCCGCGCGCGAGCCCGAGAGGCAAAGCGCAGCGGCGATGATCACGAGGCCGACCGACAACGGCAGACGCGCCGCTACCGGCGAGCGACCACTGAGCAAGAGCCCAGCCCCCGAAAACAGTCCTAGGATCGCATACCCGCCCAGGTTGTTCGAGTTCAAGAGTGGCCCCACGCTCCAGCGGCCAACGGCGAAGTTCGGTCGGTACACGCCGTAAAGCACATCGAGATCGGCGACGCCGTGAACCAGCGTGATAAGCGTGATGAGCGCCGCAGATCCAAACAGCAACAGCGCGAGCCAAGTGGAGCCCCGACGAGCTCGAACCCGGGTTGCCATGATGCAGACCGACGCGTAGGTAAGCCACTTCAGCGCCTCGGCGATCGAAGCACCCGGATCGAGGGACACCGGAATGCGCTGGAGCGCCGGGTCACCGAACGGAACGAGGCTCGACAGCCAGATGTCCGCGGACACCGGCGACACGCTTTTCACCCACGCGGCGGGGAGCGCTACCGCCTGCAAGGCCGAGAACAGCCCGAACGCGGCCAGCACCGCGGAGGGCCAGGGCACCCGCCGCAGAGCCAACAGTTCGAGCGTAGCTGCAACCAAAGCGACGGCTGACACGGCCAGCAACGCCGGGATATGCACCGAACCGATTGCCAGCGCCGAGCCAACAACGACGACGACGAGCAAGGCGTCACCGATCGGAGCCCACTGATCCGCCGTCCGCGGGCGCCGTCTACGACGGGCGTTGGGCTTGGTGTCTATCCTATCCATCGAGTGAGCAATTTTGACACCCCTGCGCGTTTGGTGGGAGTGCCGCGCAGGAGAACGCGGCATAGAGGCCGAGTTTCCGGGGCTCGGCACGGGTCGGCGACGAGCAGGTTGAACGCGCACGGAGCGAAAGGAACCTGGCGGTTACTACACCAACCAGAAGGCCTTCGTCCATACGCATGAATACTGTACTCCTTGAGCTGCTTGGTTTGAAGCAAACTCGCGTCATAGGCTTCCAGTTCACGACCACCGAGCTTGTGGCCGGCGACGCCGCGCTGCGCTGCGGAGCAGGATGTTCCAACGGCTACGATCAGTGGGAGCGGCGACGGCGTCACCTCGGAAGTGGCTGCGCTCTGCTAACGAAAGTGTTTTGATGAGGCGTGGCCCACGCTAGCCCGACGCTCATCCAAAACCTTGGTTCCGAGAGCATCGCCGTCCTGCGCCGCGAGCTTGGAGGACTCCCTGACGCCTGGCACATCGACGAAATCGGGGACGGCAATGTCAACCTGATCTTTCGCGTGTGGGGCCCGATCGGGCAAGTGCTGGTCAAGCAGGCGGTGCCGTAATTGCGCTGCGTGGGCGAGAGCTGGCCGCTCAGCCTCCAGCGCAACTTCTTCACGGCTCTGGCCGAGCATGCGCGCGTCGCGCCTGAGCTGCTGCCGAAGGTCTTCGCGTTCGACGCCGGCTGCGCCGCCATGGTCATGGAGTTTTTGGGCGAGCACATCATTCTCCGCAAAGGCGTCATGCAGGGCATCGTTTACCCTCACTTCGCCGAGCACATCACCGACTACTTGGCGAAGACGCTCTTCTTTACCTCCGACCTGTATCTGTCGGCGGGCGAGAAGAAGGAGAAGATGAAGATCTTCTGTGACAACGTCGACTTGTGCAAGATTACCGAAGACCTGATCTTCACAGACCCCTATCGCGACGCCGACAAGAATCGTTGGACTTCGCCGGGTCTCGACGCGCTCGCCCGCGAATTTGCCGCGGACCCCGAGCTCAAGGTCGCGGTCACGCATGTGAAGGCAAAATTCCTCACGGCGACCGAGGCGCTGATTCACGGTGATCTGCACACCGGCTCGATCATGGTCAACCAAACCGAGACCAAAGTCATCGATCCCGAGTTTGCTTTCTATGGCCCCATCGGGTTCGACGTAGGACTGCTGCTGGCGAACTTCTTTTTGGGCTATTTCAGCCAAGCGGGGCTCGCCAAGAACCCGCCGGACTACGAGGAATGGCTGCTCGAACAAGTCACGCAAATCTGGACCAAGTTCGAGCACAAATTCTGTGCGCTCTGGACCGAGCAGCTGCGAGGCGACTACCTGCCAGCGCGCCTGCTAACGCCCGATACGGCGCGCCAGGTCATCGACCAGGTTCGCCGCGACTACGTGGCTAGGTTGTTCGATGACTCGCTGCGCTTTGCCGCGACCGAGGAAACGCGAGCGTTGCGTGCGGCGCGTGAGCTGTTGCTGCACCACAGCCAATATCCTGGCATCGCCGACGTTTTGACGATGATTCGTGCGGAGAGGGCGCGCGCATGAAAACGCTAAGCTCGATGGCTCTCTGTTCCGAACCGGGCACGCTACGCGCGCTCGATCAACGCCTGCTCCCCCACGAAGAGCGCTGGATCATTTGCAAGGATCCGCAACACATGGTGGAGCTAATCAAAACCCTGGCCGTGCGCGGGGCTCCGCTGATTGGTGTAGCGGCGGCCATGGCGCTCGCGCACTACGCCGAACGAGGCGCAAGCGGTCCGGAGCTTCGCACAGCGGCGCTCGCGCTGCGCGCGGCTCGCCCCACCGCCGTGAACTTGATGTTCGCTATCGACCGGCTGCTGGCGCTGCCTGAGCTCACGCCAGCGAGTGTAGTCGTCGACGCCGAAGCAATTTTCGAGGAGGACGTGGCGCTGTGTGAAGCGCTCGCCGAACGCGACGCGCCGTTGATTGCCGATGGTGATTCGATCTTGACGCACTGCAATGCCGGAGGCCTGGTGACGGCTGGCATCGGCACGGCGCTCGGCGTCGTGCGGCGCGCGCATGAACAGGGCAAACGCATCCACGTTTTCGTCGACGAGACGCGGCCACCGTCAGCGAGAGCTGGAAAGGCGCCGACGTGGCGGCAGCGACCGCATCATCTGAAGTGCCAGTGGCGTGCCGTGCAGCGTAGTATCCGGTTGCAGGGCATTTGAAGTTGCGGAGCAGCCACGCGAATTCAACGAGCGGTGCGAGGCCCTCGATCACTACTGCGCAACGATCGTGGCGCGTGCAGTAAAGGTGTTGGGCTCGCAAACCGTCGACCCGGTCATGCTGAAAAACTTGAGCGTTACCTGCACGGGTCCCGGGACTGACCCGCGCGCGTACAATGTCCAACCCATGCCTCCGGTCTGCAAATTCGGCGCGACCCCCGACTTCTCGAACGATGATGCATCGCCGCCAAAAAACTGCAGTCCAGCACCAGACCAGTTATTCTCGAACGGGGGGACCGGGATGAAAACCGTCGGAGACGGTATACCAACGGGTACGTTGCCGAAGTCGATGTCAGCGGGAAGTTGAATTTTCACTCCGAGGATGGCCCCCCAGATCTGAACCGATTGCGAAGCCGCAACATCTGCGTCGATGCTCAGTTGCGACGGCGGCATTGAGCCGGGCTTTTGCGTCAGGCTGACTGAAACCGCCTCTCCGGCGGCGAGCATCGACCCCAGCGGCACGAACACAATACCCGAAAGGTCGCCGCTCACATGCCAAGTGAGCGGAACGCTGGATGTGTTTGTGATAGTCAACGTTTTCGGGTTCAGGCAGGGATCGAGCATAATCAGGCTGCTTGAAAGCGTGAAGCTGCCCAATTGTTCCCCGCCAGTGCCGGCTGCACCACCAGTGCCGGCTGCACCACCAGTGCCGGCTGCACCAGTGCCGGCTGCACCACCAGCGCCGGCTGCACCACCAGTGCCGGCTGCACCACCAGTGCCGGCTGGTCCACAATCGTCATCCGAATGCCCATGGTCAGATTTGTCGCAGTGGCACGGCGGAGCGTGGTCAGGCCGACCGCCATGCCTCGGTCGATCGCCACGGCACGACGGTGAATTCCCTGGTCCGGCATGTCGTGGATGTGTAGAGAGTGCTTCCGACCCGTCGTCGACCGCGCCGTCTTCGTCCGAAGGCAGCGGCGCACTCGAGCAGCTCACACAGCTGAGCAATGCCGCGCCAAAGTATGCCCAGCGCCGATATCGATGACTCGCGCGCTCTCCACTTGCTCCGTCGTCGTCACGATTCACATGAAACATCGCGGACCCCCTTCGTTCGAAAATCTCGATTGAGCCAACCCATCAAGTAAGCGTACGTGCTGCGTCGACAGTTGCGAGTAGCTTATCTGGATTTGCGTTCAACGGCGGAGAGAAGAATTATTGTTGCAATCGGCAGAACTGACACACCACTGCAGGCCCCCTGATGCAGATGTGCTCTGGAGTCGTTGCAAGCTCAACAAATTGACTAGATGGCTGTCATTGACTTCGCGCCGACCGCATGCCTCGACGCCCACGGACGTGCCAAGTCGCGGACGCTTCGCCCAGCGCTCGTGGCCCAACAGCTCGACGGCGATTGCCAAGTCAAAGAATGCGGCCTCCCCACGCAGACCGGAGGCGTCTACGATCTAGCGTGCGTATTCCGCTGCATCCGATCAGCCGTTCCGGAGGTATCCGATCATCGTTCCGACGATCCGATCAGGTTTCGGAGCGAAGCGACGAGTACGGGGCT
>FSUE01000936.1_pt1 | contig 13832 bp, 10 predicted proteins | sample 1637031 | NCBI WGS metagenome assembly FSUE01 (sample SAMEA3914819, study PRJEB12502) | metagenome | biome: forest; material: soil | place: Canada | collected 2010-06-26 | depth 0.3 m | reverse complement strand
GTAAAAAGGGGCCCCGTTTCGACCCGGCGGTGACTGGCTCATCGCCACAGACCCCGCTTCCAGAATCAGACCGAACATCGAGCAAGAACGTACCTTTCTTCTCGATAGCTCCAGACGCGAGGCCGCTAGTGAAGATTTCCTGTCCTGCGTGCGCTGCCAAGTACTCGATTGCCGACGAAAAAGTCTCTGACCGCTTGGCGAAGATCCGCTGCCGCAAGTGCGGCGCCACGATCGTCATCGACGGCAAAGCCAATCCGCCCAGCGTCTACACCGCGGCCGGAGATGCCACGACCGAAGCGAGCGACGACGCGGGCGATAGCCAGGCCGGAGGTCTGCAGTTCACGGTCGACTTCGGTGAGGGCGACCAGCGCACGATGACCGTCGCCGAGATCGTGGCCGCCTACAACGCGAGCCAGATCACCCAAGACACTTACCTGTGGGCAGACGGCTTCGCCGATTGGAAGCCGCTCGCCGAGGTCGACGAAGTAGTGTCGGCGCTGAACGCCGGTAGCGGCGCGGCCGCTCCCGCTGCGGCGCCCTGGGCCTCCGCTGCGGCCAGCCCGGCGCGCACCGCTGCGCGCACCGCCGGTCGTGCTCCGGCTCCCGACTTGTTCGGCGGCATCGACGCCGCCGGCAGCGAAGACGACGTCGCCACCAGCGCGCCCGAGCACGGCTCGCGCGGCGGTGGCGGTGGTCTCGGCTCCAGCGCAGCCGCAGGCGGCGGCGCTGGAACTGGCGCTCGCAACGAGTCGTCGGTGCTGTTCTCGCTGAGCGCGCTCACCTCGGCCGCCAGCCGGCCTTCGTCACGTCCCGTCGCGCCGGCAGCCATGCCGAGCGGCGCCGCCACCCGGGAAGACTCCGGTCTCATCGACCTGAAGGCCCTCACGGCTGCCGCCACCAAGTCCGAGGCGTCGGCTGCCCCGGCCCTGCCCACGGCGCCGCTGATCTCCCCGCTGGCCGCGTCACCGCTGGGTATTGCGTCGCCGCTCGGCGGCGGGCTCAGCGCCTCAGCCACCGACTACGGACCGCCGCAAGCCAAGAACAAGACCGGCTTGTTCATTGGTGGCGGCATCGCGGTCGCGGCCATCGCGGCCGTGGCGATCGTCTTCTTGTTGCGTCCACCGCCACCCGCGCCGGCACCTGCACCGGTCGCAGCGGCGCCGGCCCCCGCGCCCACGCCGCCACCTGCTCCCACGCCTGAAGTCACGGCGACTCCGCCCTCGACCGGCACGCCTCAGGGCGAAGAGGCTCCGAAGGCTGGCGCCAAGCCGGGCGGCGGCGCGATCAAGCGCGGCGGCGGCGGCGGCGCGATAAAGAAGCCGGGCGGCACGACGACGGCACCCGCAGTCGAAGACAAACCGGCAGCACCCAAGCCGAAAAAGAATCCCTGTGGTTGTGCGGCGGGTGATCTGCAGTGCGCGATGCGTTGTGCTGCGGGCTAGAGCCGGCGCTTTCGGGAAGGCAGTCGACCACCCGCCTTGGTGGTCCAAGCGTTCCGCGTGTTCCTTGTCGCTCGAGTTCGTCTCTCGTGTAGTTGCTGGTTGTAGCGACGACCCCGCCAGTTGGCGGCTTCGAGTCGCGCAGCTTCTGCTGCGGAGCGAGTTCGCGCAAAGCGCGAGCCAGATCGCCCTCACCCGACCTTGGCACGAGCAGATCTCGATCATCCACGGAAGACCGGGGTGAGCGAGAAACTCGGCGAGGCCGAGCGCCGACCGCGTTCAGGTCACGACGATCGCGAGATTGCCGGGGCAACGCACGGACGAGAACGAGACCCTAACTACTTGCCCGAGAGTGCGAGATCACGCGCTTCGCTACGCGCGGCGCCGTCGGCGTGCTCGGCGAGGTAGTGGCGAGCTTCGCTGGCAGCGCGCGCGGCTTGGCCAGCCTGGCTCAGGGCGCGGAAACGCTCGACCTGCGCCACTTCGCGCAGCGTGCTCTTCGGGTACGTGCTGAGCAGCTCGGCAAATAGCTCGGCCGCCCGCGCGGCGTCACCGCGGTTGCGCGCCTCGACTCCGGCCGCGAACAGCCGGTTTTCCTCCGCCAGGGTGCCGACGCGGCGCGCGGCTTCCTTGGCAAGACCAGCCGGCTTGGCGCTGCCAAGCGCGGGCGCGGTGGCCTCGGCGCCGGCCGCAGGCGTTGCCACGCGGCCGGGCACTGGGGCCGCTTCAGCGCCTTCGACGCCGCTAACCGAGCTCCAGCTTTGCCCCGCGCTGAGCAGCGCGACCTGTACGCCTTGCGCCAGCACCCAAACGCTGCCGCGCGTGACATGCACGTGCGTGTTGGTGGCACTGGCCAACGGCTCGACGCGAACGTCGAACACGGTTCCGCGCACCACGACCTCGGCGTCCGGCGTCTCGACGACGACCGAGCGCTTGGTTTCGACGGTCTTGTCGACGGCCACGTCCACACGGCCGCGCCGCAAGCTGATGCGCTCTTCGGCTGCGCTCGGCTGCGACAGCTTCAGCGCGGTCGATTCGCTGACGTTGACGGATGACTTGTGCGTCGCCAGGTGCGCGTGCGCGCCGATTGCCGTCTGCAACGAGTCGCCATCGTGCAGCGCTCGCTCACTCGAGCTCACCACGCGCACGGTACCCTCTTGCGTTAGCATCACGGTACCGCTCACGCGATCGAGCCCGGCGATCGTGCCGGGGCCATGAGCGCGGTGCTCTTTGAGCAACAGCCCGGAAAGCAGCAAGAACCCAGCCGCGGCAGCTACGACGGCGCCGCCGCGCCGCCAGCGTCGCGCACGCTCTACGCCCTCGGCCGAACGCTCGACGGCGTCTTTCATCGACCGTACCAGCCGGTCACGACGTGCAGGCGAGGCGTCTTCCGGCGCGCTCGGCACGGCTTCCTGAGCGAGCTGCCGCAGCAATTCGCCCGGTTCACTCTCGAACGGCGCCCGGCTCACCGCGCGCCTCCGTCGCGTGCCGGCACGGTCACGGCCAAGCGCTTGTGTAAATCTTTGCGGCCGCGCACCAGTCGCGACTGAGCCGCCGCCACCGACACGCGCATCATCAGCGCAATCTCGGCCAGCTCGTGGCCGAGCACGTCGTGCAGGAACACCGTCTCGGCGTACTGCGGCTTCATGTCCACCAGCGTGGCGCGAACGACCTGCAACTCGGAGCGCACGGCGGCTTCACGTTCGGCGTCGCCGCGCGCGGCGTATGTTTCGCTGTCGGGGGGCGCGTCGCGGTCCATCACCTTGCGTTCGCGCCGGCGCGAGCGGAGCGCGTTGAACGCGACGTGACTGGCGATGCTGGACGCCCACGTGCGGAGATTGCAAGCGCGCGCGTAACTACGGCGCGACAACGTGACGATGATCTGCTCGAAGACCATCTGCACGAGATCATCGTGGTCGACCTCACGCCGTCCGAAAACGCGATACACGGTGTGGTCAACGACGCGGATCAGCCGATCATAAAGGGCCGACGCCACTTGCCGGTCACCGCGTTGAACCGCCAAAATCAGCGCTTCGTCATCCAGCGCCTCGGCGCTCACGCCTGCGGCTGGCGTAACCAGACGCAGCGGAGCTTTGGTGGCGGGTGCTGGCCGAGACACGGGGACTCGTTAAGGATAGTAACCGCTGCCGCGCCCGCCAGGCAGCCCCGCCGATCAACGGGGATTCACGGCGGATTCGCGGACTTTTCGGCTGGCCGCGGGTCGCTGGTGTGTCGGCCGCGTGGTAGCCTCCCCGAGCCATGTCCGATACGCCGCGCCTTGGCCACGCGGGACTCCTGGCGGTGGTGCTGTCGCTGATCGCCGTCTCGTGTGGCTCCGATGTCGTGGATCTGCTGCCGCCGATGACCGGCGCCGGCGGTGGCGGAGCTGCGGGAAAGGCTGCCAGCGCTGCCGCGGGCGCCGTCGCGTCCGGCGGTGTGCGCAACGAAGCGGGGTCAGGTGCCATGCGAGACGGCGGCGCTGCCGGCGCCGTTTCAGCGGGCGGCAAAGGCGGCAGCGGCGGCAGCGCCGGTTGTTCGGGCTTTGGCTGCGGCAGCGCCGGCGACGGTCCAACCTTCGGCGGCGCGTTCGGCGGGCCGATTTGCAGCAACGGCACCAGCTCGTGCACGCCTTGCCTGAGCGACGTGCAGTGCCCAGCCGACCAACATTGCTCGCGGTTCCTCAACAACGTGTGCGTGCAATGCGCCGAGAAGGGCCAGTGCAAACCCGGCTTCACGTGCGACCGATTGGTGGGTCGCTGCGGTCAAAGCTGCAAGAGCACGTTCGACTGCAACGACGGGCGCGTGTGCGATATGACCCAAGGCACGTGCGTCGCGTGCATCGACAATCAGCAATGCGAGACCGACGGCGATCCCGACACACGCGTCTGCTACCAACGGCGCTGCGTGCAGTGCCAAGAAGACGCCGACTGCCCGCAGGGCGATCGCCACCGCTGCGCCGGTTTGCAGTGCGTCGAGTGCATCAACGACAAGGATTGCCCGGGCGATAGCGGGCACTGCGACACCGCGCACGCCAAGTGTGAATGGCCCTGAACGCCAGGCCGCGGCGGCACCTCAGCGCAATCTGAGCCGCAGTCCGATGAAGCCGCTCAGGCCGAGCGCCGGGGTTTCGCCGACTTGCTCGCCGCCGATGCGGACTACCGTGCGCTCGGGATCGATGAAGGTCGCGGCGCTGACGACGACACCGAGCGGCGGGGCCACGTCCCAATTTGCGTCGATCGCGCCGGTGACGCCTGGTTTCCAGCGCGCCGCGCCGCCCGAGCGCGCGCCGTCGACAGCCGTGAAGGCCATCCGCTCGAGCGCGATCATCAGCCGGACTTCGACGCGCAGCGAGCGCAAGCTGGGCGCCAGCGGATGCCCGATACCGGCTGCCACGTGCAGCCAACGCACGCGCAACGACGGCTCGCCGACACGCTCGGCATAACCGGTTTCGGCCAGCGCGAACGCGCCCTGGGCAACGATTTCGGACGCGGCACGCAGCGCGCCGCCCACGCGCGGCGGCCCCGGGATCAACCCGAGACCCACGTTGCCGGCAACGTCGATCCAGGTGGCCCGCGCCGGACGCGGCGCGACCGCCGGCGCCCGTTTCGGCGCCGCTGTCGGTTTTGGCACGGGAACGACCGGTAAAGTGGGCGCGGTCGTGGGCTGCGGCGGCGCCGGCGGCGGCGGGTCGATCTGGCGGGCGACCAGCGTGCCAATCGCGAAGCCGATCGCACGGTAGCGTTCCAGCTCGTCATCGCCCGGCGGAAATACCAAGTCGCGCGTGGACCACTCGGCGTTGACCACGCTGCGCAGGCCAAGCTCGATGCGGGCGCGCTCGCCGTCGCGTCGAACGATCGCGACGCCGAGCGGCGACTCGCTGCTCTTCACGTCGGAAGTGATGCAGTCGTGCGGCGCCGCTGCGCGCGAGCAAGCCGCCAACAACACGCTCAGCTCTTGTGGGCGCGGCTGGGGCGCGTAAACCTCCACCACCACCGGCGCCGGCACGCTAGTCACCGCCTGCGTAGGGGAGCGATTCGACGGCGCCCAGCGGCGCGCGCGCCTCATACACCCCGCCGCGACGATCGGCGCTGCCGAGCCGCAGCGCGCCGTCGGCCCAGAGCAGCGCGAACGGCGCTCCTGGCGTCGGCTCCGCGCCCGCGCTCGGCACGATCAGCACCGTGGTCGGCTCGATCTCGGTGGCATCCGGCCTGGCAGCACCCGCGCAAGCCTCGGCGACCATCGCGTGGGTATCGCTCTCCTGGCAACGTGACAGCAACCTGAGCTCGGCCGCCTGCGGACCGCTTTGCAACAGCAGCTCGGCGGCCGCACGCCGCACGCGGGCGCGCGGATCCGACCCGAGCAACGCCGCCGGGTAGCCGTCGCTGCAGCGCGCGTGAGCCAGCGCCAAGCCGCGCAGCGCCTGCTCGCGGACGGACGCGCGCGGATCACGCAAGGTGGCGCCGCACAGCGCGTTGGTCGCCGCAGCCGGATTGGCGCGCGAAAGCCGGCCGAGCGACGTCGCGGCGTTGCCGATCACCGCCGGCTCGTGGTCCTTGAGGGCTTGCTCGAGCAGTTGGCGTACCGCAGTCGCCGCGCCAGCTTCGACGAAGCCGAGCGACCAAGCCGCGTTCGCGCGCACGCGGGCGTCGCCATCGCGGACCAACCGCAAAAGCGCGGCAGGCTCGGGCCGCATCGCCAGCAGCTCCGCGACCTTGGCGCGATCGCCAAAGTCGGCGCTGCTCGTCAACCGCAATAGTCCAGCACGCGCGGCCGGCCGCGGCGAGACCGCCAGCGCCTCGAGCAGCTCATCGCGCTCGCTGCCCCGCGTTCGATCCAGCAACTTGACGGCTCGCTCGACCAGGACGTCGTCGCGACTTTCGGCGAGCGGCCCGGCCAGCGCCGCGTACACCAGCGTTCGTTGACTCTGCCCGCCGCGCGCCAGGCGCGTGAGCAGCGGGCCCAACAGCTCGGCGCTGTGCGAGCGCCGAATCGAAAACGCCGCCGCGCGCTTGACGCGCATTTCATCGGCGTCCAGCGCCTGAAGCAATGCGCGCGCCGCCGCCTTGCCCGGCACGGAGCCGAGCGCCATCGCCGCGCTCTCGGCCAACGCCGGATCACTCACGCTTTGCAGAAGCGGCAGCAGCGTGGCAAGCGCGCGCTCCGACCCGGTCCTCCCCAGCAGCGCCACGAGCCGCAGGCGCTCGGGCCGCGACACGTTGCGGGCCGAAAGCGCGCGCGCCAACGGCTCGACCGCGCGGCCATCGGCCTCTTTCGGTGACAAAAGCGCTTCCGCAGCATCCATCGCGGCAGCGCGCGTTTCCGCATCAGGCACGGTCAGCCGCTCCAACGCGGCGCTCAGGGCGCGCGCGTCACCCAACTGGCCCAGCACCGTCAGACCCACCTTGGCCGACAATCGCCCGCGATCGAGCGCGCTGCGCACGCGCGCCGAGGAGCCAGTGTCGTGCGCCTGGGACAACCCGAGCGCGCAGCCCTCCGCGAGCCCGGAGTCGAGCGCCGAGTCGACGCAATCGCGCAGCGGCTGGGCGAAGGCAGCCGGCGCGAGCGCCAGCGCTGCCAGCACGGCATCCCGCTCGCGTCCCGGTTCGTCGCCGGCGAGCTCCTTGACTAGGGTCTGCCCAGCGTCGGCGCTGCCGATGCGCCCCAGCGACAACAACAGCGCGCGACGCGCCTCGGGCTCCGGGCGGTTGCTCAGCAGCGTCGCCAGTGGGGCGACCGCCGCCGTCTCGCCCAACGCTCCGAGCGCACGCACGACCGCGATCACCACCCCGCGGTCCGAGTCGCGCAAAGCCAGCAACAGCGCGCTGCTGCTGCGCGAATCCTTGAGCGAGCCGAGCGCCCGAGCCACGGCGGCGCGCACGCTGGGCCGCGGATCTTCGATTTTGCCGATCAACGGCAACACGGCTCGCGCGTCGCCCAGCGCACCCAGCGCGTTGGCGACGGCTTCGCGCACCTCGGGCACGCTGTCGTCCAAATGGCCCAGCAGTGGCAAGACCGCGCTTTCGGCCTGCGAGGCGCCGAGCGCGCTGGCGGCAGCGGCCCGCACCTCGGCATCCGAATCACCCAGTGCGCGACCGAGCGCCGGCACCGCGTTCGGCGCCGGCGCGACGGCCAGCGCCAACGCCGCCGACAAGCGCAAGCGTTTGTCGGAACCACTCAGCCAGGGCACGACGCTTTCGGTCACGTGCGGCGTCTCCAAACGCAACAACAGCTCGAGCGCGGCGCTTTGGACCTGCGCGTCCACGTCGTCGAGCGCACGCATCAGGAGCCGCCGCGCGGCGGCGCGCGGCAACTCGGACAGCGCCGCGACCGCCGCCAGGCGCGCCGTGGCATCGCTTTGCGAGAGCTCGCGCTCGGCGCGACGCACCGCGCTCGGCCAAATCGCCGCGCGTGCGCTCGCCGAGCTCAGGGCCAAAAGCGACGTGAAGGCGACGCCGGCGAGAAACTGCGCTTGGTTGCGGAGCATGCGCGCCATGGACTTTCGACCCCGACGGCGCCCGTGTCAATTCGCTCAGCGCGGCACGACACCAAGCGCCGCGAACGCGCGTTCGGACGCCTGGCGCTGCCGCCGCATCAACGGGCCGTAAAACACCAGGCCGTAGAGCGTGAGCCGCAGCAACAGGTAATACTCGGGCGCCTCGACCGCCAGCGCGAGCGTGATGCCGATCATCAGCGAGCCGTAGCCGAACCAGCGACGCCAGGTGCCCATCACGCCCGCCATGTGCTCGCGGTAGATCTGCGCACGCGCCGGATCATAGTCACCGAGGATCGAAAATTCGGTCACGGTGTGCGGGTCGAATTTGCGCACCGTCCGGCTCTGATTGCCGACAAATTGCAGGTACAAGGCCCACGCCAAGCGTGACACCAACGTGAAGCTCGTCTGCGCCTCGTAGCGCCGGCGGGCCTCCGGGTACGACTCGGCCTCGCGGAAGCCCGGCACCGCCAGCTTCATGAACACGGTCTTGTAATGATCGAACAGCGTGGTCTGAATCGACGTCGCCACGCCGGCGACGAGCGTGAACGCCACGCCGAGCAGCGCCAGCCACCACGTGGCGCCGTACTTCTGAACGATGTAGTAGCCGCCCGCGACCAGAATCGCGGCGGTGACGATCACGTCGGCGGTGCCGTCGAGCATGCGACCAATCACCGACGAGGTCTTGCGCATGCGTGCCAGCTGCCCGTCGGCGCAGTCGAACACCGTGCCTACGAACGTGCATAGCGCTGCCCACTGGAAGTGATGCGGCACGTTCATCACCATCAACACCGCGCCGTACACGCCGATGCCCATCGACGCCAAGGTCACCAAGTTCGGCGAAATCGGCGTCGGTAGCAACGCCCGCGCCAGCACGTAAGCCAGCGGCCGATGCACGTAGACATCGATCGGCTCCTCGACGTCGAGCGACTTCAGGCTCTGCCAGTAGCCAGCCCAGAAGCCCGAGCTCACGCGGTCACCCGAAATTACTCAGCGTCGCTGGGTGGCGGCGCAGCCAGGGTCATCGGCTCGCGCCGCACGCCACGCCCCAGCACTCGCTCGAAGGCGCGCACGCAGCGCTGGTTCTGCTCGCGCATGCCGACCGTAACGCGCACGTAACTCTTGGCCGCGTGGTGCACCGTCAGCGAACGAATCAACACGCCCTGGTCGAGCAGCTGCTCGACCAGGCGCTCCGCCGATTGCCCGGTGCGCGACACGTCGATCAGCACGAAATTTCCCTCGCCTTGCACCGGCGCTAGGCCGGGCACGAGCGACAAGGCGTTGAACAGCTCCAGCCGTCCGCTCGACAGCTCTTCGCGACGCGCCTCGAACTCGGCTTGGTCGTCGAGCGCGGCCGTGGCAGCGGCCAACACCAGGCTCGGCACGTTCCACGGCACCTTCACCCGCGACAGCAGCCGAATCACCACCGGGTGCGCCAACGCGTAGCCCAGCCGCATGCCGGCCAAACCAAACGCCTTGGAGAACGTGCGCAGCACGATCGCGTTCGGGAACTCTGCCAGTAGGTTGGTCGACGAGCCGTCGGTCTCGAAGTCGAAGTACGCCTCGTCGATCACCGTCGGCAAGCCCAGCCGCAGCATGCGCCGCAGATCGGTCTGCGACATACGGTTGCCGGTCGGGTTGTTCGGCGAGCACAAGAACAGCACCTTGGTGCGCTCGTTCACGGCACGGATCAGACCGTTCAGGTCGTGATCGTGCGTGTCGGTCATCGGCACCAGCACCGGGATGCCACCGCTGACGCGGGTGCGCGCTTCGTACATGCTGAACGTCGGCACGCTGAGCAGCACTTCCTCGCCCGGCCCGACGAAGGTACGGATCACGACGTCGATCAGCTCGGTCGAGCCAGCGCCGAACAGCACGCTGCCGGTGGCCAAGCCTTCCCGGCGCGAAATCTTGTCCGACAATGCCTTGCTGCCACCGGGGTAGTGGTTGCCACGGCTGGCCGCGTCGATGATCGCCTGCATCACGCGCGGGCTGGGCGGAAACGGGCTCTCGTTCGACATCATGCGCGCCGCGCCTTTGCGCTCCGCGACCGCGAAATGATTCTCGTCGTAGGGCTTGGCGGCTCGCACCCAGCTTGGCGCAAACGTCTCGATCGCTTCCGGGTCGATCTGCGAGTCGGGACCGCTGCCGGGCTCGTCGCCCAGGTCGTCACCGAACACGCGCAACATGGCTTCGGCGCGTTCGAGCGCCGGCTGCGTGTCGACGTCGATCCAACGGACTTCGCCGACGTCGACCGCGGCCACCACGCCGCGGCGGCTAAGCGATTGCACGCCGTCACTGAGCGAAGCGTCGCCGTGCTGCTCTACCACTCGCGACAGCTCGGCAACCAGCGACGGTCCGATCCGGAACACCCCGGTGTCGAGCGCATCGTAAACGACCAGCTCTTTGGCGATGCGCACGATGCGCCCGCGCTCGACCGCCACCTTGGTCGCCTGCTCGAGATCGAAGCAACGCGGCAGATCGTAGTCGACGGCCAGCGCCGCGCCGTCAGTCGGTAGCTCGGCGGCCAGCAGACGTTTGACCAGCTCGGGCGAGTACAAGTGGTCGGCCATCGTGAGCAGGCACTCGCGATCGATGTGAGCCGCAGCAGCCAGCACCGACACGCCGCTCTTCTTCAGGTAGTCGGTGTTCTCGACGAAGGTCACCGCCAGGCCAAGCTCGCCTGCAGCGGCCACGGCCGCTTTGATCAGATGACCGGCGTGCCCGACCACGACCACCGCGTGCTCGATGCCCGCGGCTTCCAAGGTGCGCAGCACCCGGACCACGAGCGGGACACCGGCCACCGGGCGCAGCGGCTTCGGGGCAAGCTCGCCCCCTTCGCCCACCCGAGAGCCCACACCCGCGGCGAGCACGATCGCTCTCGTCACACGAGGTACCTGGATCGGTCGCAATTGGGTCGCCATCAAGCTATGCGACAGCAATTAGCACGCACTGGTCAAACCGGGCAAATCCTTTTCTTATCGCGGATTTACACCCTGATCTCGGTGTCGCAGCCGGCTCACAGTGTTGCAAAATGACAACAGCAACGGGACGCTGCGGTGCCGTCAGTGCGTCAGGGACGTTCGCCTCGCCACGTCGGCGTAACACTGCGAATTCTGGACATTTACCTACACGGCACGCGGTTGTTGGCAGGTTGCCACACTGCGTCGAGATTTACGCACCTGAGGGCGTAAACAGTCGGCGCGCCGCCTCGAGATCCTCGAATGTGTCGACCTCGGTCCAGCGCAGACCCGAGACGTCGGCGACCTCGGCCGCCAACTCCCCTCGCCCGATCATCTCCGAGTACACGTCCTCGTAATAGAGGTTGGTGACGCCGGCGCCGATGCGTTCGTCGAGCGCATCGAACAGCTTGGCCGAAGCGGACGCGGTGATGCGCTCGATGCCGATGCTCTCGCCGTGACTCTCGGCGAGCGGGACAGCCTTGCCAAAACGCCGGATCGCGCGGCCGTTGACCACGACTTTCATCGCTTCGGCGTCGAGCTTACGCGCCGAGTCCACGCCCGCCGTCAGCTCGGCGCTGGGCGCGGCGATCCGCGTCAGCACTTCGGGATCGAACACCACGTCGCCATCGAGCTTGAAGAAAGATCGGCCGGCCACGGCCTCTCGGCACAGCGCCAGCGACACGGAATTTTGCGTGCTGTCGTAGCGTGGGTTCGGACAGAACACGACCTCGCAGGCCAGGCCGCCCAGCGCCGCGCGCACGGCGTCTTCGCGGTAGCCGGTAGCCAAGACCAGCCGCGAGACGCCGAATTCGAGCAGGAGCCGAACGGCGCGCGCCAAAATTGTTTCTTCTCCGATTGGGGCCAGGGCTTTTGGCCGTGAATCCGTGATCGGACGCAGCCTCGAGCCAATTCCTGCCACCAAGATCACTGCCGCTTCGACCATGTCGGACCTATGAACGCTTCGCTGCCGTCAGGCAGGCGAAAAGCGTCAGAAATTACGCACCGTGCTGCCTGTACACGGCACGGCCCTCCTAACACGGCGACGCGAAAAATAGAGGAGCCTCTGAGATGAAGCGACCGGAGAATATCAAGAAACCTGAGGGCAAGTTGGCGGTGCTGTTGCCGGGCCTCGGCGCAGTGTCGACGACTTTGATCGCGGGGGTGCTGTTGGCGCGCAAGGGCCTGGCCTCTCCGGTCGGCTCGCTGACTCAAACCGGGACGGTGCGACTCGGCAAGCGGACCGACAACCGCACGCCGCGGATCAAGGAGTTCGTGCCGCTGGCCGCGCTCGACGACATCGTGTTCGGTGCGTGGGACTTGTTCCCGGACGACGCGCTCGAAGCCGCCACCACCGCCGCGGTGCTCGACGCCAAGCACATCGATCCGATCCGCGCCGAGCTGCAGGCGATCAAGCCGATGCAGGCAGCTTTCTACCCCGAATACGTCAAGCGGCTACACGGCACGCACATCAAGACCGGCAAGACCAAGGCCGACATCGTCGACCAGCTGCGCCACGACATCCGCACCTTCATCAAGACCAGCGGTGCGGATCGCGCGGTCTGTGTGTGGTGCGGTTCGACCGAGATCTACCTCGAGCCGAGCGAAGCGCACCAGTCGATCAAAGCGTTCGAAAAAGGCCTGCTCGAGAATGATCCCAACATTCCGAACTCGATGCTGTACGCCTGGGCGTGCTTGAAGGAGGGCGTGCCGTACGCCAACGGCGCGCCGAACCTCTCGGTCGACATCCCAGCCATGCTCGAGCTTGCGCGCGAAACGCACACGCCCGTCTGCGGCAAAGATTTCAAGACCGGCCAAACCTTCTTGAAGACGCTGCTGGCGCCCGGCTTCAAGGCACGCATGCTCGGCATGAAGGGCTGGTTCTCGACCAACATCCTCGGCAACCGCGACGGTGAAGTGCTGGACGAGCCGGGCAGCTTCAAGTCCAAAGAGGTCAGCAAGCTCGGCGCGATCGAGCAGATCTTGCAGCCCGACCTATATCCGGAGCTGTACGGCGACATCTATCACAAGGTGCGGATCAACTATTACCCGCCGCGTGGTGACGCCAAAGAGAGCTGGGACAACATCGACATCTTCGGGTGGCTCAACTACCCGATGCAGATCAAAGTCGATTTTCTGTGTCGCGACTCGATCTTGGCGGCGCCGCTGGTGCTCGACCTGGCGCTGTTCAGCGATTTATCCAAGCGCGCCGGCTTCCGCGGTATTCAAGAGTGGCTCAGCTTCTACTTCAAGAGCCCGCAGACCGCGCCCGGCCTCTACCCGGAGCACGACATCTTCATCCAATCGATGAAGCTCAAAAACACGCTACGCTGGATGATGGGCGAAGAGCTAATCACGCATCTCGGGAACGAATACTATGACTGAGGCCGCCAGGCCTCAGTTGTGACCTACAGCGCCACGCGGAGATGCATCTTGGTCTCCTCCGCGCTCCGCGTGGCGCTTCTTGCGACTCAGACGACCTGAACCGTAGCGGGCGCTCGGCCTCGCCGAGTTTGTTGCGGGTCTCCCCTCGTTCGTGGATCGTGATCTGCTCGCGCCAAAGTGTGGTTGGGCTCGATCTGGCTCGCGCTTGGCGCGAGCTCGCCATGTAGAAAGCGCTCCGCTTTGGCGAGTGCTCTCGTTCTCCTCCGCGCTTCGCTGAGTGCGTCTCGCGACCCTCTCGGCCAGAAGCGCAGCGGACGCTCGGCCTCGCCGAGTTTGTCCCAAGCCTTCCCTCATGCGCCGATCGTGATCTGACCTCGCCAAAGTGTGGTTGGGCTCGATCTGGCTCGCGCTTTGCGCGAGCTCGCGTCATAGTAGAGCGCTCCGCTTTGCAGTCTCGAGAACCGACGGCCCTGCGACAGCCGACGGCGCTGCGGGAACCGACGGATCCGCTCGTCTTTACGGATGCTGTGAAGCTCGACGCAATCTCCGCATCGGAGT
>FSUE01000237.1_pt1 | contig 13889 bp, 13 predicted proteins | sample 1637031 | NCBI WGS metagenome assembly FSUE01 (sample SAMEA3914819, study PRJEB12502) | metagenome | biome: forest; material: soil | place: Canada | collected 2010-06-26 | depth 0.3 m | reverse complement strand
GTAATCGTAGTCTGTGAGGAGCTGGTCTGGCGATCGATGGTGCTGGACGAGCTCACGCTCCGCTTCGGCACGCGCCGCGCCTGGCCGCTGGCGGCGCTGTGCTACGGCGCGACCGCGCTGCCCACGTTGCTCACGCTGCGCGATCCGCTGGCCGGCTACAATCCGCTGTTGGTGACGGCCGCGCTCGGCTGCGGCATCGTGTGGAGCTTCTTGGCTTCAGTCAAAGGCCGGCTGCTGCCGGTGGTGATCGCCCACGGCGTGTTCACCTATTTTTCGCTGGTCCAGTTCCGCTGGCCAACGTCATAGCGCCGCGGCAACCTCGGCGACTTGCGCGCGCAGCCAGCGTTGGCCGGCGTCGGTATGCTGTTGCTCGTGCCACACCTGGCCAATCGTGCCCTTCGGTAGCTTGAGCGGCGGCGGAAATAGCTTGAGCCCGAGCGGGGCCGCAAACACCTCCGCCACGCGCCGATCGAGCGCGGCCACGAAATCAGTCTGCGCGACCAGCACCGGAACGGTCAGAAAGTGCGAAACGCGTGCGCCAATCTGGCGCTTCTTGCCGAGCGCCAGAAGCGCGCGGTCGACCGAAGCGGGGCTATCGGCGCGCGCCGAGACCAGCACGTGCGAAAGCTCGAGGTACTGAGCCAACGTCAGCTTGTTCTTCACGGTCGGATGGCGTCGCCGGACCACGCACACGTACTCGTCGTCGAACAGTGGCTGCTCGTAGTGATGCGGCGGTAGCTTGTCGTAAAAGCCGAGCATCAAGTCCACCTCACCGCGCGCGAGCTCGGGCGGCGCTTCGTGCAAGCCCCAGGGCCGCAGCTGCAGCCGGACGTGCGGCGCCTGCTTGCTCAAGCGTCGCAGCAACGCCGGCAGTAGCACCAACTCCACGTAGTCGCTGGCGGCGACCACGAATCGGCGCTGGCTGGTCAACGGGTCGAAGCCATGGCCGGTCAGGGCGCCCTGCAACAACGCTAGACCTTTACGGATCGGCTCGGCCAACTCCTTGGCGCGCGCCGTCGGGGTCAAGCCGGTGCGGTGGCGCACGAACAGCGCGTCGCCGAACAGAGCGCGCAGCTGCGCCAACGTATTGCTCATGGCCGGCTGGGTCACGCCGGCGCGGCGGGCGGCGCGCGTGACGCTCAGCTCCTCGAACAGCGCGTCGAACGCCACCAGCAGGTTCAAGTTGACCGCACCGATATTCATTCGCTGGATATCTTACATCACGAACATCAGTTCGACTACTGACCACACCCGACGCAAGCTCAGCGGGCGAGTGACGCTACTCGCCACAAACCACGGAGAAACCCGCATGCTCGCCGAAAAAACCCTGTCCAGCTCGGCTCGCGAAATCAGTACCACCGAGCTTGCCGCTCGGCTCGAAAGCGCCCACCCACCACTGGTGGCTGAAATCTTGGGCCCGCAATCGTTCGCCGCCGGTCACCTGCCAGGCGCCGTGAACCTACCGCTCGAAGGCTTCGTCGAGAACGCGCTGCGAGCGCTGCCGAACAAAGCCGCCGAGATCGTCGTCTATTGCGCCAGCGCGACGTGTCAGAACTCGGACCTTGCCGCGCGCCGACTACAAAGCCTGGGCTACCAAAACGTGCGCGTCTTCAAAGACGGCAAGGCCGCCTGGCAGGCCGCCGGCCACCCGCTGCTCAGCTGACGAGCGCGAGAAACAGGCTGCTCAACCGCAGCCTCTCAGGATTCATCACATCTTCTGCTGCCGCAGCGCAGCTATCCCCGCAGAAACTGCTGTGGCGTCACCAGGCCACCTCGTACGATCGCTTCGGGCTGCTGTCGTCCCTGGTCGCTCGTGCCGAGAGCCTCCGAGATTGACAGGGAGGACGGGAGGTCCGCGAGGTTTTTTGTTGTTCGGGCCTTACGGTGTCGAACGGCGATTGCTTAGTCGTCGAACGACGTCGTGCTTCTCGAAACCAAAAAATCTCGCCTCGCGGACCTCCCGTCCTCCCATACTCCTGTGAAAATCTCGAGCCGCGCAGCGCTGCCCGGCTCCGCTACGAAGGCTTCTGCAATTCGAGCTGCGTTTTGGCAGCCCAGAGAACACTGAGCTCGGCGGATTTGCCGACGGAAACCCGCTCAGCTCGTCAGCTTCGACAGCTCTTCTTCGGAGATGTCGAAATCGCTGAACACGTTTTGAACGTCATCGTGATCATCGAGCGCTTCGACCAGGTTCATACAAACTTCGGCGTCGCGCTCGGTGACCATCTTCTTGTTCTTCGGCACGAAGCCGGCCTTGCTCGATTGGATCGGCAGCTTGGCGGCCTCCAGCGCAGCCGTGACCTTTTCGACGTCGTGCGGCGGCGTGTACACCGCCCACACGCCGCCCTCGTCCCGATAGTCCTCGGCGCCGGCATCGAGCGCAGCTTCCATCAGTTGGTCTTCGGTGACTTGGGCTTTGTCGAGCGTGATCACGCCGAGCCGGTCGAACGCCCACGCCGCCGTGCCCGAGCCGCCCATGTTGCCGTTGTGCTTCTCGAAAATCTTGCGGATCTCGGCGGCGGCGCGGTTGCGGTTGTCGGTCATGCCCTCGACCAAAAACAACGTGCCGGATGGCCCGGTGCCCTCGTACAGCACTTCGTCGTATGCGGCGCCGTCGATCTCACCGGTGCCGCGCTGAATCGCGCGCTTGATGTTGTCGGCGGGCATCTGCTGCCCCCGGCAATCTTGCACGGCTTTGCGCAAGCGCGGATTCGCGTCGATGTCGCCGCCACCGATGCGGGCCGCGGTCACGATTTCGCGGATCAGCTTGGTGAAGATCTTGCCGCGCGCCGCGTCAGTCTTACCCTTCTGGCGCTTGATGGTTGCCCACTTGGAATGGCCGCTCATGCGCCGGCGTGAGTAACACGGCATCGCCAGAAAATCAGGCGTCTTGTGGGCCTCTCAGTATCCTGGCTGCCAAATCGCAGCCCCAATTGCAGAAGCTGTCGTCGCGGAACCGGGCAAATCTCCGCCGCTCGAGATTTTTTTACAGGGAGCAGAGTGGAGGACGGGAGGTCCGCGAGGCGAGAATTTGGGGGGTTCGAGACGCCCACTTTCGAACGACGACTACACAGTCTCCGAACGGCTGATCGCGGCTCGAACAATAAAAACCTCGCGGACCTCCCGTCCTCCACTCTGCTCCCTGTGAGTCTCGCAGGTCCTCGCGACGAGTGTTCAGGACGGAAGCAGCCCAAGGCGGGCGGCTCGGCACGACCGAAGGACGACACGTGAGCTTCTGCGATTCAGGCTGCATTTTGGCAGCCCCAACCCGTGGTAAATCCTCGGTGTTGGCGCCTGGCCGCGACCCCCAGATGGTCACAAGTTCGCGCGCTTCCAGCCTGAAACGCCCGCCGTTCGCCGGCTGGGCTGCGCGCCGCCAAACCGGTGCTAATCTGGGCGTATGGGACAGGGTCAATTGGGCGGAGCTATGAATCAAAACCAAGCTGCGGCGGGCGGCTTCTCACGCTATCGGGTGGTCGCGTTATTCGTGCTCACCACGTTCTTCGTGGCGGTCAAAACCGTCGGACACGACTTCTGGGCGGTCGGCTTCGGCTTGGCCGTGACCGGGCTGTTGCTGCTCACGCCGGAGTCGCCGGAGCAAGCGGAGCCGTGGCGCCAGCACGCACTGCGCGTGGTCTCGGCGTGCTTCGTCGTGGTCACGCTGGCATCAATTTGGACGACGCTGAGCAGCGCTGGCCACTGAGCGCCGGCTAACGGCTCTCCAAGCGTTCCTTGCGCAGGTACGCGATCAGCTGCTTCTCCGAAGCAACCATCGTGTACTCCTGTTCGATGAACGCACCCAGCTCGGCAAAGTCGTCGAGCGGGTCGCCGCCCATGTCTTGATGGTAGGTGGACCACAAGATCAAGGTCGGGGGGTGGCGCTCGAGGTCCGCCATGAAGCGATGGGTCACGTCGCCGTGGCGTAGCTCCAGCCGCCCGTAGCCGCGATTGCAGGTGTTGGTGTTCAGCGTCGTGACGGTGCCGATGGTCTTGTAAACCGGACCCGGCGCGAGCCGATGGCAATGCTCGTAGACGCTCCACGCCTGCCAGCCCCACGCCAGCACCGTGTCTTTGGGCCCCAGCAACGGCTCGAAACGCCGGCAAATCGCCGCCACATGGTGGTCGTTGGTGACGAAGTACCACTGCAGCCAGAAGCGCTCGTACAGACCCGGCGCCGCCCCGAGCAGGCCGAGAATCACCGGCAAGCGCCGAACGAGCTTGGGCCAACCGCGTTTTTCGAAATGTACGAACAGGCGAGCCAAAAGCCCGGTGGGCCGTAGCGCCAGCACCGCCAGCGCCGGCCACAGCTGCGCATTGTCGTGGGTGAAGAAGCGCAGCGTCATCGTTACGCCGAGCAGCGACACCAGCAAGAACACCCACGGCACGAAACCAATCCGCGACGCCCGTGCGTCCAAGCGCCCGGGTAGGCAGCCGAGCACCGTCAGGCCCAACATGGCCGGCATCTGATCGGGCAAGCACTGCATACCAATGCCGGCCGCGTTCAAGTAGCCGCCAGCGCCTTTCGCCACCAGACCCACGTACTCGTTGCCGAAGCTCTGCATCTGGCGCAGGCCCAACGCCAACACGTCCAACCTGCCGTGCGCCCAGAACGGCAATGCCACCAGCAGCGCCGAGACCAGTGCCCCACACAGCCCCCAAGCCGGCAGTGACAGCGCGCGCACGAAGTCGCGGCGACTCAGCTCGCGCAGCCAAAGCACGCCAAAAAGCAGTAAAAGCGGCCAGGCTGACGGCTTGATCGCCACCGCCAGCAAGCCGAGCGCGCCGGCAAAGCTCCAGCACACCGCGTAGTGCCACTCGCTGCGAGCGCGCGTCGCACGGGCCGCCGCCGCTGCCGCGAGCGTGAACGGCATGGCCATCCAAAACGAGTAGTTGATGTCCGCGTCGTTGGCGATCACCGACGCGGCCGCGTGCAACAGCGCGATGCGTTGGCCCCAGCGGTCGCCATAGCAAGCCTTGCCGAGCGCCCCGGCCGCCAGCGAGGTGAGCGTTCCCCACAGCACACCGAGCAGCCATACGCCGCGCAGCCCCCACAACCACAGCGCCGGCGCCAGCAGCACGAACGAGCCCGGCGGCTTCACCTCCATCGAGTCGAGGTACGGCAGCTTGCCGAGCAACAGCAGCCGCGCGTTGTAGACGATGCCGGTAACGTCGAGGTTACGAAACCCGGGATCGAGCACGCCGCGCCCGAGCCACAGCGCGTTGAGCACGAAGACGCCTAACAGCACCTTCTGCCACGAGCCGACGGGGCGGCTCGGAGTATCCGACTCCAACGAAGCCAAGCGAGTGGCCGGTTAGCATGGGATTTTCCGCGCCGATGCGAAGATCCGCCGAATTGTTCGCTGGGGGTCGATCCCGAGCGACTTTAGGCGGCGCTGAGCTTGCGAACCGGCCGGGCTGCCGCCGGCGGCGGCGTGGAGGCCTTGGCCAAGGCGGTCGCCGAATCGTCGGCCTGACCCTCCAAAAAGCCGATCAGCCGCTCGCGCAGCTCGTAGAAGTCCGGGTCGTCGAGCACGGTGTGGCGCTCACGCGGCCGCGGCAACGCGACGTCCATGATCTCGCCCACGCGCGCGCGCGGGCCCGACGTCATCATCACCACGCGGTCGGATAGGAACACGGACTCGTCGACGTCATGGGTGACCAACAGCAGCGTCTTCTTGTCTTCGCGCCACAGCTGCAACAGCACGTCTTGTAGCTCGCAGCGGGTGATTGAGTCGAGCATACCGAACGGCTCGTCCAACAGCAGCATGCGCGGCGACAACGCGAACGCCCGCGCCAAACCGACGCGCTGGCGCATACCCGCCGAAAGCTCATTCGGCTTCTTGTTCAGCGCGTCGCCCAGGCCGACGCGGGACAGGTAGTAGCCGGCCTTCTCTTTGCGCTGGGCGGACGTCGCCTTCGGCATCGCCTGTTCCAGGCCGATGACCACGTTCTCGAGCGCCGTCATCCAGTGAAACAGGCACGGCGCCTGAAACACCACCCCGCGGTCGGTGCCGGGCTCGGTGACTTCTTTGCCGCCCATAATCACGGTGCCCTCGGTCGGGCTGGTCAGCCCCGCGACAATCGACAACACCGTCGACTTGCCGCAGCCAGAATGACCGATCAAGCTGATGATCTCGCCTTCGGCCACGGTCAGGTTGAAGTCCTCGACGACCGGCACGTTGGCGTGTGGCCCGGGAAAAGCCTTGGAAAGGTTCCAAATTTCGAGGAATTTCTTGGGGTTCATAGGCTTACCTCGGCGATTTGCGCAGGCTTGCTCGCGGCGGCCTGGCTTTTGGTTTCCGGCTTGGGTGGCTGCGCGGCGTCGCGTTCGGCGCGCTTTTGCTTGCCCGATTCGAGTAGGTATTCGAGCACGCGGAGCCGCGTGGCACGAAAGCGCGGGTCGTGGTTGAGCGCCTTCCGATCGCGCGGGCGCTCGATCTCGACGACGGTGGCGGGGCCGAGCGAGGCACGCGGGCCGGCGCCGAGCGGAATGATGCGATCCGAAAGCAGGATGCCCTCGTCGACGTCATTGGTGATCAAGAGCATGGTCTTGCCACTTTCTTGGCTGATGCGTTGCAACTCGGCCTGCAGCACCCCGCGCGTCAGCGCGTCGAGCGCGCCGAATGGCTCGTCGAGCAGCAACACCTCCGGCTCGATCGCCAGCGCACGCGCGACCGAGACACGCTGGCGCATGCCGCCCGACAGCTCGCGCGGCCGCTTGCCCGCCGCCGGGCCCAAGTTGACCATCTCGACGAACTTCATGGCGTGAGCGCGGCGTTCGGCGGGCGAGCGCTTGGGGAAGACTTGGTCGACCGCCAACTGAACGTTCTCGAGCACGCTGAGCCAGGGCAAGAGCGAGTAGTTTTGGAACACCACGCCGCGCTCGGGCCCCGGCCCCTTGACGACCTTCCCGCCAACCTTGACCTCGCCCTTGTCGGGCAAGATCAGGCCTGCGAGCAAGGAAACCAGCGTGGTTTTACCCGCGCCAGAGTAGCCGACGATCGACACGAGCTCGCCTTTTTCGATCGAGAGATTGACGTCCTCCAGCACGTGCGTGCGCTGGCCCTCGCGACCGTAACCCTTGCAGACACCAGAAAGCTCGATGAACGCCATGTTCAGGCCGCCTTGAAACGCCGCTCGACCAAGCCCATCACGCGGTCGAGAATGAAACCGACGATACCAATCGTGAGAATGCACAAGATGATGTGCTCGTAGATCAGCGCGTTGTACTCCTGCCACAAGAAGCCACCGACGCCCGGCGCGCCGGTCAGCATCTCGGCCGCCACGATCACCAACCAAGCGATACCAAGGCTGAGGCGGAAGCCGGTGAACATGTAGGGCAAGGCTGCCGGGATGGTCACCTTGACTAGCGTCTTCCAAGCCGACAGCTTCAAGACGCGGGCGACGTTGATGTAATCCTGCGGAATCGAACGCACGCCGAGCGCCGTGTTCATCACCGTCGGCCACATCGAGCACATGGCGATCGTGAAGATGCCGGCCGGCTCGGGCTTCTGAAACAACACCAGGCCGAGCGGCAGCCAGGCCAGCGGCGAGACCGGCCTGAGCACCTGAATGATCGGGTCGAAGGTGTTGGTAAAACCCTTCGACATCCCCAAAAACAGGCCCAAAGGCGTGCCCAACAGGATTGCCAGCGTGTAGCCCTTGGCCACCCGAATCAGCGAGTACCAGGTGAACCGCAGAATGCCTTGGTCGAGCTCGCCGCGCTTCTCGAACGGCTCGAGAATGTACGGCTTACTGACCTCCCACGTCTTCAGCGGAGACGGCAAGCTGCTCGCAAAGCTCGAGCTCGCAAGCGCCCAGAGTAAGATGACGCAACCTGCCCCCACCATTGGCAAGAGGACGTATTTGACCAAACCATCGACCAGGTTGCTCTTCATCGGTTTTCTCGGCTCTCAGCTCTTCATCGAGTGAATGGCGAACGACGTGGCGAATTTCTCGGGTTCTTTCGGATCGAAGACCGAGCCGTCGAACAGCGTCTCGGGCGCGTCGCTCTGCCCGGCGTGGGTCACGCCCAGCTCCTTCATGGCCTCCTCGTAGATGTCGGTGCGCATCACCTGCTTGGCGACGCCTTCGTAGTCGGGCGCGCCGGTAACCATGCCCCAGCGGCGGAACTGCGACAGCCAGAACTTGGCGTACTTGGGCTGCGGGTAGTTGCAGTTGCGACTGCTGAAGATCATGTAGTTCTCGTCCTCTTTCTTGCGACCGTCGCCGTAGTCGTAGTGACCTTGGAGGCGGCCCAGGATGAGCTCGGGCGCGCAGTTGATGTAAGTGGCGCGCGAGACGATCGAGGCCTGTTCTGGGCGGTTTTTCATGTCGTCCAACCAGACGCTGGCCTCGTGCAGCGCCTTGATCACGGCTTTGACCGTCTTCGGATTCTTCTGCGCAAACTCTTCGGTGAAAGCGCACACCTTTTCCGGGTGATCTTTCCAGATCTCTTGCGTGGTGATGGCGGTGTAGCCGATGCCGTCGGCGATCGAGCGGGCGTTCCACGGCTCCCCGACACAGAAGCCGTCCATCTTGTCGACCTTCATGTTGGCGACCATCTGCGGCGGCGGAACGGTAACGAGCGCTACGTCCGTATCCGGGTTGATGCCACCCGCCGCCAGGAAGTAGCGCATCCACATGGCGTGTGTACCAGGCGGAAACGTCATGGCGAAGGTCATCGGCGTGCCTTTTTTCTTCGCCTCGAGCACCAGCGGCTTCAACGCCTTCGGGTCCGCCGCTACCTTGCCCTTGAACGCGGTCTTCAGCGTGATCGCTTGACCGTTGCGGTTGAGCATCCACGGAATGACCATCGGCTTCTTGGGCGAACCGAGCAGGCCCATCGTCGAAGCGATCGGCATACCGATCAGCATGTGCGTGGCCTGGATATCGCCGTTGGAAAGCGAGTCACGAATCGCCGCCCAGCTGGCGCCCTTCACGATCGTCGAGTTGATACCGTACTTCTTGAACAGGCCTTTTTCGTGGGCAATTACGATCGGCGAGCAGTCGGTGAGCGCGATCATTCCGAAGCGCATGTCGCTCACTTCGGGTTTGAGCGGGTCGACCGGCGCAGCACTCGTGGCAGCGCTGGCCTTCGATCCCGTAGCCGCCGCCTCGGATTTGTTGCACGCGGGCAGAGCGAGCGCCGCGGGTAGCAGCGCTCCGGCTTTTAGTACATCACGTCTTCCAAACGTCGTCATGACCTTTACCTCCTTTAGAATATCAAAACGCGATTGGCAGATCGAGCTGCACGACCTTGTAGCTGGCCTTCTTCATCGGGTTGTCGAGCGGCATCGAGAACGCGACGCCGGGACGAAACCAAACCGAATCAGACAACTTGAAGTGACCACGTGGACCGATCGCCCAGGTCGTCGTGTCGCGCACACCAAGCGGCGTCATGTTCGTCGACGCCTCGTCGGCTTCGACCGCTTTTGGTGTGCTCAAGAAGCGTTGGTGGCGAATCTCGGCACCGAGCGACAGCATCGGGACGACGAAGTAGCCAATGTGCAGCCCCATCGTCAGGTTGGTCTTCGACTTGTCGGGGTTGTTGGCGACGCCCATGGCGTTCTTCTTGTCGCCTTTGACGCGCGTCAGCTGGAACACCGTGGCCTCCACCTGCGCGGTAAATCCGCCAGAAACGTAGGCAAAATCGACGCCCGGGAAGACCGCGAAGTCGTTGACGGAGAACATTGCGTTGTCCATCGCCGAGCGGGCGCGGATGCCGGCCGCATTCGCGGTTTTGTTCTCGGGCTTGGCCGTGTCGCCGCCGCCCGAGCCGATCGGGACGGTCAGACCGAGAAAGAACGCCAAGCGCAACGGTTTGGCGGGCTTGAGCGCGTAGGTGGCGCCGAGCACCGGGTTCAGGAAGTTCACGGCTGAATCCACCGGCTTCATGTTCGCCATCAAGCTGCTCGGCGGCGAGTTTTGCGCGATGCCGATGCGCACCATCGGCGCCAGGTTCTCGGTGACCTTGTAGCTGGCGAGCAGCATCGACGCGACGGTCGAGCCCGACTTCTTGCCGGCATTGTCTTTGTAGAAGGCGAACGCCGTGTCCGAGCGCACGACGTTGGCCACGACCGCCGGGCGCAGTTGCCACGGCAGTGAGTACGGGGGCGGCTTCGGCTTCGCCGCGGCGGGCTCGGCTGGCGGCGCTTCGGCGACCATCGGAGCGGTTTCAGCGGCCGGTGCTGGAGTTGGTGGCGCGGCAGGTTCAGCGGCGGCGGGCGCGTCAGCCGCAGCGGGTGCCGGCGCGTCCTGTGCCATGGCGGCGACGGAACTACTGAGAACGGCGGCAAAAATTCCAAGATTTACGGAGCGCAAGGCAATACTATCCATCTCGAGGCTTCCTTCGACTGGGCACACGTCGGCCATCCCAGGCCGGGCCTGGGTTTCGTAGCGGGCACAATTTCCACTCCCCGTGAGCTGTCTCGAATTTCGAGAAGGGGACTCAGCTCTCGGTCAGCGCTTGTTGTGTGATCTGATAATCCCAAACGCAGCGATCACGATCAAGCGACGCACCCCGGTTTTTGTGTTTCGCTTCAGTTTCTGAAACAGCAGAGAAATCGGCGTTCGAGCAACTGAAACAAAACGCCACAATCTGCGCGGGCGTGCCAGAGGCTGTGCACACGCACGCGCAACGCGAACGCGCAACGCAAGGGCGCAACGCCACAACGCGGACGCACGACGCGGGCGCGAAAGTGAGCCGGCGGGACCGTCGGCCTCTAACTGTTCGTCAACACGCGGCCGCGATACGTGCGTGGCACGCCATGCGAGCCGGCTACGCTGACAGGAGGCGGCGTGAGGCTTGGCAACGGGGCGACCGGCGGCGGAGGGCTGGTCATCAGCGCCACGATCTCGGGCTCGATCCGGCGGGTGGTCAGCGTCACCGCCATGCGCAGCGCGGCGGCGTTGATGTCGTTGGCGGCGATCACGGCCAGCAGGCCGTGGGCGAAGCGCGAGACGTAAAGGCGATGCTCGTCGAAGCGCAGGATGGCCGACGCCACCTCGTCTCCGTCAGCCGCCATCGTCTCGACGAAGCGCGATAGCCGCGCGCCGACCTCGACGAACAACTCGTCGTGGAACACGGCGGGCAAATCCTTGCCGATCAGCTCGCCGGTCGGCCGCAACACGAAACTGCCGTGGACGCCGGCCACGTCACGCAACGCCGCCAGCGCGCGGGTGATGCCGTCGGCGCTCATAGCCCCAGCCGCTCCCGCACCTGGGTCAGGTCAGCGTCGGGCGCCGCCGAGAGCGCAAAGGTGTTGCCGGATTTCTCTTTATAGATGAGCGTGCGTGAGCGGTGCTGCGTGACCTCGACCGAGACCAAGCCCTGCATTCCCAGGCCGTCGCCAACCAACTCGGCAAGGCGGGCCGCGTACGATGCGATTTGACTGAGCTCGCTCGCGTCGCCCTTCGAGCTCACCACGTTGCCAGCTTGATCGATGCGAACCGCTGCGCGAACCTGCGCCAACATCGGCGCCGAAGCTTCTCCGCTCACACTAGCCTCCAGCCTGGAAGACACCGGCGCCGGCGCCACGGATGGCGGCGGCGGCGATGACAAGGGACGCGGCAGCGCCGAGCGCGTGCCCGGGAACGCCACCAAGTTGTGGCCGCTGGCGTCGTCGCGACGATTGGCTTCGTCGCGATGCTGTGCCGAAAGGATCAGTAAGTTTTGCCAATTCGAGCCGATCGAATCGCGATCCGGCCAGCCAGCGCTGCACGGCTCGAACGTGCCGTCGTTCCAGCGCAAGATCTCGAGCGCAGCCGTTTCACCGATGCCGCGTCGGCTCACCGCGTGGACGATTTGCCCACCGCGAAAAAACAAGTAGCCAACGTCGTGGCCCGAGCTGACGCGAATCACGCGTTCATGCCCGCTCAAGCATTCCATCTGCACGAGGTCCGCGAGACTGGCACCGTGAAGGTTGGCGCGAAAGCCACTCTCACGCATCGTGTTGGGAGACTCTTCGCCACTATTCATTGCAGGCATGCTGACTCCAAAACAACTTCGAATCTGCGAGGCACCATGGACGATGAACTCACAAGCGTTGCTTTTCAAGGACGATCTGACGAACGGGTCTTCTTCAATAGTCACTGTATCAACGCATTCATCAAGGCATTCATCACCCTCGGCGATTGCACTCCTGCGCAAGAATTTTGCGAATTTCCGCGGGACATGCGCGCGAAACAAAAACGAAATGCTCGGGGGTTCATGGTCGGATCATCGAGGCTCGTGAGCGTCAATCGCGTAACGAGCAGCGCACATGTTCGATCCAACACTCCAGGAATTAGCCAAGCAGTCAGCTGACACGGCGCAAGGCCTGGGTCAGCTCACTATCTCGGCCAACCTGGTTTGGACGTGCGTTTGCGCGTTCCTGGTCATGTTCATGCAGGCCGGTTTTGCGCTGGTGGAAACCGGTCTCACCCGTTCGAAGAACGTCGCCCACACGATGGCGATGAACTTCCTCGTCTACGCGATTGGCATCATCGGGTTCTGGGCGATCGGCTTCGGGCTGCAGATGGGCGGGGTCGGGGCGCTCAGCACTTTCGGCGGCGAGACCACGCTGTCCCAAGAGCTCAGCATCAACGTCGGCGGCAAGCTGTGGGGCCTGTTCGGAACCACCGGCTTCTTCTTGCCGGTGTCGATCTTCACGCCGGCTGTCGCAGCCACGTTCCTCTTCCAGATGGTGTTCATGGACACCACCGCGACGATCCCGACTGGCGCGCTGGCAGAGCGCTGGAAATTCGGGGCCTTCATCGCCTTCAGCTTCGTGATCGCGACGGTCATCTATCCGATCTACGCCAACTGGGTGTGGGGCGGCGGCTGGTTGTCAGCACTCGGGCGCAACTATGGGTTGGGCCATGGTCACGTCGACTTTGCCGGCTCGTCGGTCGTGCACATGACCGGCGGCGTCACGGCGCTCGTGTGCTGCAAGCTACTCGGGCCGCGCATCGGCAAATACAACGCTGATGGCTCGCCGAATCCGATCCCCGGTCATAACATTCCGATGGCCGTGCTCGGCACGTTCATCCTGTGTTTTGGCTGGTTCGGCTTCAACCCGGGCTCGACGTTGGCGGCCAGTGACAACCGCTTCGCGATCGTTGCCGTCAACACCATGCTGGCGTCGGCTTCCGGCGCGCTGGCTGCGACGTTCTACGGCAAGGTCAAGTTCGGCAAGCCTGACCCGACCTGGATGTGCAACGGCATGCTCGCCGGCTTGGTCGCGATCACGGCGCCTTGCGCGTTCGTCAGCCCCGGCGTCGCGCTGCTGATCGGCGCGGTTAGCGGCTTTCTGGTGATTGGGGCCGCGCTGTTCGTGGAGACGACGCTGAGGCTCGACGACCCGGTCGGCGCGATCGCGGTGCACGGGTTCAACGGCGCTTGGGGCATCCTCGCCCTGGGTTTGTTCTCCAACGGCACCTACGGCGAGGGGCTGAACGGCGTGCCCGGCACCGTCAAGGGCCTGTTCTACGGCGACAGCGGGCAATTCTTCGCCTCGCTCGTCGGCATCGGCGCCAACGTCGTGTACGTCGGGCTCACGGCGGGCATCGGCTTCATCGTAGTCGGGCGACTGATTGGCGGACATCGGGTCTCGCGCGAAGTCGAGCTCGCGGGGCTTGATGTGCCTGAGATGGGCGTCGACGGTTACGTGGGTGACCCCGGCATCAGCCTGCCCGACGAGTCGGCGGGTGCCGGTAGCGGGCGCGACTACTACTCAGCTCAAGCGGCAGGGGGCCAATAGGGGCAATCGATCACCATCGGCCGGAGGGACTCCTCGCCCGAAGGCCACTTACGACAGCAGACAGACCGAAAAAAAAAACACAACCCAATACATACGCGGCAATCGACGGCCGTCGGGTTCACGCAGCCCGGCGGCCGTCACTAATTT
>FSUE01000661.1_pt1 | contig 13929 bp, 9 predicted proteins | sample 1637031 | NCBI WGS metagenome assembly FSUE01 (sample SAMEA3914819, study PRJEB12502) | metagenome | biome: forest; material: soil | place: Canada | collected 2010-06-26 | depth 0.3 m | reverse complement strand
ATCATCGGTAGGATCTTAAGAACAAAGCAATTCCGATCACTTACGAGTTCAACCTGGTCATCGAGACCTTTCTGCCGCTAGAGGTTGTTTTGCGAAGACAAACCAGAGCCCGCGGCCGCGTTCGTTTCGTTCGGCTGCCAGACGGCATCGAGCGGCGGTTGGTCGCCCGGCGTAGCCCAAAACCGCCACGAAAGTTTCTGCGATTCAAGCTGCAGCTCGGCAGCCAATTAGCTCCCGACGATGCTCGGCTCCTTCAGCCAACGCAACGCCTCGGGCAGGTACTCGGCGAAGCTCGGCGTGAAGGCGTGGCCGACTGGCCCGAGCCCGAGGAAGCGCGAGGTGAAGCCGGCACGCAGCAGGCGCTCGGTCTCGCGCCGCATGTGGTCGTGCATCATGTCCCACGAGCCAGCGCTCATCAGCAGCCGCTCGACGCCGTTTTGGCGCAGCAGTTTCTGACTCGGCAGAATCTTGGCTCCGATCAGCATCACGCGCGGGTACTTGCCGGCACCATGCTGGGCCAGCTCCAGCGCGCGAAACGCGCCCAGCGAATAGCCGATCAGCGTACGGCCGTGCGCTTCGTCGACTTCCCCGAGCGCCGCCTCCGCTCGCTGCACCGCTCGCTCAATCTGGCCTTCGAAGCCGCTCTGCGGCCAGGTCGAGCCGCCGCCATCGCAACGGCGGCTGGCGCGCGGGCAAATCAAGTGCTCGTCGGCGGTGACCTGACTCGCGAAGTAGCGGCAGGCGTTGGCCGGCTCGCCGCACATGCCGTGCAGCAGCACCGTGACGCGATGCACGCCCGGCGTCTGCGCTGGGTAAACCACGACGCCCGGCTCGCCGTCGGCCTCGCCGAGCTCGAACGGCGTCGTCGCCGCTGCAGCCGACCTCGAAACCAATAGCCCCAGCGCCAGCGCCAGTAGCAAATACTGTTTCGCCTTGGCGCCTTGACGGCGCGAACACCCATGCCCCATGACGAGCCCTTCTTCGGCCGAGCCGAGGTTGACGAAGCGCTCCGCTCAGAGCAGTGATAAACCGCGAGGGTTACTGCTACTCACAGCGTCGCTTCACCAGGATCATCGCCCCAGGCGGGCCTAGTGTGACGGCGTCGGTTTACTTTTGATTTTGGGGCAGCGGGAAGCCGTTCGAATCGAGACGTGGCCCGACCTTGCTTGGCTTGGGCGCGGGCTCGGTGGCCTTCGAGTCCGGCTTGCGCTCGCCCTTGGCGGCGCGCGGCAGCGGCGGGCTGTCGGTGGTGAACGAGTCGTCCAGCAACTGCGTAGCTTGCGGCTTGCCGGTCACGACCGGCGCCGGGAAGCTGCGTCCGTCTTCGGTCGAGCTCGGGCGCGCGCGATTCAGGCCTTTGACCGGCGTCGAAAGCGGAACGGCGCTCGGCGACGGCAGCGCGCTCGATAGCGGCACCACCGAATTCGGAATCGGGGACGCGCTACCCGCCGGTCGGCTCGGCGACAGCGAGCGTGGCACCGACGGCAACGGCCGCACCGGCTCGCGCTTCACGAAGTCGTCCGGGTTCCGACCGCGCGCAAACCACCACAACGCGCTCAACCCGGCCAGCAACAGCAAGAGCCCGATCAGCATCAGCTCGGCTGCCCAGCGATCGCGCAAGAATTTGCGCAGGCGCGAGACGCGTTTGCGCACGCGCGTCGCCGGCAGCTTGGCGTCGCGCGCGATATGCTCGAGCTTCTCGCCGTCGCCCTCTCGCAGCATCCACTCCAGCGTGCTCTGCGACTCCGAGTCGGGCAGCTCGCCTTCGGCCCAGCGCAAGATATCGCGCGCCGAAAGCGGCGGCTCGGGCGCCAGCGCGTCATCGTCGCCGAGCCCCTCGGCCTGACGCTTTTGGCGTCGGAAGTGGTCGAACACCTTGTTGCGCGCCACACCGAACACGAAGCGCCGGAACTCCTCCGGCGCCTCCGGCACCGCGGCCGCCGACAGCACGTCGGCCAAAGTGGCCTGGACGACGTCTTCAGCTTCGTCGCCGCGAACGCGACGCCGAACGGCCGCCTCCACCTCGCGTCGCAATGCCGGATCCGCAACCCTCGTTTTCATCACCGTCGAAACCGCGGACATTACCATGGGGCTTTGGTCCATCGCGCCAGCGACCAAAACTGTGACGGCGCCGGTCCAAAAACCTTGGCTACTTGCGAAAGTGCTTGGCGAACGGGTTGTTCGAGAAGCTTTCAGCCGGCTTAGACGTAGCAGCGGCTGGCTTATTCTGCGGCTTCTCGCGCCCCCGTGCCGGCCCGTGCTCCTTCCGCTGACTACCTGCTGCCCCACCCCTCACCTCTCCCCCCTCACGCCTCACCCCTTCGGCGGCGCTCCCGGACTTCCGCGTCAACGCGATCCGCTTCCGCACCAGATCGACCTCCAGCACGCGCACGTTGACCTTGTCGCCGACCTTGACCTCGAGGCTAGGGTCTTTGACGAAACGATCGGCCAGCTGCGATACGTGAACCAGCCCGTCTTGGTGCACGCCGACGTCGACGAATGCGCCGAACGCCGTCACGTTGGTGACCACGCCTTCCAGCAGCATACCCGGCTTCAAATCCTCCAGCGTGCGCACGTCGTCACGGAACTTGGGCGGCTGAAATTCTTCGCGCGGATCGCGCCCCGGCCGCAACAGCTCGGCAAAAATGTCGTCGAGCGTGAAGCTGCCGACGTCACCCGCCTGGTAACGCGCGCGATCGATGCGCCGTAAAATCTCGGCGTTGCCGACCAGCGACACCACCGGCACGCCCAGATCTTTGGCGATCCGTTCGACCAGCTCGTAGCGCTCAGGGTGCACCGCGCTGGCATCGAGCGGGTGCTCGCCAGCGCGGACACGCACGAAACCGGCCGCCTGCTCGTAGGTCTTCGGGCCCATGCCGGGGACTTCGAGCAACGCGCGACGGCTCTTGAACGCGCCCTTCTCGTTGCGGTAGGCAACGATGCGCTTGGCCAGGCTCGCGCCCAGGCCCGCCACCCGCGACAGCAAGGAAGCGCTGGCCAAGTTTAGCTCCACGCCCACGCCGTTCACGCAGCTCTCCACGACTTCGTCGAGCTTCTTGGCCAGAAAGGCCTGGAACACGTCGTGCTGGTACTGGCCCACGCCGATGCTCTTCGGATCCAGCTTGACCAGCTCGGCCAACGGATCTTGTAAGCGCCGCGCGATGCTGACCGCGCCGCGAATCGTCAAATCCAGATCCGGGAACTCTTCACGCGCGACATCGCTCGCCGAATAGATGCTGGCCCCAGCTTCGCTGACACTGACGACGCACGGTTCGCCGGCTGCGCTTGGCGCCCCGATTTCACGCAACACGTCGCGCGCGAAAGCCTCGGTTTCCCGCCCGTGCGTGCCGTTGCCGATCGCGATCGCGACGATCGGGTGGCGCGCCAGCATGGCTTTCAGCGTGTGTTTGGCGCGTTCGACCGACGCATCGCCCTGCACCAGGTAAACCGTCTCGTGCTCGAGCAGCTTGCCGGTTTCGTCGACGACCACGCATTTGCAGCCGGTGCGTTGGCCCGGATCGATGCCGAGCACGTAACGCGTGCCGAGCGGCGCCGCCAGCAACAGCTCACGCAGATTCTTGGCGAACACGTCGATCGCGGCTTTGTCGGCCGACAGCTTGAGCTCCACGCGCACATCGACCTCGACCGAATGCACCAGCAACCGCGAGACCGCGTCTTTGACGGCCAGCGCCATTTGACCGGCCCACGGCGACGCCGCGCGCACCCGCTGCTTCGCAACGCGCTCGGTCAAGGCTTCCTTGTCGATGGCGAGCGAAGCGCGCAGCACGCCCTCGGTTTCACCGCGGCGGATCGCCAAGTACCGGTGCGACGGAATTTGGCCGAGCGGCTCGGCAAAGTTGGCGTACGCGTCGAACTTGGTGACCTTGTCTTGGTGCTCGCCGACCTTCGACACCTCGATTTGGCCTTCTTTGAAGTAGGTCTCGCGCGCGTGGCGCCTGACGTCGGCGTCTTCGGCGATGCGCTCGGCCACGATGTCGCGCGCGCCCGCCAGCGCCGCCGCGACGTCCGGCACCTCCTTCTCGACGCTGACGAAGCCGCCCGCCAAAGCCTCCGGCAGCTGGCCGTCACTCTGTGCCCACATATGGTCGGCCAGCGGCTCGAGCCCGCGCTCCTTGGCGATCACGGCGCGGGTCCGCCGCTTCGGCTTGTACGGCAAGTACAAATCTTCGAGCTCGGCTTTGGTGGCGGCCGCCCGCAGCTTGGCCTCGAGCCCGGGCGTCAGCTTGCCCTGGCTCCGGATTTCGGAGAGTACGCTCCCGCGGCGGGCTTCGAGCTCGAGCAAGTACGTGCGGCGCTCGTCGATGTTGCGAATCGCGACCTCGTCGAGCCCGCCCGTGGCTTCTTTGCGGTAGCGGGCGATGAACGGCACCGTCGAACCCTCGGCCAGCAGCGCCACGACCGCGCGCACGCCGCTTGCAAGAAGCCCTAACTCCTTGCAGACGACAGGCACTGGGTCGAAGTCAGAAACCTTGAGTGAGGGCTCGGTGACGGTCGTCATCGCGACGTTTGGCATAGCCTTACGGCGAAACGAAATCTACACGTCGGCGGACCTGGGTTAGGGTCCGCGGCGTGACCGAGCCCGAGCCTCAAAACCACGCTTCCGAGCCGGCCTGGCTGGCGCGTGCTTTGCGCCCAATTACCGAGGTTAACGTCGGCGAGGCGGTGACGGCGTTGCTGCTCACCGCCAACGTGTTTTTCCTACTCACCGCCTACTACGTGCTGAAGCCGCTGCGCGAAGACCTGATTTTGGCGATGGCGTCGGGTGCGGAATACAAGGCGTACATGAGCGGGGCGATCGCGCTCTTGCTGTTTGGACTCGTGCCCGCCTACGGCTTGTTGGTCGATCGCCTACCGCGCGTCAAGCTGGTGATTGGTGTGTCGTTGGCGTTCGCGGCGCAGCTCGTACTGTTCTACGTGGCGATCGCCGTACCTAGCTTGCGCGCCAACCTGGGCCTATTTTTCTACGCTTGGGTCGGCGTGTTCAACGTGATGGTCGTGGCGCAATTTTGGGGCTACGCCAACGACCTCTACGACAAGGAGCAAGGCGACCGCTTGTTCCCGATGGTGGCGCTCGGAGCGTCGGTGGGCGCGGCGTTTGGCAGCAAGGCCGCCAAGCTCTTGATCAATGGCTTGGGCGAGCCGTCGATGTTGTTGGTCGCGGCGCTGCTGCTGGTCGTTTGCTCGATTTTATTTTGGTTGGTCGAAAGGCGCGAGGGGAAACCTACCGCCAAAGCCCCGGCCGCTGGCGCTGAAGCCAAGACCCACCGCGGCGGCTTCGGGCTCGTGCTGAGTCACCGTTATCTGCTGTTGATCGCGCTATTTTCTCTGGTCTACAACTGGGTCAACAGCAACGGCGAGTACATGCTCAGTAAGCTGATCAAGGGCGAAATCGAGGCGCTGATTGCCCATGGCCAGCTGGCCGCCCAAGACAAGGGCAACGCGATTGGGGCCGCCTACGCCGATTTTTTCTTTTATGTGAACGTCGCCGGGGTCTTGCTCCAAACGTTCGTCGTGTCGCGCTTGGTCAGGTGGTTCAAGCTGCCGGCGGCCTTCTTGTTCTTGCCGGTATTGGCGATGGGCAATGCGTTCGTATTCGCGTTCGTGCCGATTGTCGCCTTGGCCAAGGCCGGCAAAACTGCAGAAAACGCCACCGACTACTCGTTGAACAATACGCTGCGACAGATGCTATGGCTGGTGACGTCGCCGGACATGAAATACAAGGCCAAGCAAGTCGTCGACACCTTCTGCGTCCGGATTGGTGACGTGTGCTCGGCGCTCTCCGTCTACCTGGCCGTCGACGTGCTCAAGTTTTCGGTGCCGCGCTTCGCCTGGATCAGCATCGCGCTCGCCGGCGTGTGGCTGGTGCTGGGGGTGGCGATTGGTCGGCTGTATCACGGCTTCGAAGAGCGAAAAGAGAAGCTTGGCGCATGACCGGCCGGCACCTAGCAGCTTGGTGCACGCTCGCGGCGTGCCTGTTGGGTTCGGGTGCTGCGCGCGCCGCCGACCCGGAAAAACGGCCGCTTCCGGACTACGACGGCCGCGGCGGCCCGCGGCAGAGCCCGGGCCAAAAGGCGCTGTGGGTGCCGCGCGTGGTGCTGTCGCCTTTGTATTTCGTGAGCGAGTTCGTGATTCGGCGCCCGCTCGGCTTCGCGATCACGGCGGCCGAGAAGGCCGAGCTGCCCAAGGTGCTTTACGACTTTTTTGCGTTCGGCCCCGATCACAAAGCCGGCGTCATCCCGATCGCGTTCATCGACTTTGGTTTCCTGCCCAGCGTCGGCCTGTACGGTTTTTGGAGCGACGCCGGCTTCAAGGGCCATCAGCTGGCCCTGCACGGGTCGACCTGGGGCAAGGATTGGCTCTCCGGAACCGCAACCGAACGCTTCAACTTCGCCCCCGAAGGCCTGGACGTCACGCTGACCGCGACCGCCACCCATCGCCCGGACTACGCGTTTTACGGCATCGGACCCGACACACGCGAATCGCAACTGGTCCGCTATCAAGCCGACACGGTCGACGCATTAGTCGAGTCGCGGGTCACGTTCGCGGGCGGCAGCCTGGTCGAGACCGCGGCCGGCTATCGCGGAACGTCGTTCGGCCACAGCAACTTCAGTCCCGGCCGGTCGCTCGATGACCGAGTCGCGGTGGGCAGGCTGAGCGAGCCGCCAGGCTTTCGCGACGGCTTTCGCGCGCCGTTCGCGCACAGCAGGCTCGTGCTCGACTCGCGCGGCAAGTCCACATCCGCCAGCGGTGGCCGACTCGAGCTGCTGGCCGACGAAGGCGCAGACCTGAAGAACGGGCCGACTTCCGGTTGGCTGCGCTACGGCGGCACGCTCGGCGGCTTCGTCGATCTGGGCGAGAGTGGTCGCGTGCTCAGCCTTTCGGTGTCCGCGCTTTTGGCAGACCCGCTGGGCGAGCGACCAGTGCCGTTCACCGAGCAGGTCACGCTCGGCGGCCCTGGCATGATGCCGGGGTTTCGCGCCGGCAGGCTGGTGGACCGCAGCGCGGCCGTGGCCACGCTGCGCTACTCTTGGCCGATCTGGGTGTGGCTCGACGGCTCGCTGCAGGTGGCTACCGGCAACGTGTTCGGCGCGCGTTTCGACGGCTTTCGAGCCGAGCGCGGCCGACTCTCGACCGCGATTGGCATCGAGAGCAGCGGCTCGCGTGATAGCATCTTTCAGGCATTGGTCGGCTTCGGTACGGAAACCTTCGAGAGCGGCGCCAAGCTCGACTCGCTGCGCGTCGTCGTAGGAGCTCGCAGTGGCTTTTAGACTTCGAAAGACGCTGGCGGCGCTGGCGCTGGTTGGCTGCGCAGCGCCGGCTCACTTCCCGCTACGGGCGCCGCTAACCCGCGACGACGACGAGCACGCGTTCGCGAAGGCGCCCGAAGAATACTACTCACCGTTCGCGTGGGACGGCGCCAACTACATGGTTTTCCACCCGATCGCGCGCTTCTTTGCCGTCGATCCGGCGGGCGCCGCCAGCAACGTCAATGCGCTCGACGAGGTGCCGAATTCGAGCTGGTTCGAGAACCGCCTTGGCTCGCGCGAGATGACGCCGGAAGAGGTCACGCGCGGCTCGTGCAGCGACAAGCTGCTCGACCCGAACGCGCCCGACGGCGGCTGGACGATCGACAAGGGCAAGGACAACGGCGCCAATCCCGGGTTTCGCGTCAACATCAAGGGTCTGGGCAAGTTCATGCTCAAGACCGATCCGGAAACCGAGCCCGATCGCGCGACCGGCGCCACCGCGATCGCCTCGCGCATTTACCACGCCGTCGGCTACTACTCGGCTTGTGATTCGGTCGTGTACTTCCGCCCGTCGCTGCTCAAGCTGAAGCCGGGCCTGACCGTCACCAACAATCAAGGCATCACCAAGCCGTTCGATCGCGTGGCGCTCGAGGGCATTTTGAAGCAGGCGTCGCATCGCAACGGCCTCGTGCGCATGGTGGCGTCGGCTTGGTTACCCGGCAAACCGATCGGGCCGTATCGCTACGAGGGCACGCGCGACGACGACCCGAACGACGTCATCCCGCACGAAGATCGGCGCGAAGTTCGCGGGGCACGCTTGGTCGCGGCCTGGCTCAACCACTTCGATTCGCGCGAGCAAAACACGATGGATGTGTTCCTGCCCGTCGACAAGGACAAGAAAGACGGGCCCGGATTCGTTCGCCACTACATCATCGACATGGGTGACTGCTTCGGTAGTCAGTGGACCTCGGCCGGTATCTCGCGCCGCCTGGGCAGCTCGTACGTGTTCGATGCCGGTCACATTGCCGAGGACTTCGTCACGCTCGGCTTGGTGCGTCGGTCGTGGGAGCGCTCGGAGCTGACCGGCAGTATCTTCGGCTACTTCAGCGCGCGCGACTTCGAGCCCGACGGCTGGCGTGGTGAGTACCCGAACCCGGCCTTCATGCGCATGAAAGAACAGGACGGCGCGTGGATGGCGCGGATCCTGGCAAGCTTTACCGATGAGTTACTGACCGCGGCCGTCAAGGTCGGGCAGTACGACACGATCAGCGCGCGCTACTTGACCGAGACGCTGAGCGCGCGACGGCGCGCGATCTTGCGTCGCTACTTCAGCAAGGTTTCGCCGATCGCCCGCGTCGAAGCCAACAGCGCCGGCGTATGCGGCGTCGATCTAGCGCGCGAAACTGGCAGCGTGCCGAACGAGGAAATGACGTTCCGAGCGTATCTGTACCGCGGCGCCGAGCTCGCAGCCGGTCCCAAGCCGAGCTTCCGCCACGTTCCGGCGCCGCAGGTGTGCTTGGACATCGCGCACGGCGAATTTCCGGCGGCGCTGCCGGCCAACTCACCCGAGCGCTACGTGGTCGTCGACATCGCCAATGGCTACGCCCCCGGTCCGCTGCGCGTGCACCTGTACGACTTGGGTGAAGGCGTCGGCTATCGACTGGCTGGCGTCGAACGGCCAGAAGCGCTCACACGTCCGGACTGAGATGGCCTGGCGGAACGATCCGCGGCGTGACCTCGTTCAGCTCGAGCAGCGGCTCTAGCTCGGCGACCAGGTACTTCAAGGTGCCGCGCGTCAGCCGCGCGTGCTCTTCGGCTTGGTCGTAGAAGTCCTGCTCGGAGATGCGCAGCACCGTCACGTCGGTCACGGCGCGGGCGGCGTAACCCGGCAGCGCGTGACAGAACGCGGCTGCTCCGCCGACCAGGTCGCCGCGGCGGTGCAGAAAGCGAAATCCGCCCGGCGCCGTGAGCTCGACCGAGCCGCGCACCAACACGTGCAAGCTATCGTCGTGCGCGCCGAGCTCGAACAGCGTTTCGCCCTGCTTCAAGTCGAGCTGCTCGGCCACGGTTGCCAAGCTCACGATCGCTTGCATGCCGGCCGAGCCGAGGAACGACGCGCGGCGCAGCGCCAAGATCTTGTCGTAAGTTTCGAGCGTTGTCGCGACCGCTCCCGGCGGCGGGTCGCTGTGCCGTTCCAAGCGCGGCGCCAGCTGCCGCCAGCGACCATGCAACTGCGTCGCAAAGTTGCGGATCGCGCCCCGGGCAATTTGACCGTTGTCTTCGATCATGTCGAACCAATCGCCGATCCGCAGCGACAAGAAGCGGCTCGGCTCGAGCGCTCGACAGTTGCGGGTCCGCGGACGCTCCAAAATCGCGTCGATCACGCCTACCACGGCCACCGGCACGAACTCCCACGCTCGCTCGCCCTCGCGTTCCATCGCCACCCGACCTTCGGTCAGGAACAGGAAGCGATCCGGCGCATCGCCCACGTCGAACACCAGCTCACCGGGCTTGGCTTCGAGATCATCGAGCAGCTCGGTAAAGCGCAGGTGCGCGGCCACCGGCATGTTCGGAAACATCGAGCGCAGTAAGATTTCGCGCTTCAGGCGCGCGCGATCGGCGACCGTCATACCAGCCGCTCCGTAAGCACCGACAGCGGCGGCGCTGGCGGCGGCGGCAACGAGCCCAGCGTGCCGAGCGCGCGGCTCGACAGCGAGCGCACGATCTCGTCGGTGTCACGCGCGAGCGCCGTGAGCGCCGCGCGCGCGTCGGGGAAAGCGCCGACGCGTTCGCTGGCACGCTCGGCGCGCAGCTCGGCCGGCAAATCGTCGACGACCAACCGTAGCAGCATGGCCGCTTCGTCCGACGAGCGATCGAAGCCGCGAATCAGCGCGTCCAAAAACTCGACCGCCCGCCCCCGCCGCCTTCGATCAACCGACATCAGCGCCGAAAAAATCGCCGGAATGTCGTCGCCGCGGTGCAAGACTTGGAGCAGTCGCGCCAACCGATCGCGCGACTGCGCGATCTTGTCATCCAACAGCTCGATCACCAGCTGACTCTCGAGCCGACCGGAGGCCGCGCGATCGTTCTTCAGCGCGAGCTCGGCGGCGAACAAGCGTAAGTACTCGAGCGCGTTGCGCGTCACCTCGTGGAAAATCGGCCCCGAGGCGATCGGCAGTGACGTCTCGAGCGCGATCTGCTCCAGGCCGCGCAGGGCCTTGTAGCGCACCAAGCCATTTTCATGCTCGACCACCGCCTTGAGCAGCAGCTCGAGCGCCGCCTTCGACAAGAACGCCGAGATGCTGCGTGGGACGTGGATCCGGACGCGTCGCTCCAGCCCTTCGTCGTAGAGGGCACGCTGCAGCGCCTCGAGCGCCGGCTCGCCCAGACGCTTCAAGCCGCGCCGCGCCGACAGCCGATCGTCGGCCCACTTCAGGCGGCTGATCAAGAACTCGATGCTGGACGCGTCGCCAGCGACCTCCAGCGCGGCCGTGACGGCGCCCGCCAGCGCTGGCAAGCGCGCAAAACCCAACAAAATCCGCGGCGTCTCCGGCGTCGGGTGAGCCGCCAACGCCTCGATGAACGCCAGCTTCAGCGTGTGCTCGTCGTCGTCATCGCTGAACAGCTCCCAACCCAAGGGATCGCCGTCCATCGTTTCGCCCGCCAGCTGAGCCAAGTACAGCGCCGCGAACGTGCGCACACTGGCGCTGGCATGTTGCGCGGCACGACCCAGCACGTCGACCTCGCCCGCCAGCGCAAACGCGCGGACCAGCGCCTGCTGGACCCGCGGCGACGCCGACCCCAGCAGCCGTTCCCCGAGCGAGAACCAATCGGTGCGGCCGCTCGGTCCGAGTAGCTCGAGCGCGCGCAACAGCACGCCCTCGTCGCCGTGCAGCAAGATCAAGGCCGGGATCAGCCGTTCGCGCTTGCGCTCGGCGAGCACGTTCATGGCGGCGATCACCTCGGTCGGCTGCGGGCGGGCCAGCGCCTCGACCAGCGTCTCGACCGAGGTCAGGTCGAGCTCGGTCAGCATCAGCTCGCGCTCGACGCCACCGCGGGTCAGCGCCTTGCGAAACAGCGCGATGTACGGCTTTCTGATCCCGGCACCGACCAGCAGCCACAAGCCGGCCAGCACCGACGCCGTCGCCGCCAAGTGCGCCGGGCGAAACTCGCGCTGCATCGTCGCCGCCAGCAGCACGCCGCCGGCGACCGCCTGCGCCACGCGCGTCACCACCAAATCGACGAAGCCGCGCGCCTGCGCTTGCTGCTCGACCGGCGCCCACAACAGCTCGGAGGCGACGCGCCCGAGCGAGTTGCGCAGCGAGGTATCGGTGCCCTTCAGCACCACGACCAGCCAGAACGGCGCCGCCAAGACCGCGGTCAGGGTGCCGCCGAACGTCAGCAGCAGCGGCCCGGTCAGCGCCAGCCCCACGACGCCGATCCGCTGCACGACCGGCCCGGTGATCACCACCTGCAACAACAGCGAGCCCAGGCTCAAGATCACCTGGTAGCGCGCGAAGAAGGCGCCCAACGCTTCGTGCGGAATCGTCCGCGAGACCTTGGCCTTGTACAGGTAGTCGACCACCACCGACACGCCGATCGAAAGCACCGCCATGATCGCCAGACGCGCCAGGAACGGATCGCCTTGCAGCTTGGCCAACTGCGGGCGCAGCGGCGCGGAGCTAGCTACCGGGCTCGATTGGACGGCGCGCGACGGCGCGACCGAAACCTCTTCGGTTACTAGCCGCGTCGCCAGAAACGCCGCCGCGAAGTACAGCAGCGACGCCACGCCGAGCAGTCCGCGCACCGGCACCACGTTGAGCAGCACCGCGGCCAAGGCGCCACCACCGACGCCGCCGAGCACACCACCCGAGGCCAGCGGCCCAAAAAGCCGCCGACTCTGCGCCGCCGAAAACACAGTGCCGGCGAGCAGCCAGAACTGACCGACCAGCAGCGTCGCCGAAAGCGCGCCGAACACGTACAGGCTGAACACGCTGGCAGCCCCCGGCGCGCGAATCCGGAACCACGCCGCGGCGAACGCCGTCACCAGCAGCGTCACGACCAGCGCGTTCTTGGGCCCCGCCGAGCGCGTCAGCCGCACGCTGAGCGGCGTGAGCAAGATCGTGAACACCGCCGTCGCGACATACACCAGCGCCAGGTTGCGCGGCGCCAGCCTGGCCAGGAACAACGCGTCGCGCGCCGTCTCGAGCACGGTGTGGGCGGAGATGGTTACCAGCAACACCGAGAACGCGCGAAAAAATGCCCCAGCTTCGCCCGACCGAAGGTCGACGAAACGACTGAGGCTGAGGAATTTCACGCTTTTCACTACAGATTCTCGTGTCACTAGCGCAGTTTCGAGGCCGGGCGGCTTGCGGACGGCAGGGCCTGGGCTTACTTTTAGGGCAGATGCTTGGTTGTCACCAGCAGCGGAATCTCGGCGAACGCGCCAGCGGAAAAGCCGTCCGCTTGGGCGTGCTGATCGGCGGCTTGGCGTTGGGCTGGGCGCTGCTGTCGTCGGAGCTGGGCGTGACCAAGCAGCTGGGCTGGCTGGTCGCCCTACCGGTCGCCCTCTCGGCTTACCTAGTCATCTCCGGCAGCCTCGGAATTTGCATCTACAACGGCATGACCGGCCACCGGCTAGAAGATCACGGCAGCGAAGACGTGCTCGATCCGCAAAGCCGCGCTCACCTGCGGCTACGCGCGCTGCTGGCCGTGTCCGCCAGCCTGCTGATCGCCGGCGGCTTCGCGCTGGCGCTGGTCGCCAGCAGCAGCTGAGCCGTGGCCAGACGACCGCCGGCTACGGCCGCGTGACATTGTCGGCGCTGTCGGGATCCGGTTGCGAGTCGCGCGAGTGAACGCCGCTGCGTGCGGCCGCGCGGCGTGCGCGTGCTTCCAACGCATCCAGCGACGAGGCGCCGAGGTGCGCGGCTGCGTCAGCTGCCTCGGTGTCGATGTCTTCACTGAGCACGTTCACCTCTTCGACGTCGAGCGGACCCTCGTTCGGAGTGTCTTCGAACGTGAGTACGTGGTCGAACAAGTTATCGGCGTTGGCGAACTCCGCGACCAAAGGTCCGATGTCGCCGCCCTTCAGCGCGCGCACGCCAACCCGCATCGCTTCGTTCAAGGTGGCGCGTACGCCGTCGCCCTTGGCGGCGTTGGCGGCGATCATCGGCACAGAGCCGTCGAGCTTGAGCTTGCGGCGCAGCACGGGTGGCGTGAGCGCGCCCTCCACGTCTTGCTTGTTCGCTTGCACGATCAAGCTGACCGGTTCGGTGCGGCGTTTGATCGAGGCGCGCAAGCGCGCGAACGTTCGCTGCGTATCCGGAATCGCCGCCGGGCTCGAGTCGCACACGAACACCACGACGTCGGCCATCGCCACCAGCGGGCGGCGCCGATAGTTACGCTCGATCTGCCCGGGCACGGTGATCAGCTGAAAGTACAGACCGACACCGCCATGCCTCGGGCCCTGGATCTCGAGCCAATCGAAGAACATCGTGCGGCCCTTGAGCTCGGCCGGCGTCACGATCTCACTGCGACGACTCGGCGGAATGATCTCGTGGACGCGCTTGAGGTTCGTCGTCTTACCGGCGAAGCCAGGTCCGTCGTAAACGATGCGCACGACGTGGCACTTCCGCTCGGAATCGAAGGACGCCATATCCTT
>FSUE01000491.1_pt1 | contig 13955 bp, 7 predicted proteins | sample 1637031 | NCBI WGS metagenome assembly FSUE01 (sample SAMEA3914819, study PRJEB12502) | metagenome | biome: forest; material: soil | place: Canada | collected 2010-06-26 | depth 0.3 m | reverse complement strand
CGCCGGTGGTGAGCTGAAGGTCCTTGGGCGCGGCGGTGACCGAGGCGGCCGCAGCGACGACGGGCGCGGCGGCGCGGGGCGCGACCGCCGGCGTTTGCTGCGTGCGCTGGACCGAGTTTTTGGCCGCAGCGCCGATCGCACCGCCGACTTTGGCAAGCTCGTCGGCCATTTCACGGGCCGATTGAAAGCGGCGCTCGCGATCCCGCTGGGTGCCCTTCACGAACCATTCGTCGAACCCGGCCGGCACGACGCCTTGCTGCGACGGTACCGGGATCGGCTTGGTATTGATGCAGATCACCAGCTCGCCGAAGGAGTCGCCGATGAACGGCCGTTGGCCGGTCAAGCATTCGAAGGCGATCACGGCGATCGACCAAAGGTCGGCACGCGGGTCGATGTCTTTGGCCTGAGTCTGCTCCGGACTCATGTAGTACGGCGTGCCGATCATCATGCCGGTCTGCGTGCGGCTGCCGGCCGAGCCGGTCAGATCGCCGTTTTTCACCTTGGCGACGCCGAAGTCGAGCACCTTCGCGAACTCCGGCTCGTCCTGACAGATGAAGATGTTGTCGGGCTTCAGATCGCGATGCACGATGCCGGCTTCGTGGGCCTTGCCCATCGCGCGCAGCACCTGCTGCAGGAAGCGGAACGTTTCGTCCGGGCTCAGCTTGCCCCGCGCGGTGATGCGATCGGCGAGTGATTGCCCCTGCAGCATCTCCATCGCGATGAACGCGGTGCCCTCCTCGACGCCGTAGTCGAAGATCTGCACGACGTGCGGGCTGCGCAGCGATGCCGCGGCCTGCGCCTCGCGCAAGAACCGCCCCAGCACCTGTTCGTTACTGGCGATCGACGGATCGAGCAGCTTGACCGCGACTGGGCTCTTGAGTTGGACGTGCTCGGCCCGCCAAACCGAGCCCATGCCGCCACGCCCGAGCAATGACTCGAGGCGGTAGCGATTCAAGATGAGGGTGCCGGGTCCCCAAGTCATGGATAGATCTGCAAAGGGTACACAGCTGACGCTACGTCAGCAAGGCGCGCCGCATGTGCGCGGGTGTGCGTTCGGTCTCGTCCTCCTCGTCCTCGCCTCGGTCTCGTCCTCGCCTCGGTCTCGTCCTCGTCCTCGCCTCGCGCGGCCGCTCGGCTCGTCCAGGACGGTTATTTGGCGGGGGGAGGCAGGTCGACTTCGAGGGCGGCGCCGTTGCCGCGCGGAACCATCCGATAAGAGGGCGCGACATTGCCGCGAAGCGTGACGACGAGCCGCACCGAGGGATGCTGGTTCTTCGCTTGGCCCGGGCGTGCGCGCTGTTTGCCGTTACCCCTGCCCTTGCTCGGCTTGTCGGGCACCAGTACGGCGCTGAGCGCGCTCGAGCTGAAGTCACGCAAAAGCAATGGGTTCTTGTTGTTCTTGAGCGGCACGCTAGCGCCGACGAGCCGGTACTCGATGATTTGACCCGAGCGAGTGACTTCGACCGCAACCGGGTCGCTCAGCTCGACGAACAGCACGCCGCGACCACCCGGGCGCGACTCGTAACCGCTGAACGTGACTTCCGCTTGGTCGCGCACCTTGCCGGCGTCGACCTTGGCGGCGCAACCGGACGTTTTCGGATCCGAGCTCTTGACGCCCGGCTCCTGGGGGCAGGCGTCGTGAGCGTCGGGCACGCCGTCGCCATCGGCGTCGGCTTCGACGGGGCAGCCGTTCTGTTCGGCCTCGGTGCTAGCGACACCCGCTTGCTTGGGGCAGGCGTCCGAGGCGTCCGGCACGCTGTCACCATCAGCGTCGGGCGCCGTAGGCGCGACGGCTTTCGCTGCCGGCTCCGCCGTGGTGGCGCTGGTCGCCGTCGCGGGCTGCTCGGGGCAGCCGCTTTGGCCGGGATCGGGCCGCGACGGGCCGGGTTTATCCGGGCAAGCATCGTCGCTGTCCCAAACGCCGTCGTTGTCGGAGTCCTTGGGCGGTGGCGGGCCGCCGTCGCTCGCAGCGGGCGTGCGCGGCGCGTACGCCAAGCTGAACACCGCGCGCGGCGCGACCCCGGGCGCGTCGGAGAGACTGGGGCCAATTCCAGCGCCCAAAACGACGTCGCTCAAGCGCACGCGGGCGCCGAACAGGATCTCCATCGGTGACGTGCGGCGCGCGAATTTTTGCGTATCCGACTCGACGAGCCAGGCTGCATGAAACTCCGGACCAACGCTGAGCACTTCATCGAACAGCACCAGGCCTGCTGCCGCTCCGAACACCAGCGAATCACCGACCTCGAGTGAACCCGTATCGACGTGCTTCCGAAATTGGTAGCCGACGGTCGCCGCGTAGGCGAACGGCAGCGCTTCACCGCTGATGTTCAGGCGCGGCAAAACGCGAAACGCGCCGTCGCCGACCAGGTTCTTTTGGCTGCCAAACGGCAACCACACATCCAAGCCGGGCGCGAACGCAAAGCCGGCGTGCTCGTTGCCCGCGACCGCGAAGCGCACGCCGACGCGTGGATCGCCGACGGCCGGGCTCTGGGGGGCGTTCGGCCCGCTGCCGCTTTGGCTGAGCGCCAGCGGCAGGTCGAAATGCGCCAGCAGCCAGCTGGTCGGCGCGTAGCTGAGCGCCGGATGCAGGAAGAATTGCTTCGAGACCAGCTCGCGATCTTGGCCGGTCACGTTGTCAGTGCGGACCAGCGACGGCTGCAGCGTGTAGTGACCGAGCACCTGGGCGCGAATGCCCGGCTCGCCCGCCGGCACCGCGCCTTCAGGCACGACGAAGAAGCGGTCACCAGCCGGCGATGGCTCGAAGCGTTGCAGCGAAAAGCCGTCGGCGAACGCTTGATCGAGGCTCTGCTGGGCCGCGGCGCGCGCCGGAACCAGCAAGCACGCAGCGGCGGCGCAAGCGGCCACGGTGGAACTGAAGAGTCTGCCTTGATCGGCCATGAGGCGGGGTTTCGGCATTTCAGCCCAGAAGCGAGCGCGCGGGAAAGATCCGCGCGCCTCGACGTGCGAGTGCTGCTCCCTTAGTGAAGGATTTCGCTAGCGCGCGATGTCGGGCGGCGACGTCGCAAGGGCCACAGCGACAGGGCTGCCAACGCCAGCCAACCTACGTGCGCGCCACCGGACGGGGCTCGGCCGCCCGGCACGCGACAGCCGCACGTGCCTTGATCGACGGCGTTGATCTTGAAGGCCGGTACGCACTTGGCGTCGTGGCATTGCAGATCGCGCGTGCAATCGGCGTCGCTCTTGCAGGCGTCCGAGCAGTCGGTGCCATCGCAGCTGAACGAGGCGCAAGCCGTCGCCTCGCCTGCCCGGCACTGGCCGGCGCCGTCGCACGTCGACGCCGCCACCTGCGTGCCACTGTTGCAGTAAGCCGCGCCGCAGCTGGTCTTGGCGTCAGCGAAAGCGCAGTCGGTGACGTTGTCACCATCACATTGCGCGCCGCACACGCCGCCGCCGCGACAAGCCGGGCGTCCGCCGTGGGTATTGCCCGAGACCGGCGAGCATTGTCCGAGCGCGCCCGGCACGTCGCAGGCGGCGCAGCGATCGTCGCAAGCGCTGCCGCAGCAGTAGCCGTCGACGCAAAAGCCGCTGGCACATTCGCTTTGGGACTGACAAGCCGTGCCGCTGGGCAGCGCGGTGACGCACTCGCCAGCCGAGCAATATTGGCCACTCGGGCAAGCGCTGCCGTCGGCGCAATCGCCGTTGCACTGCTGCTTTTTGGCGTCGCAGCCGTCGCCGCCGCACGCCTGCTCGCGCACGGCCGGGCAGCGCCCGCTGCCGTTGCAAGACGCCTCCACGGTCGCAACGGCTTCGTTGCCGTCTTGGCCGGGGGTGCACGAGCCCGGGCTGCACACGGTACCGCTCGGGTAGCTGCAGCCGAGCGGTTCTTGGCCATCGCAGGCGCCGGCGCACGCCGAGCCGTCGGTCGTGCAGGGCACGCGCGCGCCGTGCGGAGCGCCGCTGATCGGCGCACAGACACCGGGTTTGTTGGCGCCGTCGCAGGCTTCGCACTGGCCGTCGCAAGCCTTGTCGCAGCACACGCCGTCCACGCAGAAGCCCGAACCGCAGTCGTTGGCCGAAGCGCACGAAGCGCCGTTGTCGCCCTGCGCCGCGCAGGTGCCGGCGATGCAGCGCTCGCCGTCCTTGCAGTCGCCGTTGACCAAGCAGGCATCACCGGCGCAAATCGCGCCTTCACAGCCATTTTTGCAGGCTACGGTTTGCTCAGGCGCGCAGGCGCCGGCGCCACTGCAATGCGCGACCACCGTCGCTTCGCCGGCATCGCACGCGGCGTCGCGGCACACGACTTCGCCGCCCGGGTAGCCGCAGCTGCTGCGGACCGTGCCGTCGCACACACCGGCACACGCATCGCCGTCGGCGCCAGTACACGCCGTGCGCATGCCGACCGGAGCGCCGGTCACCGGTTGGCACTTGCCGCCGCTGCCGCACGACTCGCACTGGCCGTCGCAGCGCGCTTCGCAGCACACGCCGTCGGTGCAGAAGGCGCTGGCACATTGGCCGTCGCGCGCGCACTTGCTGCCCGGCTTTTCGAGCTCTTCGCAGATACCGGCTTTGCAGTACGCGCCCGCCGCACATTGCGCGTCGGTGACGCAGTTGCCCCGGCAGGCCGTGGCGCCGCACGTAAACGGCGTGCACTCCATCGGCTCGGTCGTGGCGCAGTTGCCAGAACCGTTACAAAACGCCTGCTCGACCGCCATGCTGGTCTTCGGGTCGCAGGCGGCTTCGAGGCAAACCGTCTGCGGGCTCGGAAAGTCACAGGCGCTGCGCAGCTTGCCGGCGCAGGTGCCGTTGCAGGCCGAGCCGTCGCCGCGGCAGACCGTGCGCTTGCCGTGCGGATCGCCGGTGACGACCGAGCACGTGCCTTCTTTGCCCTTGACGTCGCACGCCTCGCATTGGCCGGTGCAGGTGGTATTGCAGCATACGCCGTCGACGCAGTGGGCGTTCGACTTGGAGCACTGCGTGTCGTCGGTGCACGCCTCGCCGGCGCCGATCCGCAGCTCGCAGGTGTTGTTGACGCAGTAGTGCGTCGGCTGGCAGCCGTCGTCGTTGGCGCAATCTTGCTTACACAACGCGCCGTCGCACGCGTAGCCGTTGCAGCTCACGGGTGACGCGGCGGCGCAGGTCCTAGTCGTGCCATCGCACGTCAGCTGCACCTGGGATTGGAAATTCGAGCACGAAGCCGCGAGGCACTGCGTGCCTTGAGGTTTGAGCTTGTCAGTCGGACAATCGGGCAAAACACCGTCGCAGACCTCAGGCAGGTCGCAGCTCTCGCTCGCCACCACCTTATGGCCACACGGCCCAACCGCGACCGGTACGATCTTGCAGCCATCGCCGCCCACCGACGGATCGCAGGTCACCCTAGCGCATTCGTGTCTCGTGCACCGCAGATCGTCAGCCGTTCCCACGCAGACACCGTTGTTGTTGCATTGGTCGCCCGTCGTGCAGGCAATCCCGTCGTCACACGACGTGCCCGCGATCTTGATCGGGCTGCTGCAAACGCCAGTCGCAGGATTGCAGACGCGTGTGTCGAAGCACTGCCCGGAAGGGAGCGGACAAACCAAGGCACTTCCTTGGTCACAAACGCCAGCTCTGCAGGTCGGCGTACCAGCAACCAGGCACTTGTTGGCGTTATCGGCGCAGGTCGCGCCGTCAGCAGCCTTGCCGTCGCCCGGGCAGTCCGCAGCGTCGCCCGGGCATTTGTCGTCGACGTCGCAGTCCCCAGACTTGGCTCGGCAAACCACAGTGTCGAGCTTGAATTTGTCGGACGGGCAACTGTCAGTCGTCCCCGTGCAAAACTCCGGATCGTCGCATTTGGAGTTGGCCTTGATCGCGCGGCATACGACCGTGCTGTCTTGCTTCTTGTCCGTGCATGCCTTGGTCAAACCGTCGCAGGTGTCGGCCTTGTCGCAGACGTCGGCGGGAGCATTGCCACAGGCAACCCCCAGGCCCTTCACGCCGTCCGCAGGACACGTAGCAGCGCCCTGACAGATCTCGGCGACGTCGCACGGACCGGTCGCAGCCAAGCATTCGTGATTGTCACCCGCCGTGTACGCCTCGCATGCCGTGCCATTGCAGTGCATGCAGTCACCTTGCGCGGCGCAAGCCACCGGATCGCACGACGCCGGGGCGCCACCGGCGCCTGGGGCACCAGCCAGGTCGGGCGCACCACCACTGCCGAGCCCACCAGCGCCGGCCAGCGAGGCGGCTTGCTCCACTGAGCCGACTTTCTCGGCCGGCTTGTCCTCGTGGCTACAGCTGATGGCGATCGCACCACACAGCAGACCCGCCGAGACGCGGACCAACAGATCCCTAAGCATCCCACGAGTTTCGACCGGATCCGGCCCCCAGGTCAACCGGCGGCGCTGCGCGCCTCTTCCTTTCCTAGTGGGTCGACGGGTCGCTACCTAGTGGGTCGGCGGGTCCCTACCCGCCTCCTGCTTTCGCCACCGGTTGCATCACGCGGGGGACCAAGTGGTGGGTGAAGATGCGACCGTCGCCAAGCGCCTCGGCGGCCGCGACGTCGCGACCGTGGTGGGTGAAGAGCAGGATCTGCAGCCGCTCGGAGAATTCGGCCAAGACGCTGAGCGCCACACGCGACCGCTCGTCGTCCCACTCGACCAGCACGTCGTCGAGCACGAGCGGCAGCGGCGGCGCCGTCTTTACGTACTGCTCGAGGCTGGCCAGCTTGAGCGCCATGAACAGCTGCATGCGCGTCCCGGTCGACAAGTGCTCGACCTCGAGGCCCTTGCCGTCGCTCGCCTCCACGCATTCGAGCCGCGTCTCTTCCAACCCGACCTGTAGCCGCGAAAAACGCCCCAGCGTCAGCCGCCGGAACAATTCGCTAGCACGCGATAAAACCGGTGCTTGGTGCTTGTCGCGGTATTGCTCGATCACGCGTTCGAGTACCGCGCTCGCCATCCGCCTGCGCACCCAAGCCGACGAAAGCTCCGCCAGGCGCGCTACCGTCGCCGAAAGCTCTTGCGCTGCGTCGGCGCCCTCGCGGCCCTCGTAGGTGCGGAGACCGAGCTCCAGCTGCGTGACTTCTCGCTCGGTTTCTCGGGTTTCGTCTTCGCGCACGGGAATCAAGTCATCGAGCTCGGCCAGCCGCGCCGCAACCGCGGCCTTGTCGCTGCGACGCGCCTCTTCGACCAGCGCATCGACGTCGTCGCCCTCACAAACCTCGGCCAGCCGTGCCCCCAGCTCCTCTAGCTCGCGCTCCAGCGCCCGGACGCGCTCGACCTTTTGTTCCAGCTCGAGCAGCGCAGGCGCGTCGACAGCGCCGGCCTCGCGGCACAGCTCGGCCAACGCCTGAGCGTGCTGGTCGCGGCGCGCTTGCGCTTCGCCGAGCTCGCGCTCCGCCCGGCCCAGCTCGCCATCGATCCCGCTGCGCTGCCGCATAAGCTCGGTGGCGCGCCGATGCATGTCGAGCAAGCGCGAAGCCGCATCAGGTGCCGACAGCCCCGAGAGCTCGGGCGCGAACACCTGCGTCAGCTCACGGACCTCGGTCGCAAAAACCGCGATATCGCGCTCGATACCGACAATCCGCCGCTCGATCAACGCCAGCTGTTCGCGCTGGCTCGACAAGTCTTGCAGCTCGGCCAGCAGGCGTTGCGCTTGCTCGGGGCGGGCGCCGGCAGCCAGCCCAAGCGGTGCGACCGCCACACGCCACTCTTCGCGCCACGCACCCATGCCGCGCCCAGCTTCGGTCGCGCGCGCCTCGGCCGCTCCGAGCGCCGCGCGCGCACGCGCCAGCTCCTGCTGCTGCCGGGCCACTTCGCGCCACCCTTCACGCTCGTCTTGCAGCACGCGACGCGCTTCGCTCGGCAGCAGCTGCGAGCTCCCCAGCGTCTGCGCCGTCGCTTCCCAGCGGGCGCCGACGGCGCGCAGGGCCTGCTCGGCGGCGTCACGGTCGACGAGCAGCTGTTCGCGCTCGCGCTCGAGCTTGGCCAGTTGCTGCTCGACCGCTTCGACTTCGGCCACGCGCTGCGCCTCGCTGCGCAACCGATCGCCGAGCGCGTCGGCGTAGGCGCTGGCTTGAGCCAACGCGGCCAACGGCAGGCACAACTCCAGGGCTTTCTTCTTGGGATCTGCGGCCAGCTCTTGCGCCTCGCGCAGGCGCAGATCGCGCTGGACGCGGGCCTCAGCCAACAAAGCGGCACTCGGCACGCCTTCCCGCCCCCGCAAAAGCTCGAGCTGGTGCGCCAGCGTCGCGCGCTCGCGTTCGCCGGCCGCCAGCCGCAGCCGGTGCGCCTCGACTTGCTCTTCGGCTTGCGCCAGCTCGCCGTCGAAGCGCTCGATCAGCTCGGGTGGCAAGAGCGCGTCGCGCTCGATGCGGCGTGCGGCCTCCAGCTGGCTGATCACGTTCATCAGCGCTTCGACCTTGGCGCGCGCGTCGGGTAGCTCGCGTTCGGCGCTTTCGACCTTGAGCTCCAGACCCTGATGCTCGCGCCCCAAGGCCGCCACGCGCGCCTGCTCGGCGGCTGGCAAGTTGCGCGCCAGCACCGTCTCGATGTCGGTTCCGAGCGCGACGCGCGGCAGCTTGGCCTGGATCGCGTCACGCAACGTGCGCGCTTCGGCCTGGCGTTTGGGCAGATCAATCAACGAATTTTGTGCCGCGCCAATCTTGCGCTCGACCGCGCGCACTTTCCCTTCGGCCATGCCGAGCAGCGGGCTCGGCTCGGCCAGGCGCGAAAGCTTACCCTGCTCTTCGGTGACCTTTTGCGAGAGCCGCCGCACGTCGCGCTCGGCTTCCAGCAGCTGAAGCGTCAACCGCTCGCGCTGTTCGCCGACGTCACGGCGCAGGTGCGGCACCTCGCCGAGCGCCGCGCGCTGCCCAAGCTTGCGATCGCGCTCGACGACGCTGGAGAGCACGTTGCGGATCCGCGCTGAGTGCTCTTTTTCGGCGCGCAGCCGCGAAAGCTCGACCCGGCGCGCCTCGGCCTCGCGCCGTTTCTCGCGCACACCTTCTTGCTGTTCTTGGTACTTTTCCGGCGAATGAACGCTGTCTTTGACGCGCTTTTTCTGCTCGGCGTAGACGACCAGCAGCCGATTCAGCTCCGGCGTCTTGCCGCGATCTTTGAACAGCGCGTCAGCCTCGTCGAGCAACGCTAGCTTGACGCGATGCACTGACCGACCCGAGGCGCCGGCGTCGAACAGCGCTTCGCCGACGTCGCCTTGGCCGGACAGCATCTCTTCACCGCCGCGCTCGAGCCGAGCGTGATCGAGCGCAAACAATCGCTCGAAAGTGGCGGCGTCGAGACCGTTCAGAAACCGCGCCAGTTTGGCTTCGTCGATCGGCTGGTCCTCCGCGTTGACCAGCGAGTCCTTGCGCTTCTTGCGGCGGGCAAAGGCCAGCTCCTCGCCATCACGCTCGATCAGCGCGGACAGGCGCAGCGACGGCGCGGGGTGCAAATGCGCATCCGGCGTCTGCACCGGCATGCCGAACAAAAGATCGCGAATCGCCCGCAAGGCGCTGCTTTTGCCGGCTTCGTTCGGGCCGTAGATCAAGTGCAGGCCGTTGCCCGGCACGCCCGACATGTCGAGCGTAGTGCCGGTAAAAGGGCCATACGCGTCGAGCGACAGCCGGCGAAACCTCATCCGCCGTCCTGCCCGGCGGCCAGCCGTTCGCGCAGCAAACCACGCACGTCGGTGGCAAGCTCTGCCGCCACCTCGGCCGTGAGCACACGCAGCTCCGGCACTTCGTCGAGCACGTCAGCTGGGAGCTTTTTGCTCAGATCGCCCAGGTACTCGTGCAAGGAATCAGCGGCGGCTTCACCGAGTAGCTCGGCGAGCGCGCGATCGATCTCGGCCAGCGCGTCGTCGCCCAACGCCACGCTCTGCGCGGCAGGCTCGGTCCGGACCACCAGCTTCTCGAGCCAGGCGCCGGCCCCACCCACACCGTACGACAGGCTGCACAGCTCTTCGGTGAGCTTGTCGCGCCCGGCGCGCAGCCGCGCATCGAGCTCGGTCGCGCCGGTGAGCTTGACGCGAAAAGCCAGCAAGCGGCCCTGCGCGGCGGCGGCAGCGCGCGACAGCTGGAGCTGCGCCGTGCCGAGCAGGTCGTCGAACGTCTGCACCGCCGCGGCGTCGACCACGAGCTCCGCCCAGCGCACCACGTCGAGCGCGCGGTGCTCGACCGCGCTGATGCGATCGCCGTCGAAGGTCACCAACGTGGCACCTTTTTCGCCAAGCTCGCGCGCGTGACGGCCCTGCAGATTGCCAGGGAACACCACGTACGGGTCGCGATGCACGACCTCGCGCTGGTGCACGTGACCGAGCGCCCAGTACTCGTAACCGCGATTGACGAGCGCCTCGACGCGGCACGGCGCGTAGCGGTCATGCCCGGTGCGACCTTCGAGCGCGGTGTGCAACAGGCCGACGTTCAACGCACCCGCGACGCGCTCCGGGTAGGTCGCCGACAGATCCTCGGTCACGTCGCGCTGGGCGAAGCTGCGACCATGAACGGCGACCCCCAACTGCTCGAAGACGCGCGTTTCTGCGCGCTCGGCCGACAGCTCGATCACCGCTTCGGGCAGGCGTACGCTGCGGCGAATCTGACTCACGGCGTCATGGTTGCCGCGGATCCACACCACCTGCACACCCGCCTCGCACAGCTTGGTCAGCTGAGCGGCAAAGAACAAGCCGGTCGAGATGTCACGCCAGTCGCTGTCGAACAGATCACCCGAAATCACCAACAGCGCCGCGCGCTCTTCGAGGCAGAGGCTGACCAGATTGGCGAAGGCGCGCCGCGTGGCGCCGCGGATCTCGTCAGCCGGCGCGGACTCGTAGCGCGTCAGCCCGGCGAGCGCGCTGTCGAGGTGCAGATCGGCGGCGTGGACCAGCTTCATCCGCGCCGAGGTGTACCACGAGCGCGCCGCCGGGCCCGGTCGAAGTATGTCCGCTCGCGCCAGCCCGCCTCCCGCGCCGCACGCGGCGCGGCCAGGCGAATCAGGCCGCGTGGCGGCGCGCGGGGTCTGGGGAAACGCTAAAAGAGCGACGTTCGCGCTTGCTCTGCACGTCGAGCACCACGGCCGCGCCCTCGCCGAGCACCAGCGCGCGCTTCAGATCATCGACGCCAAACAGCGCGGCGTCGTTGGCCCGCAGCAACAGATCGCCCGCCACCAGGCCGACGCGTGCGGCCGCCGAGTCTTGGCTGACCGCATGGATGCGCACCGCTCGCGTCTGACCCACGCGCAGGGCGTCGCCGGGCAGCAAGTCGACACCGCGCGCCGCGACTCCGAGCAAAGGCCGTTCGACCCGACCGCGTCGCATCAACACGGCAGCGATCCAGCTCGCGGTATGCGCCGCGATCGCGAAGCCCATGCCGCTCGCCTGCGGGATGACAGCGGTGTTGATGCCGACCACGGCACCGTCGGCGTCGAGCAACGGCCCGCCGGAGTTACCCGGGTTGATCGCGGCGTCGGTTTGGACCAAGCCCTCGAACAGCGTGCCGCGCGGGCCCGGCAGCGCGCGCTCGAGCGCGCTGACCACGCCCAGCGTCACCGAGCCCTCGAAACGCAGCGGATTGCCGATCGCCACGACCAGCTGGCCAACGCGCAGCCGACGCGATTCGTGCAGCTCGAGCGGCGTGAGTCGCGGGCCGGCGACGCGCAGTACCGCCAAATCGCTCTCCGGATCGTCGCCAACCAACTCGGCCAAAAGCTCGTCGCCGGTCGGCAGCCGCACGCGCGTGGCGCGCGGATCGCCACGCACGACGTGCGAGTTCGTCAGCACGTAGCCATCGCCGGCGATCACCACGCCCGTGCCCTGGCCGCGGCCCTGCTCGACGGCCACGACGCTGGGCGCGGTTTTGACCACCAGCTCTTCGAGCTCGTGTGAAAGCTGCGACAAGAGGCCGAGCGAGCTCACGGCCGCGCTCCCGGCGTCACGTCGACGACCAGCTTTTGTCCCGCGCGCCAGATCGCCAGCGGCAGGGTTTGGCCCTCGGCGTCTTCGAGCGCTGCTTGCAGCGCGCCCGCGTCCGTGAGCGCCGCCGTGCCGATCTGCAGCAGCACGTCGCCCAGGAGCAGCTGCGCACGCTCGGCCGCGCTGCCCGTCTGCACCGACGACACCAAAAGGCCGGTCTTTTGGCCCACGCCGGCAGCGGTCGCGTCCGGCAAGCGCACGGCCTGCGTGCCCACGCCCAAGTAACCCCGTCGCACACGCCCCTGTGCCAACAGCGCGGTCACGATCCGATCCAGCGTCGTTTTCTCGACCACCAGTGGCACTCCGCGCAGCAACCCAGCCGAGCTCATCCCGAGCGCTTGGCCTTGCGCGTTGAAGGCCAGACCGCCCGAAAAGCCGGGCTCGGGCGCCAAGTCGGTCTCGACATAACGTTCGATGCGGCCGCCGCGCGGCGTGTGCCACACGTCGCCCAGCTGGCTCACGACGCCGAGCCGCACCCGCGCCGCGCGCCCCGGCCGTGAGCCTGACAGCACCAGCGTCCCCAGACGCAAAGGTCCGTTCGCCCAGCTCGGCGCTTTGCCGATCGGCGCCTCGGTGCGGGCGACGCCCAGATCCGTCGCGGCGTCGAAGCCCACGACTTTGGCGTCCACGGTCCGGTCGCCCTGCACCACCTCGAGCCGGTCGCGCCCGGCCAACGCGCGCGCCGTGGTCAGAATCACGCCGTCGTCACTGAAGATGCTGGCGGTCGCACCGCGACGGCACGGGGCCGCCACGTGCACCAACGACTGCTCCGCCGCCTCGGCGGCGCTGACTAAAAGGTCCGAAAGGTCGCTTGCTGCTTGGGTCATGTCACGAGCTTGGGGCGGCGATTGCATTCGGAAAATCGGTCGAACGGGCGGGCCTTGGCCTACCCAAAAGGGCTGGGTCACCTCCGTCCCCTGGACAAAGCCGCGCGGCGCCTTACGTTTTTCGCCTGGACGCTCCGCTTCGCCCCTCCGCCGTCGTGGTGGCGCGCGATCCGCTCGTAAGAAGCGGGCTCGCCGCCGTGCTGCGCGCCTACCCTGGGTTGGTGCTGACCGAGGCGTTGGCCAGCGCCGACGGCCCGGTCACCGCCGACGTCGTGGTGTGGGACGCACCCGAGTCTGGCAATTCGGGGTCCCTGGCGCCGGTGTTGGCGTTGGTCGGTGCCGCGCACGAAGCTCGCCAGGCGTTGCGTGCCGGCGCCCACGGCGCGCTGTCACGCTCGACGCCGACGCACGCCATCGCCAGCGCAGCGCTAGCGGTCGCGTCCGGGCATTGGGTGCTCGACGAAAGCTTCGCTGGCGCCCTGTTGCACCTGGGCGAACTCAGCACGGCGGCGGCACCGGGCCTGCTCAGCCCGCGCGAGCAACAAGTGCTGGAGCTGCTGTCCGAAGGCTTGTCCAATCGCGATCTCGCCGCGCGCCTCGGCATCAGCCGCCACACCGCCAAGTTCCACGTCAACGCCATCCTCGACAAGCTCGGCGCCACCACCCGCACCGAAGCCGTCGTGCTCGCCGCCCGCAGCGGCTTACTAACCCTCTAGGGTAGGCCTGGTCCCAGGCGCCCAGCTGGGCGCCGCCGCATTTTTCTTTTTCTCCTCCGTCGCTGGCGTAAGCGTCGGGCGATCCTTCCAACCCGAGGCGCGATCGGCGCTCGGCCTCGCCGAGTTTCGTTCACTCCGGTCCTCCGTTTCGATCGCGATCTGATCCTGCCAAGGTCGGGCTAGCTCGTTCCAGCTCGCGCCTTGCGCTCGCGCAATCGATAACGCCGCCGCGCGACTCGCAGTTTGGGCCCTAGATGGGTGCGAGGATGCGTTGGCGGGCGGCGCCGAGGAGGTCGGCTTCGTAGTCGACGACGTCGCCGGGTTTGAGGAAGAGCGGCGGAGTGCGGCCGGCGCCGACGCCCGCGGGTGTGCCCGTGCTGATGATGTCGCCGGGCAGCAGCGTCATGAACGCGCTGATGTGGCTAACCAGCGTCGGCACATCGAAGATCAAGTCCGAGGTATTGCCGTCTTGCATCAGCTGGCCGTTGACGCGCAGCTTGAGCGCCAGGTT
>FSUE01001147.1_pt1 | contig 13958 bp, 15 predicted proteins | sample 1637031 | NCBI WGS metagenome assembly FSUE01 (sample SAMEA3914819, study PRJEB12502) | metagenome | biome: forest; material: soil | place: Canada | collected 2010-06-26 | depth 0.3 m | reverse complement strand
CAAGCTAAGGCCACAGGCCGCGCTCGGCCTGCTCGCTAAGGTATGACCGATGATGAGCTCATATGGTTCCCAAGCAGGGTGGTTCGGGAGCGGAACGAACCCGTGCGGGGACGCGTGTGGGGACGCGAGATTCCTCACGTGCGCGCGCCCACCCACGTTTGCGGGTTAGCGCCCCAGCGAGCACGTGCCGTCTTTGCACTCGGGCTCGAACAGGAAGGCGAGCGCGCGGCGGCGGTGGGAAAGGGCCAGGAAGAAGCGCTCGGCAAGCGGAGCGAATGCCGGTCCCGCCAGGCGAAAAGACCATTCGCGGTAGTCTTCGAGCGCCCACAGGCAGGTCAGAAAGCCGGCGGGACCGACCCACACTTCGCCGGCGTCGCTAACGACGACTAGCTCGTCGCCGAGCCACGGAATGTCGCCGTAGCGAGCGCGTGCCTGCTGGCCCGTGCAAGGCACGAAGGATAGCGGCACGTAGCTGGATTGATGCTGCATCCATTGCACGCAGCGGCGACACAGCGCGCAGCCCGGATCGAACAAGATTTCGAGCGTGCGCGGATAGCGCGGGCGCGCAAATTTTTCGTTTGCGCGCGCCTCCACTTCACTCAACCAAAGCGCGGTGTCCATGCATTCACCCGTAAGTGGGAAACGTCTGCGCCGCCGCGGTGGCGTGCTCCGGATGATGCATTTGCGGCTTGACCGGCGGGGGCGCCAAGCGGATCTGGCCGCGCCGACGAATGCGGTGAAACAGGTACATGTTGCCGAAGTGAATCACGCCGAGTGAGATGAGCAGCGCACCCAGCTTGGCGGCCAGTGTCTCCATGGCTTGCACGGGCGTGAGCGAATCGACGCCGGCCTTCAATGTCACGAACGCGTAACCGAGGTTCAAGAGGTAAAAGCCGACGACCAACAGCCGATTGACTGCCGGCGCCATGCGCGGATTGTCGACGAACACGTCGTCGAGAAAGACCTCACCGCTCTTCGACAACGTGCGCGCCAGCCAGATCGTGAGCCCGACGCTGGCGCCCGAGTAGGCGATGTAAACGGTGACGAGGTTTTGGGCCGTGGAATCAAAAGACATGGTTCGAAACTCCTTCGAAGGCCGTTACCGAAACCGCTTCGGCCGGTTGCGCGGAGTCGCGAAAAAAAGTCTCGTGCCCCGCCTTACGGCTGGCCGCCCGAAATCAGGCGGTAGCTGGAAACCAGCGGAGGAATTAGCGAAACCGCTGCGCCGAGCCACAGCCACGGCTCGCGGCGCAGCGGGCGTGACAGGCGCAAGCCTTCCAGCACGGCCACCCAAACCAGGTACACCATCGCCAGCTCGAGCATGCCGCCCAAGATCGGTATGTAGATCACGAACGGCCGAAACGCCGTGCGCTCCAGCGCGAGGTGAGCCGCGAACAACAAATTCAGCACCAGCGCCATCTGCAGCACCGGCCGCACCGCAACCAGCGGCTGCTCGGGCCGCGGCGTATCGAGTCCGGCGCGGCGCCACTGGCCGCGCAAGAGGCCGTAGGCGACCAACGCCACCGCCCAGGCCGCCGCCGCCCACAGCGTTGGCCAGGTTTCGAAGCGCGCGCGGGTTGCGAGCCGACCGTCGGCCAGGCGCTGCGCCTCGAAGATCGCCAGCGGAAGCGCCTCGTTGGCTTCGAGGGTGCGCGGGGTGACCGAGACCAAAAACGTGTAGAGCGAAACGCCGGTGGCGCCGGCCAGCGTGAGCGCGACGGCGCGCAGCCAGCTTTGGTGCTCCGGCGGCAGCGCGGCCGAGTTGGTTGCATCAATCGGCACGGCAGCGGCGCCGTCGACCGCCGCGAGTAGCTCGAGCGCGCTCGGGTAGCGTTGGCCGGGCTCGGCGGCGCAAGCGCGGCGCGCGACGGCCTCGAGCTTCGAGCGCAGCGGTGACGAAGCGCCTTCGCCCAGCATTTCCTGCAGCAACACGCCGACTGCGAACACGTCGCTGCGCGGATCGGCCGGCGCGCCGGCGCGCGCTTCCGGCGCCATGTAGCGCGGGGTGCCGAGCACCATCAGCGGCGCCGTCAACGCCGTGTGCTCGTCGACCAGCAGCCGCGCAATGCCGAAGTCGGCGAGCAACGCGCCGCCATCGGCATCGAACAGCACATTTTCCGGCTTGATGTCGCGATGCACGACGCCGGCGGCATGCGCGTACGCGAGCGCACTGCCCAGCTGCTGGACGACGCGTTCGGCGTCGGTGAGCGGCAGCGGCAGGCGCGTGCGCAGCGTGCCACCTGCCACGTACTGCATCACCAAGTAGCCGGAGCCGTCCGACAGCGCACCAAAGTCGTGCACCGCGACGATGTGCGGATGATTCAGGCGCCCGAGCACGCGCGCCTCACGCTCGAAGCGCGCCTGAAAGGCCGCATCGGCGGCCAACTCTGCCGGCAACAGCTTGACCGCTACCTCGCGCTGCAGCTTGGCGTGGCGGGCCCGAAACACCCGCCCCATGCCGCCGCGACCAATCTCCTCCAACAGCTCGAGGCCCTGCGGATTTTCTGGCACTGGCTCGGGTTCGTCGAGCCCGGCCAGCAGGCAGCGCGGACAAGCGCTGAGCGCGTGCGCCGGTACCGAAAGCCCGCAGCGCGGACAGCTCGTGCGTTCGCCGACCGCGCTCACGCCGCCATCACTTCGAGCAGCGCGGCCAGCTCTTGGTCGGCGTCGTCCGAATCGGTGAGGGTGTCGGCCACGCGCCGCCGCAGCAGCTCCCGAAAGCGCACGCGCGCCCGGTGCACGAACGCTTTCAGCTGCGGCACGCTCATTTGGTGCCGCGCCGACAGCTCGGCGTAGGGCGGCGCAGCGCCGAACTGAAACAGCTCGCGCACGACCTCGAACGGACCGCGCCGCGCGCCGCTTACGTACTCGGCCTCGAGCTCGTTCAACGCTTCCCCGAACAGCGATAGCGCCCAAGCGCGATCGAACAGCACGTCCGGTGACGCATCGGGCGACGCGACCCAAGCCTCGACGTCCGCCAAGTCGGCGGGCCGCTGGCCACCACCGCGCTTGGCGGCGCGCTCTTCTTGGCGCTGGCTGGTCAAGTAATGCCGAAACGCGGTGCGCAGGTACGCGCGCAGACGGCCCTTGCCGGGATCGAGTCGCTCGAGCACGTCGCCCTCCAACAGCCGCGTCACGAAGCCTTGCACGGCGTCTTCGGCTTCGGCCGGCGCGAGGCCGTGCTTGCGCGCCACCACGTACAGCGCCTTCCAACGCGGCCGCACCAGGCCTTCGAGCGCGGCTCGGCGCTTGGCCGGATCGAGACGCGCCGCCAACACCAGGGTCCAACGCGTCTCCGGAAACAGGCCGGGGCCTGCGCCTGCGACGGACGGGTTGGCCGGCGAATCCATCGGCCGAGTATCCCTGACTCGAGCCAGGGCACCAAGCGTGGATCCTATGTCATCATCCCGCGCGCATGCCGGCCGCCATCACGATCACCGACTTGAAGACCTTCGTCGTCCAGCCGACCCGCGAGCGGCTGGTCGTGGTCAAGGTCGAGACGTCGGAGGCCGGGCTTTTCGGGCTTGGCTGCGCCACCTTCACGCAGCGTGCGTTCGCGGTGCAGGCGATGCTCGACCGCCACCTGAAGCCGCTGTTGCTCGGGCGCGATGTGTCGCGCATCGAGGACATTTGGCAGACCGCACGCGCCAACGGCTACTGGCGCAACGGCCCGGTTTTGAACAACGCGCTGTCGGGCGTCGACCAAGCGCTGTGGGACATCTTGGGCAAACGCGCCGGCCTGCCGCTGTACATGCTGCTCGGCGGCAAGTGCCGCGAGGCGGTGGCTACCTACACGCATGCCGACGGCGCCTCGATCGCCGAGGTGCTCGACAACGCCGAGGCGATCTTGGCCGAAGGCTACCGCCACGTGCGGCTGCAGCTGCGTAACTACGGCGGCGGTGCGCCGGACCATGCTCGCCCCGACGGCGCTTTGCCGGGCGCCTACTACGATCCGCAAAAATACGTGCGCGAGACCGTGAAGTTGCTGGAGGCCGCGCGCAAGCGCCTGCCCGAAAGCGTGGAGCTGTTGCACGATGTGCACGAGCGCCTGCAGCCGAGCCAAGCCGTGCAGTTCGCGAAAGACGTCGAGCAGTTCCGGCTATTTTTCCTGGAAGACGTGCTGCCACCCGAGCAGCTGGAGTGGCTGCCGCGCTTGCGCGCCGTGTGCAGCACGCCGCTGGCGCTCGGCGAGTTGTTCAATCATCCGTTCGAATGGCAGCGCGTGATCGAAGGGCGGCTGGTCGACTTCATTCGCATGCATGTGAGCCAGATGGGCGGCATCAGCCCGGCCCGTAACGTCGCGGCCATGGCGGCCGCCTACGGCATTCGCACCGCTTGGCACGGCCCGGCCGACACCTCACCGGTCGGGCACATGGCGAACCTGCACCTGGAGCTGGCCGCGCCCAACTTCGGCATCCACGAGTGGTGTCGCTTTCCGGATCATATCTATGACTTGTTTCCAGGCATGCCGCGTGCCCGCGACGGTTACCTGTATCCGAACGACGCGCCCGGCCTCGGCATCGACTTCAACGAGGCGCTGGCAGCGAAGTATCCCGCGCAAGACTATTTGGAAGAGTGGACGCAAGCGCGGCTGCCGGACGGCACGCCTGCGTTGCCGTGATTGGAGTTGGCAGTTGCGAATTACCAACCGGCCGGGATTTCCCCGGTCAGACACGTGACGGTGTTGGGGGCGTCTGGGCGAGAAGAGAGTGCGCTTTCGGGCTGCTCGGCAGACCCGCTGGCCAAACCTTCGGTGACAGGCCAATCCGGCTGCGCACCGGGGCGTAGGCAATGCAGCCCGCTTTGAAAGAAGCCGATCACGAACGTGTGACCCGCGATGCGCGCGCCGGTGGCATCGCCGAGCGCCGCCGCAAAATCGTGGCCGGCCTGCGCACCGAGCGTCTCGCAGGTGCGGAACCAGAGCAGCGCGTTGGGCGTGAGCCTTTCGCGCACGGCTTGGAACGCCGCGTGCAACCGGTGGCCGGGCACGAGCACGCTGCGGTCGAGCTGCTCCTGGTCGATGAAAATGCGCCCCCATTTTCCGTGACCCCAAAACTGAAGCTCTTCAATCGGCCGCGTTGGCTGCTGCTTGTTCAGCCATTCGAGCGCGCTGGCAAAACCGCGCGCGCCGTGAGCGGCGTCGACGCGCCCGAGCGCGCGGTACAAATGCGTTCCGTAATGCCAGCTCAGGCCGAGTAACTTGGGCGCGCGCTTCTGCTGAGTCGCGTCGTAGACGACCAAGCGCAGACCGTTCGCCATGCGCCAGGTTTACCACCCCACGCTGCCTGGCGGCCTGGGGCGAGCGCCCCCACGCACCCGAAAGCCATCGCAAAACTGGCCGCAATCCGCGGGTCGCCCCGACAATCCTGCCCGATCGTCTAAACCGCCGGCGATCCGTGCCGTTCTGAGACCAGGAATCGACTCCGTTCGAGAACGCGCATGCTCACCTTGTCTTTTCACCTCCGTCGGTCGCCCCACAAGCTGGCCAGTCTTGCAGGCCTGCTCACGCTCACGGCGCTGTCGAGCTGCGGCACGCCGTTCAGCGCCGCACCCGAGTGCAAGGCCGACGGCGGCGACTGCGACGTCAGCTCCGGTTCGGTCAGCGCGGCCGGCGGTGCAGCAGCAGGTGAAGCCGACGTAGTCACCAGCCAGGCCGGCAGGCTCAGCGAGGGCGGCACGACCGTCACCTCGAACGCGGGCGGCGAAGCCGGCGCAGAGCCGGCGACCGGTGGTACCTCAGCTACCGGCGGTACGGCGACCAGCGGTGGCGCACCACCGATCGACGCGCCACCCACCTCTTGCCAAGACGCCCACAAGCGCAATCCTGCGCTTGCTGACGGCGACGTCACCATCGATCCGGACGGCAATGGCCCGGTGGCGGCGTTCGCCGCGCACTGCGACATGACCTCCGACAACGGTGGCTGGACCGAAATCGGCGTCGGCGAATACTGGCAAAAGAACGACATTCACCTGGCGGCCGACGCGGTTTTGCCGTGGGCCGAGCTGACGGCTCTGATCCACCTCTCCGAGCACGTGTTCCGCGCTGGCGATGGCGTGCAGCGGCTCTACATCAAGGACGAAGGCGCCCTGGTCGAAAAGCTGAGTGACCCGGCCGGCAGCAATTCACTGCAGGCCTTTCTGTGGCGCAGCAAGGCCAACGCGCTGCAGTGCGGCACCAGCTACGTCGATGTGGCGGCCGGCAAGATGACGACCGTCACGACCAAAGAAGTCAGCTGTGAGCCGCTCGGCTTCGGCAAGCACACTTGCGGTATGGCCGCCGGCTGGATCCTCTTTCACCGCAACGACACGACCAACTGGAGCGGCCAGAACCCGTGCGCGTTGAAGATGGTGACAGGCGGCACGCCGGTAGCCCCCACGATGGGCAGCCTGCGTCCGCTCTGGCTGCGCTAAAATTTATCGAATTTGGATGTCGAGAACGTCCGGTCGGCTCCGACTCAGGTCAAACCCGCTCCACGCGGCACAACCCTGCTAGTGAGGATCCTCGATGGCCAACGTCAACACCTCCAAAATCACCCCGTTCTTGTGGTTCGAAAGCGAGGCCGAAGCGGCCGCCAAGCTGTACACGTCAATCTTCGAAAACTCTCGCATTACGGATACTTCACGCACCGGCGGGAAGGTGATGACGGTGACGTTCGAGGTCGACGGCCAGCGCTTGATGGCGCTGAACGGCGGGCCCCACTACCAACTTTCCCCGGCGTTTTCGTTGTTCGTTTCAGTCGATTCGCAAGCCGAGCTCGATCGCATCTGGGACGCGCTGTTGGCCGGCGGCGGCAAGCCCACCCGTTGCGGCTGGCTCGTGGATCGCTACGGGCTGTCGTGGCAGGTGATTCCGACCACGCTGATCAAACTGATGACCGATGCGGATCCAGGCCGCGCCGGTCGCGCCGTGCAGGCGATGATGGGCATGATGAAGCTCGACATTGCCGAGCTCGAGCGCGCCGCGAACGGCTAGCCGCTTCACCGCCCGCGCCTCAGCTTGGCCTAGGCACGCCACAGAAGTATCTGCGATTTGGGCTGCATCTCCGCAGCCCAACGAGTCGCGCTACTCCGTGGGTTTACCGTCGAGCAGCGCCAGCAGCCGCGGCACGAGGTTTTCGCGCACTGCGCTGTCGCCCTTGATCGAGCCTTCGATCGCCCGGCCACTGGCGTGGCCGCTCTGGTCCGGCACCGAGAACAGCGGAATGTACTTGGACGCGTAGCCGGCGGCGCGTAGCTCGGAGCGATCCTTGTCGGCGTCGAACTCGATGAATTTGGTGCCAGCCAGCGCTTCGTCGAGCTGACCCGACTCGAGCGCCTTGTGAAAGCGCTGGCACGGCTCGCACCAGGTCGCGCCCACGTAAACCAGCACGCGTTGGCCGCTGACGTCGGCTTCCTCGACGTGCTGTTGCACGAACTGCTCGAGCGGCGCCTGCGGCTGCGAGCGATGCGCCATCAGTGGCTTGGCGTGGCTCTTGGCGGCGGCGGCGGGCGTCGTCGCGGTCACCTTGCTGGCGGCGTGCCCGTCGCGTCGTCCATTGCACGCGCTCACTGCAAAAATCCCGAGCAGAGCAAGCAAGCTGCGGCTCGCCAAAGGCGCGTGCCGCTGAAACAGTCCTCTCATCAGGCTGGGATCCTAGCACCGCCCTGCTAAGGTTCCGCCGTGATGCCGCTCCGGCTTGCCCGAGCGCTGGGCCTCGCGGTCCTGCTGATTTCTGGTCGCCTTCCGGCCCAGGCCGCCGCGCCGGCACCGGTGCCTCCCACACCAGCCACCGCCAGCACACCGACGCCAGCACCCGGGGCTGCCTGTTTCCCCACGTGCCGCGACGGCTTCACCTGCTCCCAGGGGCAGTGCATCTCGCTGTGCAATCCGCCCTGCCCAGCCGGGCTCGAATGCGTGGAGGGCCACCGCTGTGAGCCGCCCGTGCCACTGAGCGGCGCCAGCCGACCGTACGAGCCACCACCGCCGCCGGTGAAAGAGTTCGCCGACCTCAACCACGCCCTGCTCGGCTTTCATTTGGGCCTGCCGGGCGGCGTGCACGCCGACGAACGCGGTTACGACTCGGATACGACGCTCGGCTTCAACGTGCGCGCCGACACCCCGGTCGCAAAGTACGTGTTGCTCGGGCCGATGCTGCAATTCGGATCCTGGCGCCCGGACGTGACACCGGCGGCGGACCACAACTACTACGTCGATCTCGATCTCGTGCTGCGCTTCCGCGCGCCGATCACCACCTCCAAGCTCAACTACCAGCTCTGGCTCGGTATGCCGATTGGCATCTCCGTCGAAAAGTTGGCGGCCGATGACGCACCGATCGGCCTGGGTTGGAACATCGGCGTGTTGTTCGGCGGTGCCGTTCACTTCACGCCCAAGTTCGGCCTGTTCGGCGAGGTCGGCTGGGAGCAGCACCGAATCACCCACGCCAACGACAGCATTCCCGACATCGACATCAGGCTGCAGCAAGCGCTGCTGAACTTGGGCATCGTGGTCCGCAACTGAGCCCACACCGAGCAACCGGCTGCGGCTGGTCTGACGCTTGCAACCGCCCGCTGCATGCAACAGAGCTGGCGCAAAAGATTGGCGTGGACCGCGGCGTTGACGGTGGCGGGAATAAGCTACGCGAGTTGTGCGTGGCTGTGGGCGGCGCCGTATCGAAGCCAGCCGGCAACGGTGCCGCACGTTGCCGCCCAAGCGCTGTCGGGCGCGGCCGCGCACGTCGCGGCGCCAGTCGTTGCCGCAGCGGCTAGTCTGCAAACCCCGCTGCCCGCGCCCGTTTTGGCGCCGATCGAAGCCGTCAAAGCCCGCACGCCAGCGTTGACGAATACGCGCAACTTCCTGCTCGTGGGGCTCGATCGCCGGCCCGACGGCACCGGGCCCGCGCTGGCCGACACGCTGCTGGTCGTCGTGCTCGACGAGCGGAGCCAGCACATCGGCTTGGTCAGCATTCCGCGCGACCTGTACGTCGATATTCCCGACAGCGGCACGGATCGCATCAACACCGTTTACCCGGTCGCCAAGCGCACCAAGCGTGATCCGCTCGAGCTGTTGAGCCGTGTCGTCCAAGACACGCTGAAGTTGCCGATCGAACACGCGCTGGCGCTCGACCTGGGCGTCTTCGAGCGCGCCGTCGACGCGGTTGGCGGTGTGGACGTGGACGTGCCTTGCTCGATCCGCGACAATTTTTTGGATTCGCGAGTCGAGGGCGGACGACGCGTACTCGACGTCGACGCCGGCCAGCGCCACCTGGACGGCCCGACGGCGGCGATGTACGTGCGCTCGCGCCACGGCCGCTCGGATTTTCACCGCGCGCGGCGCCAGCAAGCGGTGCTGCTCGGCGTGCAGCACACGCTGGCGGGTTTGGGCGTGCTCAAGCTGCCCGACTTGTGGGGCGCCTTCGAAGCTTCGGTCGAAACCGACATGCGCCGCATCGAGCTGTTGTCGCTCGGTCGCCGCGCGCTGGCGCTCGATCCGACGCATTTGCACGGACTTGTGATCGGCGCCGAGCACGTGCAAGGCTTTCGCACGCCCGACGGCAAATCGGTGCTGCTTCCGAACTATGAGGCGATCGATGCGTCGCTGAGCAACCTGTTCAGCGCGCCCAGCCCCGGCGTGCGGCCGAAGCTCGCGGTGTGCGAGCCGAAAGACGCGGCGCTCGGCCCTTCATGAGCGGCTCGCGATTACTTGGGCGGCGCGTGAAAGGCCGCGCACGGATCTTCGTCGCTGCCGCGCGGCGTGAACCACACGTAGTCGAACGGGCCTTCGTCGGCTAGGTAGGGCTGAGGGTCGGTATCGGCGTGCTGCACTTCGCGGAACACCAAACCTGCGGTGCTTTGGCCCGGCGCATCGAGCGCCAAGTAGTAGGGCACCGCGCGATCGAGCCGGGCGTGTCCACCGCCGGCAATCAACACCGCGCCGGCTTTGGCACCGGCTCGGGCCAGCACCACTGCCATTTGCGCGTCGCGCGCGTGCTGGGCGAGCGCCATCGGGCCCAGCAAATTCTCGGGCAATTGGCCACAGTGGGAAGCGCGCAGCTCCGCGACGAGCGTAGCTTCGAGCGGCGCCGGAAACGGCTGTGCGAGCCGCAGCTCCTGCACCCGTTCGGGCGGCAACGCGGCGACACCTTGCTTTACCAGCGCCTTGGCGTCGGCTTGCGCGATGTTGCCGGCGACAATCGGCAGCTTGCCGGCGAACGCAGCGTCGAAAATTGGCTGGTAGTCTTTGAACGGCGGCCAGCTGGTTTTCTCCCAACCGAGCGCCGCGCCAAAACCTGCCGCCGTTGCATCGCGGCGCGCCAGGTATTCGTCGATCGCGCCTTGCTGGGCCAGCTCGAGCATCTCGAGCACCACGGCCGGCCGCCGCCCGGCCTTGACCAGGGCGTCGACCACGCGACCCTGCAGACGATGATGGTCGGGATTGTCGTGCCGTTCGCCCAACAGGATGAAGTGCGCCGCCGCTAACCGCGACAAGGCGACGCCCGGCTCCACGAACGCGTTCGCCTTCACGTCCCACACTTTTCCGACCAACGCATTGTCGCGATCGAGCGCCGTGAGCCAAGGTGATTCGGGCGGTGACGCGACAGCCGGGGTCGACGCAGCTGTGGCGGCAGACGCAACGCCGGCCGCCCTGATCGCCGGCTTGGGCGCTCCGCAGGCCAGCGCGAAGCACGAAGCAACAACGCACCAACTCGGCAAACGGCGCATTTTTGGACTATTGCCGCAAGCTAGCCGCTCGTCCAGTCCTCGACGACGAGGCCCGGTACGCGGACCATGTGCTCTTGGTTGGCCGTGACCAAGATCGCCCCGTCTGCGTATTCGTACCTGTACGGGCGCGGCCAGCGGCGTTAGGCGTTCCGCATGCGTAGCGCGCTTGGTCGGATGGCAAAGGTCGTGGCGGTGTGCTGGTTTGCGAGCGGGTGCACGCCGGCCACGCCACCGACGCCGGAACCGGTGTCCGCGCCTGCCGGGACCGTTCTGGCAGCGCCAAGCGGCGCCGCGGGCTCGAGCATCGGCGGCGCGGCGGCAACCGGCTCGAACGATACCGGGGGCATCGCGAACGTGGGCGGAGTGGGCAACGCGCACGAGAAAATGTGCGGCGGGATCGCCGGCATTCAGTGCCCGGCCAAACAATACTGCGCGTACGCGCCGGAAGCGCGTTGCGGCGCGGCCGACATGTCCGGTACGTGCGCGCCAATTCCCGACGTTTGCATGCACCTGGTCGACCCGGTGTGCGGTTGCGACGACAAGACGTACGGCAACGCGTGCCACGCAGCGCAAGCCGGCGTGTCGGTCGTCATGAAAGGCGCCTGTGCCACACCTGACACCACGCCCGAAGGCGGCCTGTGCGGCACGCGCGGCGCTTCACGCGATTGCGCGCCGGGCCTGTACTGCGCGTACAAGCCCGACTGCGGCGCCACTGACGCCGGCGGTGTCTGCAGCAAGAAGCCCACGCTGTGCACGAAAATCTACAAGCCGGTTTGCGGCTGCGACGGCAAAACCTACGGCAGCGCCTGCACCGCGGCCGCCGAGGGCATCAGCACGGTCCACGACGGAGTATGTAAGAAGTAACTCCGACTCGACCCAAGCGCTGCCGGGCTGATCGACAAACCGCGCACGCCAAAAATACTTTGCGCGCCGGGCACTCCGATCGTGTTGTCCGATCGTGATCAAGGTTTCCGCGCTCCGCATCGGCCCCGTGTTCGGTCTTGGCATGCTGTCGCTCGTCGCGTTCGCCTGCTCCGGTTCGGCGTTCAGCGCCGAAGGCTCGGTCGACCCGGACCCGAAACACACCGACTCCACCGACCCGGTCGTCACCCCGGAAGGTGGTGCTGCGCCAACAGTGCCGAACATGGCCCCGACCACCAGCGGCGGAACCGGCGGCGCCGCGGTGAGCGCACCGCAGCAGCTGCCGGGTGGCAGCCACGCAGGTGGCGCGGGTGCGGGCGGAAGTCACGCGGGGAGCGGAGGAGCGGGCGGCAGCGCGGGCAATGCTGGCAGCGCTGGGTCGGCGGTGACGGCCGGAACCGGCGGCGGCGTGGAGCCGCCCGACCAAGGCACCGCCGGCGACGCGAACATTCCTGATCCGCCGCTCGATGCCAACTGCGCTTCGCCGCTCGCTGAGGACTGGAGCCACGCCATCGGCACGACCGGCAGCAACTGGGAGGTCCAATTCGGCAATCCGTCGATCGACGTCGCGAACCATCGCTTGGTGGTGACGTACGACGACGTAGCCGCACGCACCACGGCTTACGAAGGCGGCTACTACGTGACCGCCGAAGTCAGTTTGGAAGGCGGCACGGTGTTGACCCCGTATCCCTATTCGAACGAGATGCGCTGGCCTTCGTTGCGCCGCAGCAGCACCGGTAGCGGCATCGAGCTGGGCCGCGCCAAGTACGGCAGCAGCGAGCTTTGGACCAGCAACGACTGGCCTGATTTCTCCGGCACGACCATCGCCGGCACGACGACCGCTTCGGTGACGACTTACGTCAAGGCGACCAGCAAGGCGCTGGCCGTCAAGGTAACTTCGGGTGCGCACGTCTACCGCTCGGGTTGGGTGTCGGGCTTCACTTGGCCGCAAACCAACCTGGGCATCCTGCGTTACGTCGGCGAGAACAACTCCGCCGTCCACGCGGGCGACGCCGTCTACGTCGGCCCGTTGCGCGGTTGCCAACAGCTCAGCGACGCCGCCGTCGACCTGTCGTTCAAGAACTGAACGGCGCGCCGCGTTCAAGCGTCGATGCGCCGCAGAAGCGCCTCGACGCGCAGCATGGCGCCAAGATCGCCGGTGCGGTGGGCGTGATCCATGGCCGCGAACAAGTGCGTCTGTTCGAGCAAGAGCCGCTCGGGCGTGCACTCGAGCATCGCTACGTAGTGCCGGTAAAAATGTGCTGAATCGAAGCGTCTGCCGCGGCGCACGGCGTGGCGCACGACGGCATGCAACGTGTAGCGACCGGCGACCGGCTCCTGCACCAAGTGCCAGCGCTCGAGCGGCGCGAGCGCTCGTTCCGGTTTGCCACTGACGCGCCCGAGCTTGGCCAGCGACGTCGCGTCCATGTGGTCGCCTTCGACGTGAGCCAGCACCACCAACATGCGCCGGCTTTCCGGGCTGAGGCGCTGCCAGGCCCACGCGACGAGCAGCGCGACCTCCGGCAAATCGTCTTCGTGTTCCACGGCAACGACGCGTGACACGCCGCGTTGCTCCAAGAATTCGCCGAGCGCCTTCACGCTGACCGCGCGCGACGCGACCAAGCTGTCGGCAATGTCGAGCGCGAGCGGATTGAAACGCAGCTTCCGCGTCAGCGCTTTCACGCGCGGGAAGGCGCTCTGGCCGAGCGTGGCGAGCGGCGCCGTGACCGGGAAAACCAGCACGCCGGCCAGCAAGCAACGCCGTGCCGTGACCACGAACGTGACCGGTGCATCGCGAAACGCATCGAGCAGGCGCGCTGTCGCGCGATCGTCCTCGTGATTGTCGAGCACGACCAGCCACGGCCCGCTGCGGGCAAAGAAGGCACGCAAGGTGGTGACGCGGTCGGCCGAGGCTTCACCGCGCGCGGTGCCGAAGCGCAGCGCCAGCACCTCGGTCAGCGTCGCAAAATCCCAAGCGCCGACCCGAAACCACTCGATCTGCCCGCCGAAGAAGCTTTTCAGCCGATGACCGAGCGCGGCCGCCAGCATCGATTTACCGGAGCCGCCGGAGCCGACCAATGCAAGCCGCGTGGGTGCTGCCGCGGTGATGGTCTGAGCCAGCGTGCGGAGCTCGGCGGCTCGACCCTTCAAACCGCGAGGAACAGGCGGAAACAGGCGGGAATAGTTGCGCCGGGCGCCCGGAACGTCAAGTCTTTCGGGCCCGAACTCGGCCTCTGTCTCTGTCCTCTGTCTCTGTCCTCTGTCTCTGTCCTCTGTCTCTGTCCCCGAGCCCTCCCCGATCCCGATCCCCGAGCCCCAGCTTCTTTAAAAGTGAATGT
>FSUE01000486.1_pt1 | contig 13959 bp, 10 predicted proteins | sample 1637031 | NCBI WGS metagenome assembly FSUE01 (sample SAMEA3914819, study PRJEB12502) | metagenome | biome: forest; material: soil | place: Canada | collected 2010-06-26 | depth 0.3 m | reverse complement strand
GGCAGCCGGCTGGTGCTGGTCGCGGCCGGCGGCATCGAGACCGCCGACGACGCCTGGCAGCGCATCTGCGCCGGCGCAACCCTGGTCCAAGTCTATTCGGCGCTGATTTACGATGGCCCCAGCCTGCCGGGGCGGATCGGGCGCGGCTTGGCCGAGCGCGCCAAAAGCGCAGGCTTTTCGAGCATTTCCGACGCAATCGGCAGCGACGCCTGAGGATCCGAGATTAGAACCTGGAATCGGTTCCAGAGTTTGCTAAACTGGTCGCTATGCCGCTGACCCGGTCTTGCTGCGTGCTCGGTTCCTTGCTCGGCTGTCTGGCGCTCGGCGCCGCGCTGGCTGGCTGCGACGCTGGCGCATCGTACGCCGGCGACGAAAGCGACGGCACGAGCCCGAACGCCAACGTCACCCCAACCGCCGGCAGCGGCGCGGGCGGTGCAATAACAGCCGTCCCGGACACCACACCTGCACCTAGTACCGTGCTGCCCAGCCTGTTCGGAACACCGGTGCAAAGTGGCGACGGCTCCTCGTCGGATCGCTGGATGAAGAGCGATGTCAAGCGCGACGACCTCAACTACTACTTCATGGCCAACGGCTGGGGCCCGGGCTTTCAGTCACAAACCGTCACCTGGGACGGCACGGCGTTCAGCGTCGACACCATGCAGGGCATGCGCGGCGCCGGCTACGAGCCAGCCGCGTATCCGACGGTGTTTTGCGGCACCTACTCGGACTCGCAGTCGGGCGCGTGCGGCTTGCCGAAAGCCGTGGCCGACATCAAGTCGCTGCGGACCGGCTGGCGCTGGAACGCCAACGGCAACACCGGCCAGTACAACGCCGCGTACGACATCTGGCTCTCGAACAGCGCTGACATCAGCGGGCACAGCGCGTTCTTGATGGTGTGGCTGCGCGATCCGCCCGGTCAGCAACCAGCCGGCGCGCGCAAGCTGAACAACGTCAGCGTGACCAACGCGCCCGGCAGCTGGAACGTCTGGGTCGGCAACGTCGGCGGCAAGCCGTGCATCAGCTACGTGCGAACCGAAGGCCACGACTCGCCCGAGCTCGAGATTGACGTCATGGATTTCGTGCGCGATACGACCGCGCGCCAGCTGTCGTTGCCGGGCAGCACGGTGCTGAGCGTCGCCGTCGGCTTCGAGATCTGGAGCGGTCCGGTCGCCAAGCTCGAGAGCAACGACTTCTACGTTCACGTCGAGTAACAAACCTGGCTTGGCTTTCCGTCCGCCCGGCGCGCTCCGTGGGCGACAAACCCAGCGCGAAAAAAATATCACATAGAATCATTTGATTCTATCCATTCACAAAATCTCGCTACGTTTTCTGGGGCTCGACGGAGGTCGATTGGGGGCCCGGGCAGCTCAAGGCAGGGTCAGAGTCCGTGGCGGATCGTCGGGCAACTCTGGGCGGCCGAGCGGGCGCGGGCCGCCGGTGGTGAGCAGAAAGCCGTTGGCGTCGGGCGCGGCGGCGTAGTTGGCGCAAACCTCGTTGTGCCAGCTGAGGTAAGCGGCGCTGAAGTCGGCGCTCACCACCGGCTCGAAACCGGCGCCGTTTTCGACGAACGGTAGAAAGTGAGCCGCGTATTGTGGTGTTAAAAGGCAGCTATTTTGCGCCGGCAGCTCGAGGTACGGCTGGATGAAGCTGCCGAAGCCGCTGGCGACCTTGGCCGACTGGTAGCGGTACGCGACCACGCGCGTCAGGTCGTCCACGGCGTCGGGCGTACCGAAGAACAGCGTGTAGTCCGTGCAGCCCGCGGTGCTAGCGCACGGATCGGTCACATAGCCGAGCGCCGCGTAGTCGGCACCGGATTCGCCCATCGCCAGCGTCGTGCGCTCGAGCTCGAACACGTAGTCGGTTTCGGGCTGCCAAGCGCCGCCCAGCGTGCAACGAATGCCGCCCAGATCTTGGTAGTGCGGGCCGCAGTCGAGGCCGTCCATGCCGTACAGTTGCTGCGCGTCACCTTCGGCCAGGTTCCACACGCTGGCGATCAGCACGTGGTCGGCATCGGGCACGGCGTCGGTCAACGCGTCGAGGTCGCTGGTATTTTGCAAGCCGGCGAAGAAGCCGTCGATGTTCATCGCCGAGTAAAACGCGTGGTGCGGGTAGCTGGCCGCCGAGAGCACCACCCGCATGCGCCGCGACGCCGCCGGTAGCTCGAACCACAACCGCACGGTTGCCGGGCGCGTCGCCACGGTAGCTGCGGCGTCGGTCGCCTGCGGTCCCTCGTCGTTGGCGTACGCCGTGCCGTCGACGCTGGCGCTCTGCGCTGTGCCCTCACGGTCGACCAGCGCGGCCACCAGCGATTGCCGGCGCTGGTCGCCAGCTACCCAGTACGCGGTAGTTTGGCCATTTTCGTCGGTCTTCGGCGCGTCGGCGAACGCCGAGCCACTGCCGTCACCAGTGATGAAGCGCACGCTACAGCCAGCGACCGGATCACCCTCGGGGGTGGTGACAGTGGCGACCAGCGGCGTCGGCGTCATCGGCTCGGTCCAGTTGCTCGGGCGGGCGTCGTAGGCGACCGGCGAGTACAGCGCGTCACCGAACAGCGTGCCGTAGCGCGCCTCGAGCGCCACGTCGCCGGCGCTGAGCGAAAGCCGCGCGCCCGCCACGCAGCTGGACGTGGGACTGACGCCGGCCAGCTGCAAGCAGCTGCCGTCGACGCACAGTTGCCCGGCGTCGCACGCGGCAACCTTACCGCACGCCGGCAGACACATGCCGCCAGCCGCTAGCGGCGCCGCGGCATCGTCGCCGCACAGCGCGCGCACCGATGCCGAGTCGGGCGCCGCGCACACGGCGCTCGGCAGGTCGGGGCACGCGTCGTCACACGGCGCCGTGCACACGCCGCACAAGCAGCTGAGCTGGTCGCCGCAGTCGGCGTCCTTGTCGCAGGAACGCAGCCAGTTGGTGTTGCTGCCGGCGCCAGGGTCTGCGTTTTCACAGCTCGAAAAAACCACCGCGCTCGTGAGCAACAGCCCGGCCAGTGCCAGACGCCTCACGGCTCGTCTCCGTCACTGGTCGATTGACCAAAGTAAAACGACACGGTCTCCATTTCGGCGTCGGGGCTGGGGTGCTGGCGGTTGTGCTCACCGACGCGCGCCCATAACTCATTCACCTCGCCGCGCATCCGCTGCAAGAGCCCGCGCACTTCTTCGCGCAGCGGATGGTCCTTGTGCACCTCGAACGAGATCGTCGTGCCGCCGACGACGTCTTCGGCCGCCGAGCGGGGCGCGCCGCGCACGACCTTGCGCGTGATAGCCGTAACCACGGATTGGTAATGGTCGAAGACCGCCGCTTCCCATCCCTGTTCGGCGCCGACCGGCACCACGACGCCGGTCGTGACCAGGCCCTCGGGCCCGTCCTTCACGCGATCCTGCGCGCGTAGCGAGGCGAGCGCGGTCTCGACCTCGCCGACGTCGAGACCGAGCTGTCCGGCCAGCGCCGCCACCGTGCTGCTGCCGCGGTAGATGCCGACCCAGACCAGCGCCGCCAAGGCTTCTGGGCTCGGCGGCAACGACTGCCGCTCGGCCAGCGCCGTGACGCGAAAGGCCGGCCCCGAACGCTGCTTCACTTTCTCGACCAAGCCCGACTGCCCGAGGTCGTTCAGCACCGCGCCGATGCTGGTCGGATCATCGCGCTCGAAGTGCTCGAACAGGCGCTTGCGCGAGACCGGACCTTGCTCCTCGACGAACGCCAAGATGCCTTCCCACAGCGTGCGATCGCGCTCGGTGCTGCTGCGCGACAGCCGCTGCATCTTGGTTTGATACGTGCGTAGCGCCAGCCCGAACATGTCGGCCGCTACCTTGCGCGACACGCCTTGCGCTTCAATCTCGCGCGCCAGATCCAAGAACACTTGATCGGCCACGCGCGACAACGGCGCGCGCACGCCGGCCGCGGTCGAGAGCTGAGCGATCAACACCGTGGTCTGGCGAACGATCGCGTCGATGAGCAGCTGCGGATTCATCGCGATGAATTGTCCCAACCTTAGCGTTACCGAGCCCGCCCGGGTGCCCGATTGCAGAAACAGCCGCTCCACTAGAAAAATGTAGGCGTAGCCCGACGAAGGTTTTTACATCTACTGCTGCGGCGCGGCGGGCCCTAAACCTGACCCACTGATGCATCCCCGAATTAGTCTGGCCGGTTCTGCGACCGCGTTCTTGGTCGGCCTAGCTGGCTTGCTGCCGGCGTGCTCCCACGCTGAGACGAGTGACGCCGCGGGTGGCAGTCCCGACGCGGCCGGTGCCGGCGGCAGCAGCACGAGCGCCGCGGGAACCGCCACGACACCAAACGGCGGCAGCGCGTCGCTTTCGGGAAGCCACGCGGGCGGAGCCAGCACGTCGGGCGCAGGCGGTACGACCGCTGGCATGTCGAGCGGCGGCGCCGCCGGCGCAGCGAGCGCCGGTGCCGGCGGCAGCGCTGGCGCAACCGGCAGCGGCGGCCTGTTCGGCGGCGATGAAGGTAAGTTCCCCACCATCAATCTGCCGGTCGCGCTGCCCGAGCCAGCGGCCGCAGCCCCCTGCCCGACCGGCAGCACGCTCCAGAAGCTCAATCCAGCGGCATTGTACTCGTGGCCGGGCACCGTGTTCGGCTCGGCCGCGCTCACTGGTCAGGGTGAGAACCACGCGCCCGCCAAGCTGCAGTTGCAAGTGACCAAAGGCGGCCAGCCCGTGCCAGGCTGCGAAGTGCGTTTCCGCGCGGCCGACGGCAACGGCTGGGGTTTTGGTGCCAGCAAGGCCACCGATCAGCAAGGCAACCTGTACGGCTACTGGACGGCGGGAAAATCGGGCAACGCCAGTATCTCGGCCGTGATTGCGTTGGAGGGCGGCGGCGACAGCAAGGTCGACTTCAGCGGCACCGTTGCCGAGCATGCGTCGCGCACCGACTCGGTGCACGTGTACTACGACGTGAACGGCAGCTACACCGAGTTCAAAGTGCGGATCACGCCGCTGTCCGCGCCGCCCGCCACCTACTACTCCGCGCTCAACTGGCAAGACGCGTACGCTGGCATTCAGTTCGACGGCGACACATCGCTGGTGATCTTTTCGGTGTGGGACGCGGGCAGCGAAAAAGCAAAAATCACCGATCCGGGCGCGTGCAATGCGATGGTCGGCTTCGGCGGCGAGGGCACCGGCACCAGCTGCCGCTTGAAGTTCCCGCCATCCAAGAACGGCGCGGTTGCCGGCTTGCCGAACGACTACCACTTGGAGGTCGGCAACACGTACGAGATCTATTCGACGATGGCCAAGAGCGCGAGCGGCGGCAGCGCCAACACGCTCAGCTTCACCGATCTCACGCGCGGTATCGGACCCATCAGCTTGGGCACTCAAACGACCGGCACCGCGTTCAAAGGCGGCGGATACGCCAGCAGCTTCGTCGAAGAGTGGACCGAGCACGGTAGCTGCCTGTCCAACTCGCGCTCGGTCCTGTACCACGGTCAGCGCGCCAAAGTCGGCGGCACCTGGCAAGATATCAAGACGGGTTCGTTCAATCCGAACTACATCAAGACCAACAACGAGGTCTGCAGCAACTACCTCTTGGCCGGCGTGGACAATACGTTTTTGATGTCGAGCGGCGGCGCCCAATACGTGGGGCGCCCGTTCGTTCCCGGCGACAGCGCGTTCAAAAACCCGGTTACTGTTCTCGAGTTACCGTAGGCGTTGCCCGGAGTGCCGCACGACGTGGGTTTTCCTTGTTCTCCTCTGCGCTTCGCAGGGTGCGCCATGCGATCCTCGTTGAGCTGAAGCGCAGCGGGCGCTCGGCCGCGCCGAGTTTTGTTCACTCCGGTCTTCTTTGCCGATCGTGATCTGCCCTCGCCAAAGTAGGGCCAAGGGCATTCTGGCTTCGCGCTGCGCGCTCGCTGCTTCGTAACGGATCTCGATGGGACGCAGGCATTTGACAGCGACGCGGCTGCCGCGTACGCCCTCGGCCAGCTATGAATCCGATGGAGCTACGCGGTCGCTGGGTGCTGGTCACGGGTGCTTCCTCCGGCTTGGGCCGCGAGATGGCGAAGATCTTGGCGGTGACGTACGGCGCCAATCTGGTTATCTCGGCGCGGCGCGAAGACCGGCTGCTCGAGCTCAAGACGGAGCTCGCGCACAGCGCCGGCGTCAAAGTCGAAATCTGCGTCGCGGATCTGTCGAAGCTCGACGATGTCGACCGCCTGATCGAAATGGCCAGCAAAGGGCGCCCGCTGTTCGGCGCGATCCTCAACGCCGGTGTCACGCACTTCGGCGACTACGCCGCGGTGACTTGGGACGGCTTCCGCACGATGCTGGACACCAACGTCATCGCCACCGTGCGCCTGGCGACGGCGCTCGTGCCCGTGCTCGAAGCCCAAGCCGGGGGGTTGATGATCGTTTCGAGCATGGCCGGCATCCACCCGGTGCCGTACCAAACGCACTACTCGGCCACCAAGGCGTTCCTGGTCCACTTCGGCGTCGGCCTTTGGCACGAGCTGCAAGGACGTAACGTCTCGGTCACGGTCTACGCGCCGAGCGGCGTCATCAGCGAAATGACGGCCGGCGAGAGCTTCACCCCGCTGCGGCGCTGGCTGATGCCGGTCGCGCAAGCCGCTAGCGAGGGCGTCGAAGCCTTCCGTAATCGTAAATACCTGCATATTTCCGGGTTCGCCAACCGCCTCGGTAGCGCCTTCACGCGCCTGCTCCCCCAGCGCTTCACGACCTCGATCGTCGCCGCTCAATATCGAAATGCGCTCAAGAAGGGGAAAATCTAGTTTTCCTCCGTCGGCCCGATCGCTAGGCCGACACTTGCGACGCGGCCGACCCCACCGCGTTCAACCGCACCGCCGGGGCCTTGGGGTCGCGATCTCCTTAGTGGGTGATATCACCCACTAATCGCCTAATAACACCCACTCGGCCAACAGCGCAGTGGGTCGGCCGCGGCCGTTGCAGGCAGACGCGGCTGACGCGGCTGACGCGGCTGACGCTCCAACGGCTGCGCTCCGACTGTCGCGTTGAAGCTGCGGGTGGCGTGTTGCCCTGATCTTTCCTAGCGGATCCCCCCACTTCCGGAAACAGAATGGTGGGAAGACCTGGGCCAGTTTGGGCGGACTTTCCGCGTCGCTCCAAGGAGCCAAAATCATGAGCGAGTCCGTGAATCGACGTGGGTTGCGCCCATTGGGCCTCAAGCTGTGCGGCGCCGGCCTGGTGGCGCTGGCCGCGGCCGGTTGCGGCTCCAGCAGCTCGGGCGGCAACGGCGCGCAAGGCCCCGGCTCGGGTGGCTCCGGCACCGGCGGTCAGGGCACCGGCGGCAGTGGCTCGACGCTTCCGGCGGGTGACCCCGGCCGCGTCGAAATCCACCGCCTCAACAACAACGAGTACAACAACACCGTCCGTGACCTGCTCGGCACCCAGGCCAAGCCCGCCGACAAGTTCTTGGCCGAGGAAGGCCTGAACTTCGACAACACGGCGACGGCGCTCGGCATGACCAGCTCGCAGTACGAGGCCTATTTCGGCGCCGCTCGCGACCTGATGACCGAAGCGGCCGCCACCCCGGCCGAGCTGTCGCGCTTCATGACCTGCATGCCGACCAAGGCGGCCGATCCGTGCGCCCGGCAAATCGTCGACGCTTTCGGCCTCAAGGTCTACCGGCGTCCGTTGGAGACCGCCGAGATCGACCGCGCGATGAAGTTGTTCGACGGCGCGATCGGCCGTGGCCTGAGCGGCAGCGACGCGATGCTGCTGACGGTGCGCGGCCTGCTTTCAGCAGCCAACTTCCTCTACCGCATCGAGTACGACGCCAACCCCAAGTCGATCACGCCGCATCCGCTGTCGGGGTACGAGCTGGCGTCACGCCTCTCGTACCTGACGTGGAGCTCGATGCCGGACGACACGCTGTTCGCGCACGCCAAAGACGCCTCGCTGCTCAAATCGGCCGCGCTGGAAGTCGAAGTCGATCGCCTGCTCGCCGATCCCAAAGCGGCCGCGTTCGTCGAAAGCTTCGCCGGTCAGTGGCTCGACATCCGCAAGCTGATCACCCACAGCGTCACGCCGCAGGTTTTCACCACCTACACGGCGCAGCTCAGCGACGCCATGCTGCAAGAGGGCTACCTCTGGTTCCAAGAGTTCGTGAACCAAGACCGCCCACTTTCTGACTGGTTCACCTCGGACTTCAACTACGTCAACGACACGCTGGCGCAGCACTACGGCATGCCGCTACCCGGCGGCGCGCAAATGAAGCGCGTCGAGGTAACGACCGATCAACGCAAAGGCTTCTTCGGTCTGGCCAGCTTCCTGACACAGACGTCGTTCCCGAGCCGCACCTCGCCCACGTTGCGCGGCGCCTGGGCCCTGACCAACCTGCTGTGCTCACCGCCACCCCCGCCCCCCAACGACGTGCCCAAGCTCGACAAGAGCGCCACGCCCGCCGAAATGGCCCAACCCGCCGGCAGCGAGAACGTGCGCGCGCGACTCGAACGCCACCGCACCGACCCGCTCTGCGCGGCTTGCCACACCGTCCTCGATCCAATCGGGCTTGGCCTCGAGCATTTCGACGGCATCGGGCGCTACCGTGAAACGTACGGTAGCGGCGAGGCGATCGACGCCTCAGGCAAGTTGCCGGAAGGCGCCACCTTCAACGGCTCCGACCAATTGGCCCAGCTGATCGCGCAAGATGCGCGCTTCCCCGCCTGTGTCGCCAGCAAATTGTATGCGTACGCGCTCGGTCGCGACACCGAGGCCTACGACGACGCAACGCTCAAAAAGCTGCAAGTAAGCTGGACCGGTCGTGGCTTGACGATCAGGAACCTCATGAAAGAAGTCGTGCTCTCGGACTCCTTCCGCCAGCGTCATGGAGAGGCCCAATGAATCCGAAAACCTGGCTCACGCGACGTAACGTGCTGCGCGGCGTCGGCGTCGGTCTGGCGTTGCCGTGGCTGGAGTCAATCTGCCCGTCTCCCGTCCAAGCTCAGGCTCAACCGGCCGGCAAGACCAAGCGCTACGTCTTCATGTACTTCTCGAACGGCGTCGCGCGCGCGTTCTGGCCGCCAACCGGCCAAGGCGCGGGCGACGCGTGGCAGGTGTCGGCGCTGCTCGAGCCGCTCAAGCCGCACAAGCAGCACATCCAAGTGCTGTCCAACGTCGGGCAAACCGCGCTGTTCAACGGCCAACCGAATCCGAGCCACTCGCAGCTGTGCGCGCCGACCACGTCGTGTACGGTCAACGACCTCAGCAAGCCGATCTTGGGCGGACCCTCCATCGATCAAGTGCTGGCGCAAAACATCGGCAACGCCACGCCGTTCAAGTCGCTGCAGATCGGCTGCAGCACGATGCCGTCGTATCCCGACGGGCGGCACCCGGCGATTTCGCGCAGCATTTCCTGGGCCGCCACCGACCAGCCGCTCTACAAAGAAGTGAACCCGCAAACGGTGTTCGACAACTTGGTCAAGCAGCTGGCGCCCGGTGGCGCGACTGATCCGAAGGTCGAAGCGGCCGCCAAGCTGCGCAAGGACAACGACATCAGCGTCTTGGACTACGTGCTCGACGAGGCCAACTCGCTCAGCGCCAAGCTCAGCACCAGCGACAAGCGCCGGCTCGACCAGTTCCTGACGTCGGTGGGCGAGATCGAGGCGCGCGCCAAGCAGCAAGGCACGGCGATGATGCCGACCAAGATGTACACGCGCCCGGCGATGTCGGCTTCGTACACCGAGCGCGCCAGCATCCAGACCGTCGATATCAACGACCCGACCGGCTACAACCGCAACACCCACGCCGAGTTGATGAACGATCTCATCACGATGGCGTTCGAAACCGACCTCACCCGCGTCGTCAGCCACATGCTGGACGACGCCCGCAGCGACTACCACTACCACTTCCTGAAGCAGCGCAACTTCATGGGCGGCTCGTCCGTCGAAATCGACGCCCCGCTCACCACGCCATTGCAAGGCGATCTACTCGGCTTGCACGCGCTGCAGCACGACGGCGACAACAACAACGGCTTTGCCACCGTCAACCACTGGTTCGTGCAAAAGTTCGGCACGCTCTTGGATCGCCTGTCCATGGCCATGGAACCCGACGGCAGCGGCAAGACCGTGCTCGACAACACGATCGTCGTCTTCATGTCGGGCATGCAGGGCAGCAATCACCGCGCCGATCTGTTGCCGATCGTGCTCGGCGGCAGCGGCGGCGGCGTATTCAAGACCGACTACCACAACAACTTCGCCACCGAAGTGAAGCTGGCCGACGTGCACCTGACCATGCTGCAAAGCGGCTTCGGCCTCAGCAACGTCACCAAGCACGGCAACAGCGGCGGCATCGTCCCCGGCATTCTGGCCTGAGGCTCCCGCAAAGTCAGTCCGGTCCCAAGACCCGAACTCACTTTCGAAGCTCGAAAGGGCTTCGGGCGGCGTGCGGATTATCGCGCTGCCGTAGGTCACTCAGCGGGAGATGCCGATGCGGCGGGCGTGGGCGAGTGCGTCGCGGGCGTGCTCGAGCCAGAGCATTTCGGTGCCGTAGGCTTGGGCGCGCTCGCACAGCTTTTCGGCGCGGCCGCCGGCTGTGTCTTTGCGATTTTTGCCGCCGAGGTCGCGGATGTAGATGGCGCGGATGCGGCCCGGGTAACGGGCGGCAGTTTCGAGGTAAATTTCGGGATCGCGTTCGCCGCTGTCGCCGATCAGCACGAACGGCAGCTCGGCGTAGGTCTCGAGCAGCTGGCGAACGGCCGCCGATTTGTGGTCGATGGGCGGCGCTTCGCGCAGGCCGATGTCACGCAGCAAGAGCGGGCCGCGCGGCAGCTGGTGGTAATCCATGAAATCGACCAAGAAATCGTACAAGTTCCACGGGCTCTTCGACACGTAGAACACCGGGTTGTTGGCGTGGCCCGACGTGCCGGCCGCGAGCGCGTGGTAGAGCTCGCTCGTACCCTCGAACGGCATGCGCGTGAAGGCGCTGCCGCTCAGCGTGACCCAAATCAGCTTTAGCTTCTGCGTGACGTGCGATTGCAGCACGGTGTCGTCAATGTCGCTGATGATGCCGACCTCGGCGGCGCCGGGGATCAAGATCTCAGCCGTGGCTCGCGCAGGCAGAAAGCCGCGCATCGGCGAGCCCACCACCGCAACTTCGGCCGTTTTCCAGTCGCCAGCGCCGCCGAGCTCGGGCGAGGTCAACGCCAGATCGAAATAGCCTTCGTCGTCCGTACCGCCATCGCTCACCGCCGCACCCAGCACGGCCCGCACCGCGGCGTTCGGTAGCTCACGTGAAAAGAAGCGCCGCAGCATGCGCCGAAAGTTCCTCCAGCTGGTGTCGCCGGGTAGCGAGCGCTCGAGCACCGACGCCTCGACGACTCGCCCGCGCACCAGCGCGCTTCTGGCAGTCCCAAAGCTCCGATACGCCACGACCTGCAGCGGCCCGAGCCGGCCAAAGCGCAGCCGAAGCCCCCAAACCACCCGGTCGACCAGCAGCTCCAGCCGCGCTACGAAGCGGACGAACCCGGCCCAGAACCGCTGCCGCTTGCGAAGCTCGCGCGTCTGCGACGTCTCTTCGACCGGGCCCGACATGAGCCCGCTCGTGTATAGCGTCCACGTCAGCGCGGCAAGCGCGCGGCGCTACGTCACCGGCCCTTCTTGGTCCAGCCGACGCCGAGCGGCGTCCTCCCAGAAGCGCGCGATGCGGCCACGGTTTCGCTCCACGTACGCCGAACCGACGATCAGCAGCACGCCGACCACGCTCAAGCTCGCCCAGCGCAGCACGCTGCCTTCGTGAGTCGCCAGCCACACTTGCACCACGAGCCCGAACAGCGCCACCAGGCTGCCGCTCACGGTGCGCAGCAGCGCGCGCACCGAAGCGCCCCAAACCGCCACCGCGACCCCGACCACGATGCAGCCGACCGCGGAAATGCCGCAGAGATCGAGGCCGCAGGCCAGCAGCGTGGTACCCAGCGCGCCGGCCGTGGCGATGCCCAACAGCGAGTCGCGGGTCAAGGCAGCTCGCTTGCTCGCAAGCGCGAACAGCAAGGCCGACGGCAAGCCCCAGAGCAAGACCACGGTCGCGTTGGAGTGCACGCTGCCGGCCAGCTCCGACCAGCACAAACCCCAGCCCAAGACGCTGGTTCCGGCCGCCGCCCAAGCGCCGAAATCGCGCTTCCAAGCCGTCGCGGTGCGCGACAGCAGCAGCCACAGCGCCGACGCTGCGATCAACAGCACGCCGCCCACGAATGCGCCACGCACCTCGTACAAGTGAAACACCCGACCCAGCATGATCACCGGCGCCGCAAACGGCATGACGCGCGCCAGCTTGCCCTCCAAAGTGTCGAGCTGCGCCTGCGCCACGAAGTGAGTCAGCTCGAGCCGCAACAAGCCGAGCAGCGTGATGCCAGCTAGAATCACGACGGTCAGCGGTTGGCGCACCGGCACGACCAGCATCAGGTTGGCGACGAAGAACGCCAACGTCAACAGCTTGGCCTCTTTGCGGGCCAACGCCACGAACGCGATCACCGCCAACGGTACGTACACGGCCAGCGTTGCCAAGAGCGCCGCCACGGCCGCCACGCGGCTCGGCGCGACCCAGGTGGCGTAGCTGGGCAGCGGGGCCAAGGTTTCGAGGTGAAATTGCGAATAGACGAGGCCGCCGAGCACGGCGAAGCCGACCGGCATCGTCGCCAACACCAGCGCCAAGAAGGTGCGCGCCGAACGGCCCTCGCGCAGGCTGAGCCCAACGAAGTACGCCGCCGCCCCCAGCAACAGCGATTGTCCGACCAGCATCGCGTAGCGAATCAAGTCGTTGCCGCCCTGCCAGTGCTGCAGCATGAACGTCGAGGCCGAGGCCACGACCAGCGCCGCGCCCGCAATCCGCAAGGCGCGGGTCAATGCATCCGGATCGAACGCGCGTGACGGCGGTTGAACCGGCGCGCTACCGAGCTTCGCGCCCAGCGCGCCGAACGTTTCTTGATTGATTTCCATCACGCTTGCTCCTTCAACGCGGCCAGCTCCAGCCTGAGCGACGCCGCTTCCTCTGCATCCAAGAACTCTTCGTCGAAGCTGTCGATACTGGCGACCAAGCAGCCGCTGGCGACCTCGGTTTCGGCCACCCGCGACTCCCAACGCTCGAAAATTTGGCCAATTTCGCCGTCGGCGACGTCACCCTGTCCCTGGGCGACGCTGAACGCTTCGGCGCGCGATTGCCGCGTGCGCATCGTGTTGCGCTGTTGGCGCAGCTCGATCAACCGCCGTTCCAAGGTCTGCACGTCGCGCTTGAGCTGCTGCTCGATGCGCTCGTGCTCGGCCTGGTTGTGAGTCAGCTCGGCCACGCGCGATTCCGAGCGCTTGTGCCGACGCAGGCATTCGAGGCCGCGCGCCTCGCTTTCTTCGCGCCGTGCGCGGTCGCGCCAACGCGCTGCCGACTCCTGCTCCTCGCTCAGCGCCTGCTTCAGCGCTCGGCCGTCGCGCTCGACGCGCATCAGTTGCACCCGCGAGCGAGCGATGCCTTGCTCGAGATCACGCAGCGCGCTGGTTGCCAGCGCTTCGTGGTTCTCTACCTGGACGATCATACTATCGATGCTGGCCACGAAGCCGTGGGTCCAGCGCTTGAATCGCGCCATCATGGTTCTCCTCAGGCCCCACCCGGGGGCCGTGTGGGCGCTGTTTCAGCAAGCGCTGGGCCGCGCGCTGAGGTGGGGCCTAAGTCTCCGTAATCATGAACAAACTGGCACTGCCTCAACGGCGAGCGTGTACATATTACGTACACAGCTATACATTCTATGAGCATGCTGTTTCGTGAAGAGGAACGGAGCTTCGCGGCGGCGGTGTCGCGGATCGCCTACGACAATCCGTTTGCGCCCGAGCGCATCGAGAGCGAGCGGATCGCGCTCGGCGATCACTTCAAGGACAGCGGCGCGGTCTGGACCCCGGACGGCGCGCACCTGGCAGCCCAGCAATTTCATCGCGAGCGCCCAAACGTCATTCGCCTGCGCGACCTGAGCTGGCAGACGGCGCTCACGCTGCGC
>FSUE01000853.1_pt1 | contig 13961 bp, 4 predicted proteins | sample 1637031 | NCBI WGS metagenome assembly FSUE01 (sample SAMEA3914819, study PRJEB12502) | metagenome | biome: forest; material: soil | place: Canada | collected 2010-06-26 | depth 0.3 m | reverse complement strand
GCAGCAGGCGCGCGCGCGCGGCGACTCCGAGCGGCTGCTCGGCTGGCTGCGGGCGCGGCGGGCCGAGAGCGAAGACGCGGTCGAAACCGCGCTGGATTTGGTGCGCGAAGCCTTGCTGGTGGCCGAGACCGACCTCGGGCTGGCCGCTAGCCTGCTGGGCGACGCGATCGCCGCGCGCCCGTCGGACATCGCGTTGCGTGAGCTGCACGAGCGGATTGCCGGCAGCGGCGACGAAGATCGCGCGGCATGGCGCGAGCAAGCCGCACAGAGTGGCAGCGACGACACCAAACGCGAGCTGTTCGCGCAAGCGGCGCTCGAGCATCGCCGCGCCGGCAACACGGAAGCCACCGGTCGCACCGCGCAGCTGGCGGTGCAGCTCGGCGCCGGCGAAATTTTGAAGGTGCTGGCAGACGAGAGCGCGCTCGGCACACCTGCCGCCGCGCGCGTCTCGGAGGCATTGCTGACGCAGGCGCGTGGCACCGAAGACATCGGTGAGCTGTGCGAGCTGTACGAGCGCCTTTCGAAGCTCGATCAGGCCCGCGGCGATAGCTCGAGCGCGCTGCTCTGGCACAGCGCCATCCTGGAGCGCGCGCCCAATCACCTACCGGCACTGCGCCGCGTCGAGCACATCTACGTCGGCGCCAATCGCCTCGAGGAGCTCGAGCCGATCGCGGCGCGACTGTCTACGCTGCTGAGCGGAGGCGAGAGCGATGCGCACGCGCGACTGTCGGCGCGGATTCGGATTCGCACGGGCGCGTGGACGAGCGTGAAGGAGCTGGTCTCGGGCGCTTTGCAGCAAGATCCGCCGCGGCTGTGGGCGTTGCGCATGCTCGAGGCGCAGGCGCGCGCCGCCGATGATTCGGCTACGTCGCTAGCGGTCGCCAAGAAGCTGCAAGAACGCACCGAGCGACCCGCCGACAAGGCGACCCTGCTACTGCGCGCCGCCGAGGCCGCCACCCGGCTGGGCGAGTTGGATGAAGCGCAGCTGCTGCTGGAACGCGCGCTCAGCTTGGTGCCCGATCATCAGGTCGTGCTGACCACGCTGGCCGAGGTGCTCGAGGCGCGCGGTGATTTCCGCGCCTCGGCGCGCGCGCTCGAGGCGCTGGCCGAAGCGAGCCTGATCGACTCGCACAAAATCAGCGCTTGGCACCAAGCCGGCGTGCTGTGGCTCGACAAGGGCAACGACACCGAACGCGCGCGCGCCGCGCTCGAAAACGCCGTGGCGCTCGACATCACGAACGAGGACGCCGTCGTGCGCCTGCAAGCGCTATACGTGTCCGGCGCTGACCGCGAGAAGCTGGCCGCGCTGCTGGAACGGCGCCTTTCGCACACCACCGATCCGGAAGAGCGCGTCGCGCTCGAGGTCACGCGTGGCCGCGCGCTGGCCGACGTCGGCGAACGCGGGCAAGCCAAGGCCGCCCTGGCGGCAGCGCTCGACGCCAACCCCGACCACGTGGAAGCGCTGTCCACGTTCGCCGAGCTGTGCAGCGAAGAAGGCGATTGGGGCGCGGCCGAGCAGGCCTACATCCGCTTGGTGCGACACTTGCCCGAGCCGGCGCGGCAAGCGCAGATCTACCGTCGGCTGGGTGAGCTGTACGACACGTCGCTACCCAATCCGGAGCGCGCCGAGCTGGCGTACCGCGAGGTGCTGAAGCGCGAGCCCGACGACGCTGACTCGGTTTCGCGCTTGGTGCAGGTGCTCGGCCGCCGCGGCTTGGCCGACAAGGCGGTCGAGTTGCAGACCGAGTTCCTGGCCCGCGCGACGACGCCCGAAACCCGTCGCGAGCGCACGCTCGGCTTGGCGCTGGTGGTGGAGCAGCTGGCTGGCGATCGCAAGAAAGCCGAGGCGATCTTGGACAAGGCGCGCAAAGACGCGCCGCTCGATCACAGCGTGCTGCGGGCGTTGGTCGAGATGCACCAACGCGCGAACGAGCAACGCGCCGCCACCGTGCTGCTGGATCGCGCCGCCACCGACGCGCGCCGCGCGCTCGCCACCGGCCGCTTCGATCCGGCACTGTTCGAGATGCTGGCCGCGGTAGCCGAGCTACGCGGCGCGCACGACGCGGCGTCGCTCGCCACCGCTACCTTGATGTCGCTGTCCGGCGAGGACATGCCGATTGCGGCCATCGGGCAGGCCGCCGGAGATCTGCGGCTCGACGACCAGCTCGCGCCCGACTTGATCACGCCGGCGTTGCGCGCGCTGTTGAAGAAGGCCGGCGACGTGCTGGACGGCGCTTTCGGGGTCGATTTGCGCGCGCTGAAAGCGGCGCCGCTACCGGTGGCCTCGCAGGCGTTCGTGGCGTTCGTGCAAAACGTGGCGCAGTCGTTCGGCATCCGCGGCCTGGAAGTGTTCGCGTCGCCTGCGCTCGGCCCGGTGTGCATGCCGGTCAGCAGCAACCCGCCGATCATCGTCTTCGGGCAAACCCTGCTCGACCATGCCGACGACGCGGCGCGATTCTTTCTTTTGATGCGCAGCTTGAAGATCTTGCAAGGCCGCGCCGCTACGCTGTCGCGCACGCCGCCGATCGAGCTGCCGGCCGTGGTCAGCGCGTTTCTGTCGCTGTTTGCATCGAATTGGACGCCGCAAGGCGTGGACGCCAGAAAGCTCGGCGACGCGCGCGCCAAACTGACGCAAGCCATGCGCGTGCGCCTGGACGACGACGTCCCGGTGTTGGCGCTGGAAGTGATCGGCAGCTTGGGCAATCGCGTCAGCCAGCTCGGCACTGCGATTCACCAGTGGGGCGACCGCACCGGCTTGTTGGCGGTCGGCTCGCCGAACGCGGCCTTGCGCGGGCTGGCGCTGGCGGCGGGCCAATTAGCGGGACCACCGCCAGGTCCCGAGCGCGTGAAATGGGTCATCCGCAACCCCGAAGCTCGCGATTTGGCGGTGTTCAGCGTGTCGGAGGCCTACGCCGAGGCGCGCGCGCGGCTGGGTATCGCGCGTTAACGAGGGTCAGCCGTCGCGGAGGGCTGCCAAATCGCAGCCTGAATTGCAGAGGCTAACGTAGCGAATCTGGGCAACCATACGCGACTCGAGATTTTTCACAGGGAGCAGAACGGAGGACGCGAGGTCCGCGAGGTCGAGATTTTGGGGTTCGAGACTATCGGCATCGCCCCGGCGACTGCGCAGTTTCCGCGCGGCATCTCGCGGCTCGAACAATAAAAACCTCGCGGACCTCCCGTCCTCCGTTCTGCTCCCTGTGAATCTCGCAGGTTCTCGCGACGAGCCTTCAGCATGGGAGCAGCCCCAGGCGTGTGCGTTCGGTACGACCGAAAGACGATACGTGAGCTTCTGCGAGCAAGCTGCATTGTGGCAGACCAAGAGGTGATGAATCGTTCCCATTTCCACCTTAGGGAGCGGCGGGCGTGGAGACTTCGAAGGTGGTCGGAGGGCTGCGCAGGCCGGCGGCTTCGACGACGACTTGGTGCGGGCCGGGGGTGAGGCGCCACGAGAGATGGAACGGCGCGCTGAGCTGCGCGCTCGCCCGACCGTCGATGATGAAGCGCAAGCGGGCAGCGTCGGAGGCGGCGCTGAGCACGATTTCTTGACGCTCGGGTCCATCGGGATCGATGATGAAGTTCTGTGCGTTGCGCGGGAACGTGATCCGCGGGGCAGCGCTGGCGGCAGCCTCGGGTGGGCAGCTTTCCGAAACGTGCAGGCCCAACAACGGGCGGCCGGCGCGCTCGGCCCAGGCCAAAAATTCGAGCGGGTAGCGCTCCAGAATCCGCACGCTGCCACCACAGCGCGCGGCGGTTTCACGGCCTTGCGCATCGACGTGAGCCAACACGTGCACGTCGCAGCGCTCGGTCGGCTCGTGGCCGCGCACGAAATGTTCATGCCGTCGGTGCTCACAGGCGGGCCCCGGCAGCTTACCGCTCAGCGTGCACACGTCGGCATCGGTCAGGGCCGAAGCGTCGAACAACGGCGCCGGAGTCCGGCCGCGCATCGCCGTCAGCATCAGCTCGTGAAACGCCGGACCCGCCGCCGTGACGCCGCTGGCGTCGCGCAGCGGCGTTCCGTCGAAATTGCCCACCCACACCGCAACGGTCACTTCGTGGGTGTAACCGACCGCCCAGTTGTCGCGGTAGCCCTTGGAGGTGCCGGTCTTGGCCGCCACCGGGAACGGCAAGTTGAGCACCGAGTCGCGCCCGAACCCGGCCGAGCGCGCCGCGTCGTCGGACAAGAGATCACTCAACAAGGCCGCAAATTCCGGCCGCAACACGCGACGTCCAGGCGCGGGCGCCAACGCGGTCGGCTCGCTGCCCGCCACCGAGCGCGACAGCAGCACGCGCGCTGGCAAAAGCTCGCCACCTCTGGCCAGCGCCGCGTACGCGGCCCCAAGCTCGAGCAGCGTCACCTCGCCGTCGCCGAGCGCGAGCCCGACGCCGTAGTGCGCGGCGTCGCGGTCGAGTGAGGCGAAGCCGAAGCGCTTCAACATCTCGAGCAAGCGCGGCGGGCCGAGCCGCGCGGCGACCTCGAGCGCCGGCATGTTGAGCGAGCTACCGAGCGCTTGCCGCAACAGCACCGGTCCGCGGAAATGCTGATCGTAGTCGCGCGGGGCGAAGTTGCCGCTCGGCACCTGGTAGTCGCGTGGCACGTCGGACAACAGCGTCGCCGGCCCATAGCCCAGCGCCTCGATCGCGGCTGCGTACACGAACGGTTTCAGCGCCGAACCGGGTTGGCGCTTGGCCACCACGCCGTCGTTGGCGCCCTGATTCCGGACGTCGAAGTAGGCGGGCGAGCCGACGTAGGCCAGCACCTCGCTGGTCTGATTGTCGAGCACCAACAGCGACATCGCGTCGCCACCGTGGGCGGCCAACCCCGGCAACGCCGCGGCGGCCACGCGCTCGGCGGCGCGCTGCAATTCGGCATCGAGCGTCGTACGCAGCGCACGCGTGCGTTGGCCTGCTTCCGACCCGTAGCGTGCCGCCAACGCAAAGCTCAAGTGCTCCGCGCCTTGCGCGCTCGAAGCCGCGCTCACGCGGATCGGCGTCAGCTCGGCACGCGCGATCTCGGCGTGGCTGGCAAGGCCCAAGCCCTCCAGCCGCTCCAGCACGCGCAGGCGTCGCCGTTCGAGCAGCTGCGGGCGCCGCCGCGGATCGTACAGCGAGGGTCCGCGCGGCATCGAAACCAGGGCGGCCGCCTCCGCCAGATCGAGCGCGGCCGACGATTTTCCGAAGTAGTGGCGACTCGCGGCGTCGATTCCGATCAGGTTCGGGCCAAACTCGACGCGACTCAGGTACTCCTCCAAAATCCGCGTCTTCGAAAGTGAGGCCTCGATGCGCAACGCCAACGCCATCTCGCTCAGCTTGCCGCGCGCGCTGCGCGGCCGCGGTTCGAGCGTGCGGGCCAGCTGCTGGGTCAGCGTGCTGGCGCCGCTGACGATCCGCCCCGACAGCGCCCACTGCCCGAGCGCGCGCATCACGCTCAGCGGATCGACGCCTGGGTGTTGAAAGAACCGGCTGTCCTCGGCGGCCACCAGCGCCGGGACGACCCAGGGTGACAGCTCGCTCAGCCGCACCGGATTTTCGGCGGCTCCGTTACCGATCGCGACTTCGCGCAGCAGTCGCCCGTCGCGATCGAGCACCAACACCGTGGTCCGCGCTTGGGACGCGCTCAGCGCCGACGGCAAAGCGCGAAAGCACGCCGCGACGACCAGCCCCGCCCACGGCAGCAGCACCAGCGCCAACAGCGCCACCAGGCCGCAGCGTCCGAGCCTGAACGCGCTCGAACGCTTGAGTAAGCGAACCATGCGGCTCACCGGACCGTCAGCTCCGAAGCGCCGGTGCGACCGAACACCTCCGGCTCGTACATTTCCTCCACGTGCGTCGGCGGCACGACGAAGTGGCCCAACGTCGTGGCGCGCGCCAGGTAACGGTAGTGCCAAAGGCCGGCCGGCAGCTGATCGACGAAGAATACCACGCGGTCGTCGCGCACTTCGTTGCGATCGTAAGCGGCGTGAAAGCCGGGAGCTGCGGCGTCGCCGTCGCCTTCGGGCTCGGGCGAGCCGCAGCCGACACACCCGGAGTCGTCGTCGACGCCAGCCGACTTCAACCAATCAGCCGTCGTGAACAGCTTGGGATTGATGGCCTCGAGCCCGGCCGGCAGCGCGTCGTCGAGCACCACGTATTGGCGCGGCGCCGGCGTCACCAGCGTCAGGTCCACCAGCACCAAGTCACCGGCCGAGACCTCGCGCGCGATGCCGGGCGGCGCGCCGCGGCCGGCTTTGCCCAAGCCTTCGGCGCTCAGGCTATGCAGGCTTTTTTCCACGAAAAAGCCGGCATCGAGCGGGTCCTTAGGCAGCTCACGGCGCACGTAACGAAGCCGCGCCTCGTAGAACAATTTCCCGGAGCCGCGCTTCTCGAACAGCAAAGGCTGGTTGGTATGCCCGAGCAGCTGGCTGAGCGGCACGTCGAAGCGCTGCGACAGCGGCGGCGCTTGCTTGAAGCTGGCTCGGCCCAGCTGTGCGCCTCCCAGCGACAGCGTCGCCTCGAAGCTCGGCGCTTCGGCCTCGGCGACACGCCGGTAGTCATCCAGCGCCAACAGCGCCCACGCGCCTTCCTGGGTCGTTCGAAACCGGCCTTGCTCGCGCAGGCCAACCAGACCGCGCGCCAGCTCCGTCAACAGCGGGTGCTTGCCGCGCGCGCTCAAGGCGCGTAGCACCATGGCTTGGGTGCGGGCCTCCGAATCGAACAACGAATAGTAGTTGTCGCCCGCGTCGTCGACGATCAGTGCCCGATCGCCGTTGACGTGCAGCTGGTTCTCGAGCTCGCGCGTGAGCTCGCCGGGCACGTCCGACGCCAATTTGGCGCCGAGCGCCGCGTGGAGCAGCAGCGCCTTGCCGAACAGCGGCAGCTCCTTTCGCCGAGAAAACAGCCGATTGATGCCGCCCGGGTCGGCAAACCCGAGCTCACCCAGGACGTCGAGCGCGAGCGCTGCCGTCGGCAGTTGCCACGGCTGGTTGAGCAGCAGCTGGCTCTGACTGCGCAGGTAGTCGCGGGCGCGCTCGAGCGCGGGCTTCGGCACGTTGAGACCGGCACGCGCCGCCCGCGACAGCGCCAAGGCTGCATACGGCGACACCCACTCCGACGAGACGCCCGACTCGGGCCACATCGCAAAACCGCCGTCACCTTGCTGACGTGCCAGCACCTCGCCAACCGCGGCCTCGGCGCGTTTGCGAGCGTCGGCCGGCAGCCTAAAGCCGAGCGCGCGAGCGAGGTCGCCCAGCGCGACCAACGGCAAGATCCGACTCGAAAGCTGCTCGGTGCAGCTATACGGATACTCGATCAGATCGAGCGCGGTCAGATCGATGCCAACCAGCGCCGTCGACGAGAGCGCGACCGACAGCTCACCCGCGTCGTCACGGGCGGCGCCCAGCTCGCCCAGCTTTTCGGTTTGCGCGGCGCTGGTTTGGCCGTAGATGGCGGCGGCTTCCGGCGTCATCGGTAGCGCCACCGAAAACGCCTGCGTCACGCTGTCGCGCTCCGTGCCAGCCGTCACCTCGAAGCGCAGGCTGGCCGGATTCGGATGCTCGGCCCGCACCGGGAAACGCAGCTCGAGCGAGCCGTTTTCCGGCACTTCCACGTCACGCGCCAGCGGGCCCTGGGCGACCAGGCCGCTGACCGTCGCCACCACATGCACCTTGCCGGCTGGCAGACCCTTCTTGCTAACGATTACCCCGGCCTCGAACGCATCGCCCGCGCGTACGAAGCGCGGCAGCGACGGCCGCGCCATCAGCGGCTTACTGGTGGTGACGCGCTCTTGCGTGAACCCGTAGCGATCGGCCTGGCCAACTGCCACGGCCATCAGCCGGTACGTCGTCAGCGACTCGGGCAGCTTGAAGCTGACTTTGGCCTCGCCGTGCGCGTCGGTGATGATGCGCGGGTTGAAATACGCGGTCTGTCGAAAATCGCGGCGCACGTCGCTGTCGCCGCCGCCACCGCCGTCGCGGCCCTTGTCGCGGCCGCCAAACGCCTGAAGCAGAATCCGTCCCTCGGCGTCGCGGCTCTCCAGCGTCGCGACCTGCAGCGGCCGCGCGCCCGAGAACGTGAGCAGCGGATCCGGCGTGCGGTAGTCGATCAGCGACAGCACGCCTTCGTCGGCCGCGTACAGCGTGACCTCGGTGTTGGCGGCCGCAGCGCCGTGTGCGTCCTTCACCTGCAGCTTGACGTCGATGTTCTCACCCGGCCGAAAATCTGGCTTATTGGCCGTCATTTTGAGCGACAGCCGGCGCGCCTCGGCATTCACCAGCAGGTTGGCGTAGCCCACACGGTAGCTGCCCGGCTCGAGCGGCGCGGCCTTGCCGGTGCGCCGCGGTAATAGATGCACACCGATGAACGCGTTCGGCAATAGCTCGTTCGTGACCGGAATTTCGAAGCTCGGCGCCGTGCCGCGCAACACACGATGAAACGAGTGATACACGCCCGAGCGCTCGACCGTGATCAGCGCCTCGGCTTCTTTGTAGGGTGACTTGACCAGCACGCGCGCGCGTTGCCCCACCGCGTACGACTTCTTGTCCAGCACCAGCGTCAAGCTACGGCGGTCGCTGTCCTGCCAAGTCGGCTCGCCGGCGCCGGCGGCGTAGATCGAGAGCGCCGATTCGGCCACGTTGCCGTGCTCGTCCTTGGACCGCGCGACGACCAAGTAGTAGCCCGCCGCCGGCACCGCAAGCGGACACGACGCGGTGTCGCGGACGCTAGTCGTCAGCTCGCAGCGCGCCACCTGGCGGTCGATTGGTTTACTCACGCCGCGGTAGTCGTCGCCAGCCGTTTCGCGCGCGTAGGTGTAGCGCCGCTCCAAAAGCTCCAGCGACACGCGCTTGATCGCCAAGCGACGCCCGTCGGGCCCGAGCGTGATCACCTGCGGCCGCAGCGTTCCCGGGGCGTCGACGAAGCCCTCCGGCTCGGTTTTGAGGCCAATGTAGAAGTCCGCCGGGTGCACGAGCGCGCTGGTCGAGCTGGCGACGCTGCGCCGCGACACGTCGGTCACTTCCGCATCCACGCGCAAAAGCTCGGTGCCGCGCTGCCCGGGCAGCTCGAGCTTTTCGGACCACGCGACGCGCCCCTGCTCGTCCAACTTGCGCGTCTCGCGCCGCAGCTCACCGGCGGGCGACGTCTCGGTCAGCTCGGCGTAGTACTCGCGCGCATCGGTCGCGAAACCGTCCGCCCCAGGCACTTCGAACCAGGTCGGTTGCCGCGAGACGCTGAGCGTGGCCGACAGCCCGGCGGCGGCGGCGCCAAACAGGTAGTCGGCTTTGACCTCGAGCTTGGCGACTTCGCCGCGCTGGTAAGCCGGGTGGTCGCTGCTCGCGCCGACGCGCAGCTCGACCGGACGGTACTCCGCCACCTCGACCGACTGCTGCAGCACCCCCTGCCCGTCTAGCCCGGCGGCGCTGACCAGGAAGCTGCCGAGCTCGGCCGCGCTCGGCACGCGCAGCTTGGCCGCGAACGTGCCGTAGCTCGTCAGCACCACCGACTGCGAGCTGAGCTCGTCACCGCTCGGCGCCTGCAGCATCACTTTCAGCGGCTTTTCGCCGGGCAAAGCATTGCCGGTCGCGATCTGGTTGCGCACGATGCCCTTGACCCAGATGTCGTCGCCGGGTCGGTAAATACCGCGATCGCTGAACAGCACGCCGTACGCATGCAGCTCGCCCGAAAAGTCGGTCGGCACGTCCAGGCGATAGCCTTCCAGGTACTCGCTGACCGGCGCGAACGCGCTGTCTTGACCACGGCGCACGACGAGAATCGCTCGCGCTTCCGGGGTGTCGCTCTCCAGGTTCGGCGCAAAATCAGCCGCGGGGATCGGTGCCACACCGTCCGAATCGGTCGTGTAAGACCGCGCCGGGCGCCCCGGCATCAACAGCTCGACATCGGCACCCGCGATCGGCGCGTTGGTCGAGCGCTCGGTCACCCACACCAACGAGCCGAAGCGCGACAGCTTGGCGCTGATGCCCAGCTCGGAAAAGTTGAGCACCTTCATGTTGACGGGAACGTCCCAGTCGTCGTGATCCGGGGTGTAGCGCGCGCCGATCGCCAGCGCGCCGCGACCACTCGGTCCGAGCAGCTTGGTGGCGTCCAAGTTGATGCGCTCGATCTGGTTTTTGGCGGCGTGGGGGCTCACATGCTGCACGTGTGCGGGCTTGAAGCTCGCCAGCCAGTCGAGGTCTTTTTGGTTACCTGGGCCCGGACGCTGCGCCTCGCGCCACGCCAACAAGTCTTGGGGGGCGAGCGCTGCGGTGAAAAGGTCGAACGACGCCACGTTGCGCGAGGCCACCGGCACGCTCAGCGGGCGCCCGCCGAAGTTGCGGCCGATCGCGCCGATATCGACGCGCGGATGATGGTCGGCGAAACCAAACGCCAGCGTCACCGGCTTCTGCAGGGTTTGGCCGAATTCGTCGACCAAGCCGGCGTCGATCTGCGCACGGTAGCTTTGACCCGCTTGGTAGCGCCCCTCGAGCGGCACGTACCTGGTCGTGCCGCCCTCGGCGTCGTGCACGAAAGGCTTCAGCCCCACGTCGGGCGTGATGTGCACCTTGCCGGCCAACGCCTCGGGTTTCACCTCATTGTTGAAGATCAGCGCAACCGATGACTCGGCGTCGCACGGGGCTCCGTCGCGCTCGCGCGAGCAACTCGCCTCTTTTACGGCGAGCGGGTCGTAGGTGCGAAACGTCAGCGTGCGTTCCTCGCCCGCGTCGAGCGGTCCCTCGCTGCCGTGAAGCCCCGCCCCCAAGGTCAGAACGACCGTGCTGTGCGGTACGAACGCGCGCTTTGGCCGCACGATCAACGTGCGTGGCTGCTTCGTGTCCGCGGCGACCTCGAACGGAATTGCGGTCGGGTCCTTGCTCGAGCCAAACAACTCGAGCTTGGCCGCGGCGCGCAACGCGGCCGGGGTGACGACTTGATCGAAGCTGAGCTGCAGCGTCGTATCGAGCGGCTTGCCGTCCTCGTTGTCGCTCGGCGTCGAGCTCTGCAGCGTCGGCCGGCGGGTCTCGAACGTGAAGTGCTGGGCGGCCTCCAGGCGGGTGCCATCGAGCGCGGCCAGGCCCGCCGGCACGTCGACGCTGAACGCGGTCGCGAAGGGCAGGCGCTTTTCCGACGTGAACACCGCCGCCCGCGAGCCGACCCAACGGAAGCTTCCCGGCACCGCTGGCAGGACCTGAAACGGCGCCGGACCCTCGCTGACGACACCCAGCGGGTGGACCGGCCGATCGAAGACCACGTTCACCTCGGTGACGACTCCGACCGCGCCCTCCGGTGAAACGAACGCCACCTTCAGCGGCCCCGAAGGCTTGTCCGAGCGCGACCGCCCAGCGCCCAGGCCGAGCGTACCGCCCACGCCAGCGATCGGCTTGGGCCGCGTCACCTGCACGCAGGCCGCCAGCAACCCGAGCCCCACCACCGACACCCTGAGCCCACGCGAACCCAGCCATTGAAAGGAGATCACGGCGACGAGTCAGCAATGGCCGTGCCGGCGCGGCAAGGGGCCGCCGCCCCTGCTATGATTGAGGTTCGTGCGGCGCTTGTGGAAACTCGGACACGGGATGTGCGGGCGGTGCGCCACGCTGGCCGTGCTCGGACTGGCGCTGCTCACCACGCCCCGCGACGCCTGCGCGGAGTCATTCGTGCGCCGGCTTGCCGAACGCGCGCTGGAGCGCGGCGTGGCCCAAGAGGCGCGCGGCGACATCGCCCAGGCGCTCACCAGCTACGACGAAGCGGTCAGGACCGACTCCACGTTGGGCACGGCGGCCCTGCGGCTGGGCAGCCTGCGCGAACGCATGGGCGACCCGGCACAGGCCGAGCTGCTTTACACCCGCGCGCTCGCGGCACCCGAGAGCAGCGCCGACGCCTACTACGCGCGCAGTCAGCTGCGCAGCCTGGCCAAACGCCGAGCAGAGGCGCTCGGCGACCTAGCAGCATCGGTTGCCCTGTCACCACAGCCCGAACGCGTGCGGGTGCTCGCCGGCTGGTACGTCGAAGCGCGTCTGTGGCCGGCGGCGCTAGCCCTGTGGCGCACGCTGGCCGCCAACGCCGAAGCGACCGGCGACCAGGCCGAGCTGCGCGAAGCGCGGCTCACCGTGGCTGCGCTCTCGTGGCTCGCCAGCGACACCGACCCGGTGTTGGCCGGCGCCAGCTCGAGCGATTGGGTGCGCCGCTCTTTGGCGCGCAGCGCCCGCCCAACCAAGGCCGAAGCTCAGGGGCTCCGAAAGCTCACGCCCTGATCGTCGGACGCCAACACCGGGTAGGCGTCGTTGCCTTTGACGGGGCTGCCGATCAAGAGCAGTCGCTCGCCGAGCGAAAGCAACCGCGACGGGGCGCGCCGCATCAAGGCCAGCTCCGGGTACTCGGCAGCGTCGAACGCCACGATCGGCGGCGTGAAGGTGCGGCCCTCGTCGCGGCTCGAAATCACTCGTACGACGCCGTCTTGGGCCGCGCTGAGCACGACGGTGCCCTTGAGCTTGGCCACGTCGACCGCGCCGGCAGTCACCGACAGCACCGCATCCGGCAGCACGACCTCACCACAGCGCCCGCCGAACGGGCACAATCGCAAGTGCAGCCGGCTGCGGTCGGTCGTGAGCACGACCAGGCTCTTCTCGTCGCAGCCGCTGCTCAAAAGCCGTTCGGATATCGGCCCAAGCTCGCTGGTAGCGGGCTCGGCACCTTCCAAGCTGAACAGCACCTGCTGCGCGCCGCCATCTTCACGCGGCGTCAGCCGGTACGCGCGCCGACCGTCTTGGCTGGCGCAGCGCTCGGCATGCGCTTCGAAGACATCGCCACGGCGAGCCAACGGACGAAAGCTGACGCCGCGATCGGCGGTGACATACAGCCCGGTGTCGGAGCCTGCACCCAACGCAAGACCAAAGCCGGTGCCTTCACGCCACACGTTGCGGTAGATGCCGCTCTGCGCTGGCAGGCCGCGCCCGAAGGTCGGGCGTGGCGGTGCCGGCACGTGCGCCGCCTCGACTGCGCCAAGCGACGACTTCATCAACTGCGTGTAGCCGCCGCGCGCGAACGGCCAGGCGTCGGCGAACAGCTGAGCGAGCGGCGCCGCCGAAACGCCCAGCTCGGCCAGCGCCACGCCGCGACCGCCGTACTCGCGAAACTCGGCCGCCGTCAGGTTGTGAATGCGCTCGGTATCCACGCGGCCAGTCACGCTGTGCGCCAGCTTGGCGCAGCGGTGAAACGGCCGGTCTCCGGGGTTGGAGGCGATCAGCCGGCGGCGCACCAGGTGACGAAAGTCGCTGTCACGATCGCGGATCAACGTCGGCCCGGTCGGTCCCACCATGCACAGGCCGTAGTCAGCGACCGCGACCGTCACGTCGTGCAGCCGAAACGCCGACTGCATGCGCGGGTAGCCGCTCCAGAATCCCCAAGCCACCAGCAGCAAAATCAACACGAAGCGCAGTCGCAAGCGCGGCGCAGCAGCTGGAGCTGGTGCGACGGGCGGCGGCGCTTCGGAACCGCGCCGCAGCAAGGGACCGCGGGGTTGGGTCGCGCTAGCTGCGGCGACCGAAGCCGAAATGTGCATGAGCCCCCTGAAGCTATTCAGCTTCAGAGGGCTCGGCCAACAAAGGGGTTAGGAATGAGGGGCTAGGGGTTAGTCGGCGGAGGATCAGGGGTCGAGGGACCGCGCTGCCGCCGCCGACGGGGGAACCGCCTAGCGGGCTGCTCAGGCCATCGTGCGCGGCAGCTCGTCGGTCTTCAGGCGCTTGCGGCGACGACGAGCGGCTTCGCTCATCTTCTTGCGGCGCTTGATCGACGGCTTCATGTAGTGACGGCGGCGCTTCAGCTCGCGCAGGATGCCTTCACCCGCCATCTTGCGCTTGAGGTGCTTGATGGCTCGCTCGATACCCTTATCGCCAACTTGGACTTCAAGGGGTTTGCACTGAACGGATTCGCTGGGATTCGCCAAGGGACGGGGGATATGGCAGACCGCCCTCGGGATTGCAAGCTTCTCTCGAGGG
>FSUE01000324.1_pt1 | contig 14006 bp, 15 predicted proteins | sample 1637031 | NCBI WGS metagenome assembly FSUE01 (sample SAMEA3914819, study PRJEB12502) | metagenome | biome: forest; material: soil | place: Canada | collected 2010-06-26 | depth 0.3 m | reverse complement strand
GGGAGGACGGGAGGTCCGCGAGTTTTTTTATCGTTCGAGTCGCGATGCGTCGAACGGAAACTGCGCAGCCTGCTTGCATCACCGCGCGACTCGAACCCAAAAATTCTCGCCTCGCGGACCTCCCGTCCTCCCGTCCTCCCTGTGAATCTCGGAGGTTCTTGGCACGAGTCATCAGAACGACAGCAGCCCCAAGCGATCGTACGAAGTGGCCTGGTTTGGGAGACCAGCAATTTCAGGCTGGCTAGCCGTAAACGCGCGGGACGAATAGCTCCGGCGCCAAGGCGTGGCGCTCGTAGTTGGGGTTGAAGACGCGCTCGGGAAGCTGAACCTCTTCGTGCGGCACGTCGGTGTACGGAATTTGCGAGAGCAGGTGAGCCATGCAGTTCAGGCGCGCGCGGCGCTTGTCGTTGCCCTCGACCACGTACCAACGCGCGTGAGCGGTATTGGTGCGGTTGAGCATCTCTTCCTTGGCTGCCGTGTAGTCCTCCCAGCGCGCTCGCGACTGTAGATCCATCGGGCTCAACTTCCACTGCTTCATTGGATCGTGGATGCGTACCAGAAAGCGCAGCTGCTGCTCCTCGTCCGAGATCGAGAACCAGTATTTCAGCAGCAGGATGCCCGAGCCCACCAGCAGGCGCTCGAACTCGGGTGCGTCCTTGAAAAACTGCTCGACCTCGGCGGCCGACGCAAAGCCCATCACGCGTTCGACGCCCGCGCGGTTGTACCAAGAACGATCGAACAACACGATTTCGCCGCCCGCCGGCAGGTGCGGCACGTAGCGTTGGAAATACCATTGCGTACGCTCACGCTCGGTGGGCGCCGGCAGCGCGACGGCGCGGCACACGCGGGGATTCAGGCGTTGGGTGATGCGCTTGATCGCGCCGCCCTTGCCCGCGGAGTCACGACCTTCGAACACCACCACGACCTTGGCGCTGGTGCGCGCCACCCAAGCCTGCAGCTTGATCAGCTCGCGCTGCAGCATGAGCAGGTGCCGAAAGTATTCGCGGCGATCGATCGTGGCGCCGTGCTTGCGCTTGTAGATGTCGGAGACTTGCTCGGATACCGCTGCCTCGCCTAGCTCGAGCTCGTAGTCTTCATCGAGACCCTCTTCCAGCTCGGCCTCCAACCAGTCGGGGCTTTTCCGCTCTGTTTCGTCTTTCATGGCTCAACCTGCGTGTGCGCCCAACGTCCTTTCCGTATCGCATCGGGTCAAGCAACAAGCGCGTGGCGGGAGCGCAACGCTTGTTTCAAGCGATGTTCGGCTCGCGCACCTGCGGCGCAGTCTTGCCGCCGCTCGAAATCGGGCGCTATACAACGAGCACGCCGAGATTCGCATGGACAGCTTACCGGACAGTCCCTCGCCGTGTTGCGTGTCCGTCGTCGAGTTCGCCTTCGACCCCAAGCGCGAGCAGCAGCTCGACGCCAGTCAAATTAGAGGCGCGCTCGAAGCCGGCCGCTTCGTCTGGATCGACGTCGAAATTGCCGAGCCCTTACAGGCCGAGCAGGTCCTGGCGGAGCTTGCGCTGCTCAATCACGAGGTCATTCAGGATGCGCTGTTTGCGGAGCCGGCGACGCGACACGCGCGCTACGACGAATTTTCGCACGTCGTGGTCGCCGGTTGCCGCCCCGAGCCTGGCGGCTTCGAGCTGGAACGCGTCGACGTCGTGATCGCCGAGCAGTTCCTGGCCACGATTCACCGCGGTCAGGTGCTGTTTCTAGCCGGAATGCGCCGCGATTATCGGCTCGATTTCTTGCGCTTCGCCCGCAGCCCCAGCTTCCTTTTCTACGAGCTTTGGGATCACTTGATCGAGAACTATCTCGAGATCCAACAGCTGATGGAAGAGCGCGTCGAAAGCCTGCAGAACGAGCTGCGCGGATCGCGCGTCGACGATCGCGTGTTTGGGCGGATCTCCGAGCTCGGGGCCGATCTGCTGCGGCTCAGAAAGGTGCTGCTGCCGGCGCGCGCCGTGCTGGCCGACTTGTCGATGCGCCGGACACTCTTTTTGAGCGAGCGAACGCAAACCTTGCTCGGCAACCTGCACAGCACGCTCGAGCACGTGCTGCAAGATCTGCTCGTGGATCGCGACATTCTTTCCGAGTCGCTCAACCTGTACATGTCGTTGGTCAGCCATCGCACCAACGAGGTCATGAAGCGCCTGACGGTCGTCAGTGTCGTGTTTTTGCCGCTGACGTTCCTGTGCGGCGTTTACGGGATGAATTTCGAATCGTTACCCGAGCTGCACTGGCACTATGGCTACGGCTACTTCTGGGTCTTGGTCGGCGGCATCGTCGTCAGCCTGCTGGGTTTGATGCGGCGTTCACGGCTGATTTGACGGCCGGGTCTGGCTACTTCTCCACGAACGCGCGCTCGATCGCGTAGTCACCGGGGTCGTGAGTCGAGCCTTCGGTGAAGCCGCGGCGCTCTAGCTCTTGGACCAGGTCGTCGAGCATGCTGGGGTTGCCGCAGATCATCACGCGATCGTGGGCGGGGTCCAGGTCGGGCAGGCCGAGGTCGGCGGAGAGCTTGCCGGTCTGCAGCAGATCGGTGAGCCGGCCTTGGTTTTCGAACGCCTCGCGCGTGACGGTCGGATAGTAGCGCAGCTTTTCGCGGACTTGTTCGCCGAGGTACTCGTGCTGCGGCAGCTCGTGCTTGATGTATTCGGCGTAGCCGAGCTCTTCGGTGACGCGCACGCCGTGCGCCAAGACGACGTGCTCGAAGCGGTCGTACGTTTCCGGGTCGCGGATGATGCTCAAGAACGGCGCCAGCCCAGTGCCGGTGCTGAGCAGGTACAAGCGCTTGCCGGGGCGCAGCGTGTTGACGACGAGCGTGCCGGTCGGCTTGGTGCCGACCAAGATTTCGTCGCCCGGCTTGAGGTGCTGCAGGCGTGAGGTGAGCGGGCCGTTCGGCACCTTGATGCTGTAAAACTCGAGGTGCTCTTCGTAGTTGGGGCTGGCCACGCTGTACGCGCGCAACAGCGGCCGGCCCTCGACCTCGAGGCCGATCATCACGAAATGGCCGTTCTTGAAGCGCAGGCCAGTGCTGCGGGTGGTGGTGAAGCTGAACAGCGAGTCGGTCCAGTGGCGGACGCTCAGCACGGTTTCGCGGTTGATTGGGCTCACCGGGCGTGTGTAGCGCGCACAATTCATTCGGTAAAACGGGTAATTCAGGACATAATCATCGGTAACACCGATATGCGCTACACCCTGCGTCAGCTCGAGGTCTTTTCCGCCGTCGCGCGCGCCGAAAGCGTGAGCCGCGCGGCCGAGGCGCTGTTCATGTCGCAGTCGGCGGTCAGCGGCGCGCTGGCCGATTTGGAGCGCCAGTTCGACGTGCGTTTGTTCGAGCGCGTCGGCAAGCGCCTGGTGCTGAGCGAGCTCGGGCGGGCGCTTTGGCCGCAGGCCGAGGCGGTGTGCGAGCAAGCGCGCGCGCTCGAGCACAACCTCTCACGCCAGTTCTCGGGCGAGCTGCGCGTCGGCGCCACGCTCACGATTGGCAACTACTTGTGCCCCGGGCTGATGACGCGCTTCTTACGCCAGCAAGCGGACACGCGCGTTTCTTTGCGGATTGCGAACACGGCGGAGATTGCCCAGCGCGTAAAATCGTTCGAGATTGACGTGGGCTTGGTCGAGGGTGAGCTTTCGGATCCGGAGCTCGACGTGAGGCGTTGGCGCGGTGATCAGCTGGTGGTGTTTTGTTCGCCGCGGCATGCGCTGGCCAAGCGAAAGTCGCTGAGCGACGCCGATTTGACCGGCGCCGACTGGATTGTCCGCGAGCCCGGCTCCGGCACGCGGCAGGCGTTCGACCACGCGCTACGCGGCCTCTTGCCCGAGCTGCGAATCGCGCTCGAGCTCTCGCAAACCGAAGCGATCAAGGGCGCGATAGTGGCCGGCCTGGGCCTCGGTTGCCTTTCGCGCCTGGCGCTAACCGAAGAGCTGAAGCGCCGCACGCTGGTGGCTTGCGCGGTACCGCGCCGCGATTTTCATCGCTCGTTCTTCTTCGTGCTGCACAAACAGAAGTACAAGAGCCAAGCGCTCGAAAGTTGGCTCGAGCTGTGTCGCGCGCGCGACATCGCGTCTTGAGGCGTGGGCGTGATTGCGATTGCTGCCGAGCTTCAGTCGAGCGCGAGCTCGGTTACGCCGCCGCCGGGACGAAAGTCGCTGTAGCGCGCCCAGCTCAGGCGGACGCGTACGTAGGTGATGCCCGGCCACAGCTCGCGTTGTGGGCCGTCCGGGAAGGCTTCGAAGTAGACGCGCTTCAGCCGTTCCAGCTCCGCGCCGGTCGGCTCGTCGGCGACGCCCTCGAGCTGCGCCGTCTGCTCTTCGTCCCAGCCGACGACCAGCGCAATTTTCGGATTTTTCCGGAGGTTTTGCAGTTTGCGCGACGTGTCCAAGGTGTCGAACACGATTTCGAAGCGGTCGCTGACCGCGATGCCGACGACGGCCGCCTGCGGACCGCCGTCAGCCGCCGTGCTGGCTTGCACGGCATAGCGATGCCGGCGAACAAACGCCAGCAGCTCGGCGCGCTGCATCAGCCTGCCGGCCCCAACAGGTTGGCGTCGCGCGCCAGCAGCCAGCGCCCGTCGCTCTGTCGCGTGTAGATCGACATCACGTAGCCCTCGCGCCGCACGGACTTTCCGTCCGCCATCGTCATTGCGACGCGCAGCTGGACGCGAGCCCATGCCGTCTCACCTTGCGCGGTGACCTCGATGACTTCAGCCTGGGCGTCGACTTTCAAGCCGCGCATTTGTCGGATGTTGGCGGCGAATTCCTGCTTGCCGAACGGCGGCCGTCCCACCACCGTAAACACGACGTCATCGGTCATGAGCTCGAGCACGCCGTCAGCGTCGCCGACACGGGTGCGCTCGTTCCAGGTCTGAATCAGCTCGCGAATCTTGCGTTCGTCTGGCTGCATGGTGTTTCCTTTCCCTGACGCGTTCGTCTTCAGGTTCTTGCTAGAGCCGGTCGGCGTGCCGCGCAAGCTGGCGGTCGGCGCTGCGGCGCGCGTGCCGTCCCCGCCGTTGCAATTCGCCGCGGAGGCTACGGCGTTGGGTGGCATTCTTGCTGGCTCCGCCCGGGCGAGCTGACGAGGCGTGATACAACGGGTCGGTGTTCCGTCGCGAAGGGTTGCTGGTTGGGCTGTGGAAGAGGCGCGGCGTCCGTGTGGCCTGTGCAGTGGCGCTGGTCGCCGCGCAACCGCTGGTGGTGTCGCACGCGCTTGCGGCCTCGCGCTGTCGGCGGAGCCTGGACGAGGCGGACGAGCCGGTCGGGTGGCGCGCTTGGCCGCTGCTACCAGGTCTCACCGGCTACCAGGTGCGTGACCTCGATCCGTACCTCGATCTTGGTTTGACCTCGGGGCGCCCGCACGCTCTGCGCGATGCACGTTTGTTCGGCAACGGCGTTTGCGCCGAGCGCGGCCTTTCGCTGAAGAGCTGGTTCCTGTCACCGATCGGCGCAGCCTACATGCGCAATGAGCGCGAGCTCACGTTGCGCCGAGCGCCGAAGGGGGCCTTGGTCGTCGTTGCTGGTCAAATGGAGGCCGCATCATCTGACGCCGGGCCGTTGACGTTCGTGGCAGCGTTCACACCGGGCCGTGATGGCTTGATGCACTTCTTGCTACGCGTGCTCACGCTGCCGGTCGCAGCGCTCGCCCTGCTCGCCCGTGTGGCGCACGGAGCGCTCAAGTGACCCGTCTCGGGCTGCTCGTGCTGAGTTGCGTGGCGTGTGCGGCGTGTCACGCGCGCCACGACGAAAACGCGTCGCCGGCCGCGACCAGCGCCGTCGCGGTGCCCCAACCGAGCGCGTCGGCGCTCGCAGCGGCGCCGCGTGCGTCGGCAGCTTTGTCGCTCGCGAGCAGCGTCGAGGCGCCAAGCCCACCCGGCATTCCGTTCGCGGTCGCACCGATGGTGCAGGTGAAGCACAAGACCGACGGGCAGCACGTGTATTCGATGATGGCAGAGCCTGGCGTCTTGCTCGGGCCCAAGCAGACTTTGCTCAAGGCCTTCGACTGCGTGAGCAAGGGCGCTCCCCAGGCCGACATGTTTGGCGTCTGCGTGGCCTTCAAAGCTTGTGAGCCCGAGACGCCCAGCGAGCCGGGTGTGCTGTTCGCCTTCGCCTGCACCGGCCCCGCGCTGCGCGTCTTGCTGCTGCAAGAAGGTGGCGAATTGGCCTTCAAGGTCGCGGATTCTGCCCATCCGCTGGCCAAGCGCGCGATGAGCCGCACGCCGCTTCCGGAAGCCGCAAGCGTGGTGCTGCAACCGTTCGTGCGTCGCAACCTCACCGCGTACGTCGACTTGTAAGCGCAGCAGCAGCAGCAACTCACCGTTGCGACGCGATTTTCAAAGGCTCCAGGGATCTGGGATTTCGTTTCGTCGGTCGCTGACCGCTGAACGAACAGAATTCGCGTGGCAGTGGAGTGAAATTCGAACGGATCCGCGGCGGGTTGGGCACGACGTCTTTGGTGACGACAGCGCTGCGTGCCCCCAAGGTTGTGATTTGAACAGTCCGCGGAGAATATTTTTGAAAGTGCTCGCAGCGGGGCCGTTCGTCGGCTGCGCTGGGGCAGATCCGGTGAGCTCGCCGCCGGACGGTTTTGGGGGCAACGAAGGCAGCGGGGTCGGTAGCGCGGGTGTGGGTCCAGCGGGTACCTCGGCTACCAGCGGCGCCGCGAGTGGCGGCAGCAGTAACGCTGGCACCGGCAGCGCCGGCAATCCGTTTTCGAGCAACGGCAATCAAGGCGGCTTCTCGTTTGCCAACGGCGGCAGCCCCAACGGCACCGCCGGCTCCGCCCCCGGCACTGCTGGCGCCGCAACGGCAGGCGCCAGCGGCAACAGCAATTCGCTCACCCAGCTCTGCAACACCAGCGCGGTTGCGGTCGGCAATCTGGTGATTGCGGCCAGCATTTTCTTCGTGGGTCGTGATGCCAAAGGCATCTACGTGATGAGCATGCAGTGCACGCACAAGGGGTGCGCGGTCGTGTTCTCGGGCAGCCAGCTCGACTGTCCGTGTCATCACAGTCGCTTTGATTTCAACGGCAACGTGCTGGTCGGACCCGCAACCACTCCGCTGCCACACTTTGCGGCGTTCGTGGATGCGGCCGGTAACATCAGCGTGGACCGCTACACCGTGGTCAGCGGCAGCGCGCGGGTACCGGTCTAGCTTGAAAAATAGGCACAGGTTGGAACTCTGATTGAACCAGCCAGGCTGGACACTCATCGGATCGTCACCCGCCATCTAAGGAGGCCCGCGTGTCTGTTCTTCGCCCTGCCGTGCGTGTTTGGACTGGTGTTGCGGCGCTCGCTTTGGCTGCGTTTCCCGTGGCTACCGCCTGCTCGTCGACCGGGGGCGAGGGCGCTTCCGCTGGCAGCCCTGCCACGGGCCAAGCCGGTAGCGCCGCTTCGACTGGCGGTGTCGGGGTTAGTGGCGCGACCGGCGTGGCCGGTTCGTCGATGCCGGGCGGCGGCGTTGCCGCGACGACCGGAGGCGTTGCGACCGGGACGGCTGGCAACGCCGGCAGCGTTGGCACCGGCGGCGCCCCGGGCGGCACGGCCGGCAGCGCCGGCAGCACCAGCGGCGGCGTGGCAACCACCGGCGGCACCGACGGCGCCGACCCGTGCAACAACCCGCCCACCCACAAGCTCAACGTGATGGCCGCGACCGGCGAGCACAAGCACGGCAATGCCGGCTTGGACACGCGCGCCAAGACCATGCTCGGCAAGCTGGTCATCGACTACGGCGTTGCTGGTGGCGGCTACCAATCGTTCCTCGCCAAGCGCGGCTACCACTCGATCGGCGCGCCGGGCTTCACCGAGTGCGCCGCGCCTGATTTGGATGGCGATCGCACCCGGGTCGGTAAGTGCCGCCTCGGCGAGATCGCCACCACCGAAAAGGCGATCACGGCCACGCTGGTCAGCCTGCAGGGACAATACCCGGAAGAAGATTGGGGCTACTTCTTGGACGCGAACAACAAACTGCGCTGGGCCGATGTCGCCACGACCGGCTTTTCGCACGGCGCTACGACGGCCGCCATCAACGGTCGCACGCAGTGCTTATGGCGCGCGGTCTCGCGCTCGGGCCCGCGCGACAACACTTGCGGCAAAGGCCCGTGCGCCACGCCGTTGAACCCCGCTACCGCCTACGATGCTGCGTGCACGGATGACAAGGTAGCGGAGTGGCTCGACCTTCCGTCGAAGACGCCGATGGACCGGTTCTACGGCTTCGCCGGCATGTCGGACGGCCAGTGTGGCGACATCATGTTCAACATGCACCGCACCAAGTACATTGGTGAACCCGTCGTGCTCGAGATGGCCGGAGCGGCCCCCACCTCGCATCAGTTCTTCTCGTCGGGGCAGGGCCACTCGGGCTTTTTCGACTACGGCGCCGCAATGGTCGCGCTCGAAATCGCGTTCGGAATTCCGCCGGAAAACCGCGACCCGAAGTTCTGAGCCGCGGCCACCCAGCTCGGCTCACGGAGCGAACCGGGCGACGAACACGTCGTCGCCGCCGGCGCTGGTCAGCGCGCCTTTGCCCAAGTCGGTGGTGCCATCGAGCGCGCCGGTGACGTAGACGTGGTCGTCGAGCACCGACGCGATCGCGATCGTCGGCGAGGTTGCGCCGAGCGCGAAACGCGTGGCCCACACGGCGTTACCGTTACCGCCGAGCGACGCCACGAAGTACGTGTTGTCGAACGGCGCGTCCTTGCCGATCGGTAGCACTGGGCCGGCGCCAAAATCCAGAATGCCCTGCGCCGAACCGGCGATGTACGAGTGCCCGGCGTTCGACATTGCAGACACCGACGCCACGCGGCCCGACGCCTGCGCGCCGTAGGAGCGTGTCCACGAAACCGTGCCAAGGTCATCGGCTTTGGCAACGAACGCCGCCGAGCCGTCGGCCTTGGCTGGCAACACCGTGCTGTTGACCAAGGCCGCGCTACCAAAGTAGCTGCCGCCCATCAACAACCCGCCCGCGCCGTCGCCCGCGGCGCTCAGCTCGTAAAGTTGTGCGCCCGCGCCTTGCACGGCGATCGACTCGATCAACGAAGACATCGACCAATTGGTATACGCGTGGTCACTGATCGCAATCGAGCTCGGAGTCTGCCCGCTGGCGGCCAGCCGCTCGGGCAAGACTAGCTGGTTCTTGAGCGTATAAACGACGCCGAGCATCGCGTCGGCGCCCACACCCATGTCGCGCACGCACTGCAGGGTGGAGCTGAGGTCGACCACGACGCCCGAGTTGGTGGTGCCGTTGTTGATGTATTGGTTTTGGTTCGGGGTGGTGCAGCCGGCCGTGAGCGTGGCGCCGGGTGGCAAATCGGCGGCGTAAAGCAACGAGTCGCTCGGGCCGATCGCCAGGCCCTTGAGGCGTGTGTTGCCAGCGGAGGGGATGACGCCGCCGCGCACGTACGCACCCGCCGCGTCGACCTCGACGATGAAGAAGGTGCCGCCGGTTTGCGTGCCCGAGCCAAAGTTGATCGATGACGCCGGCTGTGTGAAGCCGCCGATGAAGACGTTGCCGGAAGCGTCGATCGCCACCGCGGTCGCTCGCTGATCCCCAGCGTCACCGAAGCTGAGCGCCCAAACCACCGCGCCCGCCTCGTCGAGCTTGATCGCGAACGCGTCCAGGCTGCCCGCGCTGGTGAGGGTCGTTTTGGAGGTGACCAGCGTGCCCTCCATCTGGCCGACGACCACGACGCCGCCCCCGGTCAGCGGCGCCGCGATCGCAGTCGTCTGCTGCGCGCCGGTACCGCCGAAGCGCACGCTCCATTCCGCCGCGCGCGAGGCGACGAACGGGTTGGGCGGGTTGGGACCGATGGCCCCGCCCGCGCCTGCATCCGCGCCATCGCCAGCCTGACTCTGAGTCCCACCCGATGGGTTCCCGCCCGCGCTGAGCTCACCACCGCCTACACCCGCTTCGCCCGCGCCGCCGGGCTTCGCCGCTTCGCCCGCGCCGCCCGCGCTTTCACCAGCTCCGCCCAAGCCAGCCCCACCGCCTTCGATGCCCGCGGCGCCGCCCATGTCGACGCGGGATTTCTGGTGCTGGTCGGACGAGCCGCAGGCGAGCGGCGTGAACGCGAGCGCAGAGCACGAGACCAACACGCCGCACGAGCCGGCGACGGAGCACGAGACGGACGCGATGAACAGCGCAGGTTTTGCCGGGCTCATTCCTCTAGCCTACTGCCTTTCGCTTATTTCGGTCGGGTGCATGATCGGGGAAAATGTCGGATGAACGGGCGGAGGCGGGCGACGCATTGTCGCGGTGGCTGGCGGGCGCCGGCCTGGAGACGCTCGACGGCATCGCACTTTTGCGTGACCGAGAAGACCCGGTACATCTGGTGCTGATGGACGTAGTGATGCCAGGGATGGGTGGGCCGGAGGCGTGGGAGCAGATGCGCGGGCTACGCCCAGGCCTGCGTGTGCTGTTCACCAGCGGCTACGCGGACGACCGGTACCGGCAGCGCCTGCCGTCCGGCGCAGAGCTGCTCGAGAAGCCGTTCCGCGCCGAAGAGCTGCTGTGGCGCGTCCGAAAAGCACTCGACTAGGGCCGCGAGCTGCCGCTTCAATAGCGGCGGGCAATGCACGCCGCGGTAGTGATTCCATAACTGGTGGTCAAATGACTATTGCCAAGTGAGGGGGCGGTTCGCGGTTGCGCGTGAGGAATTGACTAGTGCAGTCGACGCGTCGTCCAGGTAGACGGTGAGCTTGGAGAGGCGCGGGTCCGCGCCGGAGAGGGCGCTCGATGGCCGATCATCTCGAACCGAATGGCTACGCGATCGACTGCACCAGATGAAGACCTGGAAGAAATGCGCGCACTCAGGCATCCCACTAGCGGGCGCAGACCTGGGGCGAGCCTTAGGCATCGCTAAGGCGCTTGCGTTGCTTGGTGGCTGTCCGTTGCTGACGGCCTGCTACTCGACCAACAGCTACCTTTTGAAGCTGGACGCCCAGAATCAGGCAGATTCTCGTTTGTGCGAGCTCACGTCCGATGGCAAGCAAGATTGCCACCCAATCGCGGGGCAGACGTTGGAAGCACCCGGCGCTCTGACCGTGGAGCTCGCCAATACCGCACCCGAGAAGCAATACGAGCTAGAGCTCGAGGAGACCCAGCGCGGCGCCTCGAACGTGCCGACTCCCGATGACGTGCTGCAAGAAGTGGCGACACGCCTTACCGGACTATCGACAGCCTTCGTCGGTAAGCTCGATACCAATGACTCGGGCGCGGCCCCCAAGGAAGCCAGCAAGTTGCTGACTGCGGTCTCCACGGCCGTCGCTGGCCGCCAGCCTGCCGCTGCGGCAGCCCTGAGTGGAATCGCCGAAGGCCTGAAGCCGCGGCCGGCGGCTGCCAAGAACAAGGCCGAGATTGGCGTCTGGAAGGCGTGGATCGATGATGCCAAGCACTCTTGGAAGGCGCAAAGCGACTTTGCCCTTGGGGACACCCGCGAGGCGCCGCCACGGGCCATTGCCTACAGCGCAGCCGACCTCGACTACGTCAAACAACGCGCGAGTGAGCCTGGCACGGACGGCAAAGCCATTCCGGACAAACTCACTGGCGATGCGCTCGGCCGGTTTACCGTCGCTTTTTGCAAGCCCGACAGTTTTGGCAATGATCCCTTCACGAACCTGCCGTGGGTGAGTGAGCCCGCGCCCTGGGTTGACCAGAAGGATCTGCTGAAGAAGCTCGCACTCGAGCCGGCGCAGATCACGGCGTTGGTTGCCGCTGGCAACTCGAACCTTGCCGAGCGTATCGGCAAGCTGTTGACCGAAGCGGACGAGGCGGAGCAAGCCGGAAAGTCCCCGAGCGAGCCAGCGCGGATCCTCAAATATCTATTTACGGTTTCGCGCATCCATGGCGAGCTCGAGCGCTGTGAGCACAACTTGGGCGTGTTGCCCGGGCTGTCGACGGCCGCCGCTGATGTCGCGCAGACGCTGCGCGACGTTCAGGTCGCTGAACAACGCCTCGGTGCGTCAGCGACAGCCGAAGCGGTGTTCGAAAATATGATCGCACCGTTCGCTATCAAGACGGCGGTGCAGGTCCTCACGCGCGGCGGCAACGGCGGCGTGCTTTCATTTGGTACCTACACACTGCATGCTGGTCGTATGGCGCTGAGCGCCAGCAGCAATACCGGCGACGAACGCCACGAAACGCTGTCGCGCCTCGAATTCCCAGTGCGGAACGTGGGGCCGGTTTCGGTGTCGGTGGGGCCGTTCGTGTCGCTGTGCAACAAATGCATTCACGACGTCAAAGAGCGCTTCAACGTCGCCGACGAGAACGGTGTTCCGACCGTGCACCGAGTGCTCGATGACGATACGGCGAGCGCCGCGATTGGCTGGGCGGCCATGGTGCACTACTCGTTGGTGGGGGGGACGCGGAACCAGGGCGGAGTTGCGCTGGGCTATCCCCTGCGCGACCAGACCGGCACCGCGCTGGGCGTTCTGGCCGGCTTGAGCTACCGCAACACGGTTGGCATTCAGCTCACGACTGGCGTTCATCTCTTCGAGTCGCAAAAGCCCAAGGGGAGGGTTCCGCTCGACGTGAGCTCCGGTTCGGCCGCAACCCTCACGCCTGACGACATCACGCAGCACGGCGTCGCCGCTGCGTGGTTCTTTTATCTGGGAGCAACCTCCGACCTGTTGATGAAACCATGACCAACCCCGTCCCTTCCCCCACGCTAATCGAGTGCCCGTGGAGCGACCTCTTCGGCGCGCACAAGGTCAAACTGTTCGAGCCAATCATCGATGACAGCATCTTGGTCGACCCGCACTGCCAGCATCGCTGCCGAGTGCATGTGACCGGCACCGCGCCGCCGACTCTCAGCAAAGAGCCGTAGATCGGTCAGGTCGCAGGCCGTCGCCCGAACGGCTCACTTCTTCGATTTCGACTTGGCCTTGGCGTCGCTCTTGGGGCGCACTGCCGGGACGAGGTCGGGATTGGACCAGTAGAACTCGTTCTTCTTGCCGGCCTCGTCGGCGAAGCCGACGGTTTTGACTTCGGCTTCGATCGTGACCGTGCCTTCAGGGACGTGTTCCTTCTTCACGCACGAAAAGAACATGAAGATCTTTTCACCGGGCTTTACGGCGCCGGCAAAGATGTTTCCGGAGCAGACTTGCATCGGCTTGGGCTTGTCGCCGCCGGTCACTTGCAGTTGCTTGCCGGTCTTGTCGTAGAAGTACACCGCGAGCGAGCCGAACAAGATTTGCTGGTCGGCCTTGTTGACGATGCTGAACTTTGGCCCTTGGTCGGTCGTCTTGCCGGTGTACGCCACCTCCATCATGCGTGACTCGCCGCTCGCCAAGCACGGCTCGGCCGAGGTTCCGACACCGCTCGAGCCCTTGGGGCAGTCGTCACGCAGCTTGGGCGGCGCCGGCGGCGTGCTCGGGGCCGGCGGAGGAGCTGCGACCGCCGCGGCGCTGGGTTTGGCAGGCGGGGCTTTCGTCGCTTCTTCTTCGCAACCGAGCGAGAGCGTCACGAACATGAGGGTCGAGAGCAGCGTGGAGGGTTTCATGGCGAGCGACACCGGCGACCTTGGTCCATCGCCGGCGGGATTCGCCGCGAAGGCCCGAGACGCTAGCCCGACCACGCTGACCCAATCAACCAAACCCGCCGCAGCTCCGAAGCCGGCGTCCGGCGGTCATTCCGCCACCTGGCAGCCGGGCCCAGGTACCGCGCGCCGCGCGAAATTGGCCCGAGTTTCGCCCGGCCGGCGCGCTGGCACGCGCCTCGCACTGCAAGCGAGGATGGCGCGCGCTACACTCGGAGCACGTTGATGAGCGATCAGGAGCCCTCATTGCAGGATGTGTGGCGGCTGCTCGGCGGTATGCAGGAGCAGCTCGGCGGCGTGCAGGAGCACCTCGGCGGTATGCAGGAGCAGCTCGGCGGCGTGCAGCAGCAGCTCGGCGGTATGCAGGAGCGGCTCGGCGGTGTGGAGGAGCGGCTCGGCGGTGTGGAGGAGCAGCTCGGCGGTACGCAGCAGCAGCTCGGCGGTGTGGAGGAGCGGCTCCGCGGTGTGGAGGAGC
>FSUE01001098.1_pt1 | contig 14055 bp, 9 predicted proteins | sample 1637031 | NCBI WGS metagenome assembly FSUE01 (sample SAMEA3914819, study PRJEB12502) | metagenome | biome: forest; material: soil | place: Canada | collected 2010-06-26 | depth 0.3 m | reverse complement strand
GGCCCAGAACGTGACGCCCTTGAACTTGCCGGCGTCGTACTGGCCCTTCGGGTCGACGAAGTTGAGGCCCATGCCGGCGAAGATGGTGCCGCCGCCGCCAATCGCACCGGTCATGTGGGCTGCGAACTTGGAGCCGTTGGCGCCGCCGGGCGTCATCTGAAACGTACCGCCATTTTTGCCGGCTTCTGGCACGACGCTGGAGCCGGCGTCGTCGACGAAGGTGTACCAATAACCGCCGCGATTCTGGATATCGGCGATTTGGTTGCTGTTGTTCTCACCGTCGGAGATCAGCCCGATGTCCTTCGGGCACGCCCGACCTTCGTCGGAGTTCTTCACTTCCGCGCCGGTCACCGCGACCCGCTTCTTGCAGGCGCCAAGCCCGAGCGTCAGGCCTAAAACAGCGGTGAGAGCTAACGTGACGTTGATGCGCATGGGATCTGTCTCCGTGGTGAGAATCTGAAAATCTGGCCGAACGACTTAGCGCTTCGGTGAGCCACAGTCACGCATTTTCCGGAACCGGTTCCAGATAGTAGCATAAGGATCCTGGAAGCACTTCCACAGAATGCGCGGCGACCACTGGAAATCGCCAAATGTCGGTGTTTCTAGGCCAACGTGAGGGCTCCGCACCACTGCCGCCTTCACTGTGTGCCGATGTATCGCCAGAGCTGCTGCATTTTTGTGCCGACAGTACGTGGCGTGCGCGCTACATTTCTCGAACACTCAGCTCGATGCGGAAACGGTTTCCGCTGCCGAGCCAGCTTAGGAGCTCAAACGTGGCTCGCTCGTCTTTCGGCTTCGGAACGCTGCCGGTGCTCAGTTTGGCCGTAGCCTGCGCGACAGCCGTCGATCAAGGCTTCGTCGACGATGGTAGTGGCGATACCAGAGGAGGCCAGTCCAGCTCGTCAGGCGGATTGTCCAGCGGCGCTGGGCACGGCGGTCAAAGCCCAGGTGCAGCCGGTAAACCGGCGACGATGGCGTTCGGCGGCACGAGCAGCGCTGGGGCCGGCGGCGCGGCCAGCGGCGGAGTGGCCAGCGGCGGAGTGAGCGCTGGCGGCGGAGTGAGCGCTGGCGGCGCAAGCGGTGCGGGCGGAAAACCAAGCAGCGGTGGCGCCGCCGGCGCGGGCGGAAAGCCCGGCAGCGGCGGCGCGGCTGGCGCGGGCGGAAAGCCCGGTAGCGGCGGCAGCGCCGGCACAAGCGCAGGTGGCGCGGGTGGCGCGGGCACGGCCGGAACCGCGGGCAACGCAGGAAGCACGAGCACGGCCGGTGCCGGTGGCTCGCCAGCCAGCACCGGCGACTGCGCGGCTGCGAATAGCGGCTGGGTGGTTCAATACTGGACCAGCACCCCCGCCGCCAACATGCCGGCCGGCGACGTGCGCATCTTCAACAACGCGGGCGGCAGCGTGAATTTCAACACGCTCGAGCTGCGTCACTATTTCACCAACGAGGAGACGGCGACGTTGTCGTTCATCTTCTCGACCTTCGGTCACAACTTCCCCGGCGCGCCCTACTACGAAGACGAAGGGGGCGCGAACGCCGTGTCCAGCATCAAGCCGCTGGCGCCGGCCGTGCCGACCGCCAGCCAGTACATCAGCGTCAAGTTCAACGACACGCCCGGTAGCTTCGGCAACGGCGAAAGTGTGCAGCTCGGCTACTACGGCAGCTTGGCGATGTATCCGTTGAAGTCGAACCAGGCCAACGACTACACGTACGTCAACCACCCGACGAACGACCCCGGCAGCGCCAACAAGAACACCGGCTGGGATCACGTCACGCTGTACGCGGCCGGCAAGCTCGTCTGGGGCTGCGAACCTTAGCGCCGCTCGGCCATAGCCGCGTTGCGGGTCGACAAAACGCAACACGGGCCATCGCGACGTGTCGTCGGCGATGACCCATGTTTGGCTGATTTGGCGCGAAGTTACTGGGTGGCGCGCAGATCCTCGACGCAGTAGTCGAACGGGATTGTGCCCGTGGCGTCGGTGACGACCTGCCAGGCGATCTTGATCAGGCCAGTTTTGGCGCTGTCGGCGGTGGCTGCGCCCATCTTGGGAGCCCAGCACTCCTTGATCAACTGCGAGAGATTGATGGTGTTGGCGCCGAGCTTCACCGGGACGGTCTTGGGCGTGCAGAACTCGCCGCTGGCGTCTTCGGCCTTGAAACGCAGCGAGGTCGGCACGGCCGTGCCGCTGATCGTAAACGAGAAGCCCTTGATCGCCGAGGCGTCGTACGGCATTGGAGCGCCGCCCATCATCGTGGTCGGGTCGATCGATTGGTTCAAGTTGAGGCCGATGGCAGCGCCCCAGTATTCGCCGTAGCAGTCGGTAGCCGGCGGCGTGAACATCTTGGTCGTACAGGCCGTCGACTTCATGTCGACCTTGGCCGCCGTGCCCTTGATGCAGGCGTGGGTGCCCACGAAGTCCTTGGTCATGCCCATCAGCGACGTCGGGTCGGCGTATTCGAACATGGCGCCCTGAACCTTGAGCGTGTTGCCCATGCCGTCGACCCAACCGTCGGCCACCGTGAGCGGCACGCCTTCGGTCAACATGCCCGCGCCGGCGGAGCCGCCGGAGCCGGAGCCGCCGCTGTCGCCGCCGCCCGTTGGCAGGACGGTGTTGCCAGCCGTGCCGGTGTTGCCGGCGGTCGCCGGCTTGCCCGCGACCGCGATGGCACCGGTTCCACCAGTGGTATCGCTGGAGGTGTCGCCGGCGTTGTCACAGCCGACGGTTGCGAAGATGGAAACGCCCAGGAGCAGTCCGAGTGCCGACTTCATGAGCTGAGCATAGCTTGCGACTTTGGACCTTTCAAGTCGAGAATTGCACTTTGCTCGATTGGAACCGGGCGCCACACGCAAAGTGGTACCGGTTCCGCATAGTTGCGTGCGGATCTTTTTTCCGGCGTTCTGCGGCGCTGGCGTGGCTGATTGTCGCGTCGGGCTGGTGCGCGCCGGCACACCAAGCACAGCGTAAATTTGCCGCGTCGAACCGCGACTAGGCGCGGCGGCGGCTTCTTGGTTTCACGGATTGTGCGGCGCGCCACGCCGGGCTGAACCCAACTATTTTACGTCGACGTAGAAGTCGTCGGTCACGAGGTTCGTGATCGGGCCATTCCAGACCTCGTAGCCGACCGCGACGGCGATGATGTGCGTGCCAGGCAGGCTGTAGTTGCGCTTGATCGCGTCGCGATAGACGTCCATCACGTCGAACTCGAGCTCCGACAAGTCCTGGCCTTCGGCTTTGACGTAGTTCACGATCGGATGGCCGTTGACGTTGCCGGTCCAGATGTTCCAACTGCCCGGCAAGCCCGTTACCGTGGCACCTGCCGTAGCGGCCGAGCCCGCCGGCTGCTGACCTGGTGGATCACGCTGCCACACCATCAAGTACGCCGACAGGTCGTTGCCGTTGCCGAGCCAGATGTCCCAGGCCGCGTTGTACTGACCGTTGTTGCCGTTGGCTTTCCAGCGCCAGCCGGTCTTGACGCTCTTGAGCGAGCTCACCGCGCCGGGCAAGCCGCACGAGCCAATCGACTGCTTCTTGGAGTAGAGGCCGCAGAACACGGTTGGGTAGCCCGCAGGCGAGTAGTTCGCGCCTTGGCTGCCGTTGAGCGACGCCACTTTGAACGACGTGCCGTTCCAAGAAACGCTGTGGCTCTGCCAACCCGAGCCCCAGCCGTTGGCGATGAACTTGTAGCCGACGCCATCGCGGTAGATGTCGGCTTCCGCGTATTGATCGGTCGAGTTGCCGGTGCCCTGGTAGACGCCCTTGCCCAGCTGACTGACCACCATCGCGCTGCCGCCCGCACCGGCCGCGCCGGCCATGTTCGCGGTGCCGCCCATGCTGACCGAGCCACCTTTGCCGCCCATGCTTGAGCTGCCACCCATGCTCGAGCTGCCACCCGCGCCAGCGCCGCTGAGCATCGCCGGCTGGCAGTCTGCCGGCGCGTCGCCGGGCGGGTTGCTGCCGGAGAAGAAGTCGGCCTTGCCATCGCCGCTCTTGTCGTACGACTCGTAGACGCCATCGCAGTCGGTGTCCAACGCCAGCGCGTCGGGCTTGCCGTCGGCGTTCGTATCGATGCCCGGACCATCGTCGATACCGTCGTGATTGACGTCGATGCCGTCCGCCAAACCATCGTGGTTGGCGTCGACGAACGCGCCGATGTCATCGGGCACGCCATCGTGATTCTTGTCCGAACCTTTGTTGGTGGGGCTGCTCGAGCCACCGCAAGCGGTGACCAGCGCGAGCACGCAAAACGGGAAAGCGAAACGCTGCGGCCGAAGCGCCATGAAGCCCAACTTACACCAAATGTGAGAACGGTTCCAGTCTGGAACCGAATCGACTTGGCGCGCGCCGCGACCATGACGCAAAAGTCACGGTCGTTTGCTGGAAAAATCGCGGGGCCGCGCAATTGAAACGGCGCGCCAGGAGTCCCGATTCAAGCTTCTTGCATCCTGTGTTTCCCGCTCACAAGCCGCGAATAACGCCCAGGAAATCGCAACCATTCGCCCTAGTGCCACTGCCGTATCGGTTTGGCTGCGCGCGTCAAGCCGGTCAGGAGTCTTTACTTTCGCGCTCACCAAACGCTGCGTTTTTCGGCAATTCGCGCGCAAGCGACCGTATGCGAAACCGGTTCCAGTTTTTGCGTGCAAACCGGTTCCAGGTGAGTAAGATACTTACCCATGGTGACAGCCGGCGCGTTCGTGCGCCGCCCGGTCCCACGCCTCGGTTGTATTGAAAGGTCGGCATCATGAACGCTCTGCCCTCGACGATGATCAAATGGTTGGGCCTGGGTCTAGGTCTGTGGGCTGCGGTCGACTGCAGCGCGGAGGCCTCCAGCCCCGCGCCGCAGACCCAGGGCACGCACACCACGAGCGGTAGTGGTGGCAGCGGTGGTACCGGCAGCGGCCTGCCGCTAGCTGGCAGCCTCGCCACCGGCACCGCCGGCACCCCGACGACCACGGGCACCGCCGGCGCCACGACCACGGGCACTGCCGGCGCCACGACCACGGGCACCGCCGGCGCCACGGGCGCTGGTGGCGGCGGCGCGCTGGCCGCCTGCCCTGCTCCGCCCGCAGCCGGCGCCATCGCCGATCTTTTGATCGACGACTTGGAAGACAAAGACAACGGCGTTGCCCGTGTCGGCAGCCGCACCGGCTACTGGTACACGTACCTCGACGCGCTCGGCAGCATGATCACGCCGAAGCCGGACGCCACCGGCACGGCTCCGCTCTTGCCCGGTTCCACCATGTGCCACGGCGGCATGGCCTGCATCATGATCTCGGGCACCACCGCGGCGGCTGACGAGGTCGCCAAAAAGTACCCGTACGCCGGCGTCGGCTTTGACTTCAGCAACGCCAAAAAGCCGTGCGTCTACAACGCCAGCGCTTACGCTGGCATCAAGTTTTGGGCGCGCGGCGACGTGCCGATCACGATCAAGCTCAACACCACCGCGACGGCCAAGGCGGACGGCGGCGGCACGTGCACCGGTGACCTTTGCAACGGCGGCTTCTCACCGGCGGGTGCTGATGTCGTGCTGACCGCAGCTTGGCAGCAAATCGACATCAACTTTGCCACCGCGGCGCCACCAGCTTGGGCAGCGGCGCTGGCCATGCACCCCGACAAGGCGAACTTGGTCAGCCTGCAAGTGCAGGTCCCGCCCGGGCAGACGTTCAGCATCGCGCTCGATGACTTTACGTTCTACTGAGCGCTACATCCCGAATGAGTAGCCAGCGCTGACGGCGCCGCCCAGCGCCGTCGCGCCGAGCATTTGTAGCAAGCGCAGCTCGAGGAACAGTTGCTGCTCCTGGGTGAAAGCGTAAGCAATGCCGGCGTGCGCGCCGAGCAGCGTGTTGCCGGTCTTGCGCCACGCGTCGAGCTTGCCCTTGGCGCCGGCATCAAAGCCGGCTTTGGACGTGTAATATTCGACGCTCACGTGGCCGTCGATCTCCGCGACGCCGACGGCCACGCCGGCGTAGCCGCGCAAGCCGTCGCGCGCGAACGGCGCGTCACCGAACCAGTAACTTCCGCGCAGCTCGGCGTGGAACGGCAGAAACGCCGTACCGGTACCGTTCGTGGCCTTCGGGCTGCCGCCAAAGGCAAAGCCGAGCTTCACGCCGGCGGTCAGGTTGTCACCCAGTAAGCGCTCGTAGCCAATCAATACGCGCTTGGTCGCCAGACCCACGCCGCCCTGCAGCTGATTGCCCGAACCCGAATAAATCATGCTCGGGTCATCGAACGATTGCCCCTGCAAGAAGCATTGGTATTGCGCGGCGCCGGTGCAGACGCCGTTCGTCTGCTGGTAGGTCAATAGATCCTGCTGGAACGCGAGCGAGAGCCAATTCTTGCGCGCGCCGCCAGCGTCGGCCGGTGCTTCGGGCGGGGGCGCGGCTTTGGGCTCGTCCTCGTCCTCGTCACGCTCCGGGGGGGCGGGCTCGCTAGCGGCCTTGATGCCGCCGGCCGCCGCATACGCTTTCTCGATCTCGGGCGACGTAAAGTCTGGATTGAGCTGAATCGATGCGTCGGCCGCGATCGCGGCTTGCATTGCCTTCTTGCCCTTGTCCTTCTTCTTCAGTCCAGCAATGTAGACGACCGCCAGATCGAGCTCAATCTGGGCGCGCATCGCGGGCGCGCACTTCTTGGCGCAGGTCTTGAGCGCCTTCTGCAGCTTCTGCTCGGCCTCTTTGAACTGCGTGCCGAGGTAGTCGGTGTCCATCGCTTGCTTGGCAAGCGCGGCCGCTTCGCGATCTTTGGGCTCGGCCAGCGCCGACGACGTCAGCAAGGTTGACGCCAGCAAAAGCGCGGTGCCCAGGCCCGAGAATGTGGTTCGCTTCAAGGTCGACTATCCGAGAGAGGCCGAGGACGCGGCGCGAGCCGGAACATAGCGACGGAAGCGCGGCGCGCGCAATCGCCAAACGGGCCGGCCACCAGCGATTGGCATTCTCGAATCGCGCGAAAATTCCGGGCGATTCAAGATCGGCAATCAGAAAAACTCGATCTGATCAAGCCACAGGTCGACGTCGAGCTTCGGCTTGGCCGTCACCTGCAAGCCGTACAGCGCGCTCTTGGTGATGGCGGCTGCGGGGTAGCCCCAACCGAGCTGGGCCAGTTGATCGAACTGAACCACGTACTGTGCCCAGCTGGTGGTGAACGTGGCGTTGAACCCGAAGTGATCGTCGCACTTCTCGCCGTTGGGGGCGGTGGCCGCGGCGTTGCATTTGCCACCGGCAACATCGGTCGTGGCATCGGCGATTTGCACGCGATGCTTGGTGTTCTTGCCGACGCCGACCTTGGCCCAAAAACGGATGCCGGTGAACTTACTGGCGTCGTAGACCTTCTTGCCGGCGCGAAAGTCGACGCCGAGGCCACTGCCGAAACCGGTGAAGCCGGTCGCGGTGATGTGCATTGCGTACAGCCCAAGCTCCGCGGGCGCGCCGGTGAGCGGGCTGCACACGAGCGGCGTCGGACCCGTCGTACCGACCGTTTGGTCGTTGAACAAATACCAAACCCCGCCGCGCCCGGCGTTTTGCTCGAGCGTGAGATCTTCGTCTTCGAAGCCGTCGAGCAGATCACCCGTCGCCGTTGGCGAGCCGCCCGCGCTACCGGCGGCGCCAGCCGTGCCCACGTTTCCGGCCGTGGCTGAGCCGCCCGCCGTCGCGGCGATGCCGCCCGTGCCACCGCCCACCGTCGTGCCGTTGCCGGCCGCCCCGCCCGCGCTCGGAGCGGTGCCGCTCGTGCCAGCTTCGGACATATCGCCATCGCCGGGGTCCGCGCTGTTGCCCTCTCCGCCGCCGCCCGGGATGCTCACCCCAAGCTTGCCGCCCGCGCCGTTCGGCTTACCGGCGAGGCCGCTGCTGCGACCCGCGGCGGTGACGTCGCCGCCGCTCGTCACGTCACTGGACGTGCTCAGCAAGTCGCTCGAGTAGACCGAGCACGCGCTGCTGCAGGCGAGCGTGAGCACGGCCGCGAGCCCACGCGGTCGCACGGCGAACGGCAAATGCTCCCACGGCGAGAGCGCGGCGCTGCACATGCGCGGCAGCATACTCGCGCGCCGCACAGAAACAACTGGTACCGGTACCAGCTCTTGAATGACTACGCGGTCGAGGTTCGGCAAACAGTCCTAAATTCAACCTCGCCACAGCGTTACGCTGAAATGGGAACGGTTCCAGGTATTCGTCTCAACCCATGCTGGCGCGATATTCCAGCTGATGCCGATACATGGCCTGAAAGACCCGGAACTTGCGGTCGTGAAAGCCGCGCAGCTCAGCGGTCGGGGTGACGACCCGGCCGGCGTGGCTCATCGCCCCCATCGCTCCCAGCACACTCGGCTGATCGCCAGCTGCCACCGCGCCCAAGATCGCCGCACCGAGCAGGACCGCCTCGGGCTCGGCGGGCAGCACCACCCGACATCCGGTCGCGTCCGCATGTTCGCGAACGAACACCGGATTTTTGGTGTCGCCACCGGTCGCCAGCAAGGTATCGATGCGATATCCCTGCCGATTCATGGCTTCGATGATGTCGCGCGTGCCGTAGGCGATGCCCTGAATCGTCGCCAGGTAAAGCCGGGCCAACGCTTCAACGTCGTGGCTGAGGGTAAGGCCGCTGATCATGCCGCGCAGCGTCGCGTCGGCCCGTGGCGAGCGGTTGCCGTGATGATCCGGCTCCACGTGCAGGTCGCGCCCCAGCTCGGCCGGGAACTGCACCCCAGAGCTTGCCGCCATTTGGTCCAAAACCGCGTTCAATAGCGCGTACACGGTGGTGCCCTCCGCCTGAGCGCGCGCTGCCAGCTCCGGGCCCCGCGCGTGACCGAAGACCGTGGCGTCGATCAACGCGCCAGTCGCCGACTGGCCACCTTCGGTCAGCCAGAGGCCGGGTAGCATCGCCGAGTAGTAGGGACCCCACACGCCCGGTACGAAGCGCGCGGCCTTCGACACGGCCATGTGGCAGCTGGAGGTGCCGCCGATCAGCGCCAGCCGCTGGTCGAGCTCGGCCTCGCTGAGCGGAGCGCCGTCCGTCGTCGTACCGAGCAGCCCGATGCCGCCGGCGTGCGCGTCGATGATGCTCACGCCCACGGCCGTACCTGCGGCCAGCCCCAGCTCGCGCGCGGCACGTTCCGTCAATCCGCCGACCCGCTCTCCCAGCGGCAACACCCGCGCACCAATCCGCCGCGCGCCATCCGCAAGCAGCTCGCCTAGCCCAATCCGCTCGAAATAGGCCTTACTCCACGCCCCCGCCCCACCCGCTTCATGCCCCAAGTACGTCCACTTGCACACCGTCGTGCAATGCGACCGCGTGTCCACGCCAGTCGCCCGATACGTCAAAAAATCCGGCAAATCCAAAAACCGCGCGGTCTTCACGAAGCTCTCTGGCAAATGCCGCTTCAACCAAAGCAACTTCGGCGTCTCCATCTCCGGCGAAATCACCCCACCCACGTACTTCAACACCTCGTCCCCCGTCGCATTGATCTCCGCCGCCTCCGCCATCGCCCGATGATCCATCCAAACGATCACGTTCTGCTCCCCCCTCCCCGTCCGCGAAACCGTCACCGGCTGATCATCCCCATCCAACAAAACCAACGAACACGTCGCATCAAACCCAACCCCCCGCACCTCCTCCGCCTTCACCCCCGCCTCGCGCATCGCAGCAGCGACTGAAAACCCACAAGCCGCCCAAATATCCTCCGACGACTGCTCGACGAAGTCGTGCTCCGGCTTCCAAGTCTGAATCGCCTTCGAAGCCATCCCCACCCGCTTCCCGCGCTCATCGAACACGCCCGCACGCGCACTCCCAGTCCCAACATCAACACCAACGTAATACTTCATGGCTAAATCTCCGTGAAACCAGCCTCAAATCTCACAACCCCAAATCGCCTCACGCCTGCTGCTACATCTCCTCCCACCTGGCCCCCCCACCCCGCGCGGAACCTGAAAACGAAAAGCCGCACCAAGCGCGAGGGGCGCTCGCTCGCCGAGCATGGGATGTAGGCCACGCACCAGGCCCCCCGCCAAACGCTCGCGCCTTTCGCCACTGTGAGCGGGACGCCAGGGCCCCGCGCGAAGCGCGGCGAGGCCCGGCCAGTCGCGCCGGAAGGGCCCCCATGCTCGGCGAGCGAGCGCCCCTCGCGCAGCCGTCCCCCGCCGTCCTCCTCACGTGTCCGCCAACACCCGTACTTTGAATCCCAACTCCTGCGACAGCGCCACCATCTCGTCGAAGATGTCGCCATAGGCCACCGCCACGTGGTTGGAAAGGTAGTGCGCCATCAACGTGTCGCGACCGATGCCCATGTCGGCAGCCATGAACGGCCACTGGCGGGTCGTGCCTTCCCACCACGCATCACGGGTCTGCTCTGGCAGCTTGACGACCTCGCCCTTGCCGACGTCCATCCAAAGCTCGTCGTTCAGAATGTAAGCCCTGGCCCAAGTCATCTTCCCCGGCAAGCTTTCGCCCGCCAAAGTGCCACCCGGCGTCGGGAAATACAGCGCCGGTTGCCGATAAGAGTGCGCGCCTATCAACGTATTCGGGTCGTGATTGAACGCGTAAGCGCCGCACGAGCCCGAGTTCAAGAGCACCCACAAAAAGCGGCCCTCGTGCTCCGCACCCCAGCGCACGTCGTGAAACATCACCGCTTGGTGCAAGCCCTTCTTCTTCAAGAGCCGCTTCATCAGCTCCATCGGCACCACGTTGCCCTGATCGGCTTCGGTCGAGCAGATGATGTTGTCGCCGTTCGATTCCGGCCGGCACACCGAGTTAAAGAGTCCTTCGGCCAAGTCGGACGGCGGCCTCAGCGGGATCAGCCCGAGCTGGTACTGCCAACCGATGCAATCGGCTTTGAACTCGCCGACCATGTCCAGCACCGCCAGGTAGTCGCGCAGCTGCTCACGGCTGGCCCGCTCGTCGAAGTCCTGCGCATCGCCTTCTTTCCAATGAAACGTGAGCCCTTTTTCGCGTACGAACGCCAGCGCCTGATCGATGCGCTTTTCCTCGATGCGCCGCCCGCGATCGATGATCCACGCCTGATCGATTTTGTGCTCGGTAAAGCCGTGTTTGTTGAGCAAGCGCGGCCCGAAATAGCCGTTGATCATCCCCATCGACGTGTCGCCCAGCATCATGATCAAAATGCGGCGCTGCTTCACTTCATCGGCGACCTCGCGCGCCAGCTTGGTGGCCGCGACCGAGATCGGCGCGTGGTACCGAATCGCCGCTTCGTCGTAGGCGATCTTGCCGGTCGTGCACCACTCGCGCAGCCGCTCCATGAACACGTCGTCGGTCGTCCAGTCGGGAGCGTCGGTCCACGCGCGCGAAAAACCGCGGTTCAAACTAGCCAGGCACGCGCCAGTATTGAGCAGTCCGACCAAACCCGGCCAACGCCCAGAAAAATTGCTCGCCAACAGCAACGGGTTATCTTTACCGACCACGCCGTCAGTGGTGTGCGGACCATAGAACCAGTGCACGCAAACACCGACCATCGGATCGCGGATCGGTCCGAGCTTTTCGATCGCGTGGTGCGGCTTCGAGAGATAGCCCTCGACCAGGTACGGCTGTCGGCCGAGCTTCTTCAGCGCAGCGACCAGCTGGGTCGTCGCCTCCTGCACGTTCGGCAGCGCGAGCTGATTGGGGATCTCACGCGCGTCACCCGGCCAAAACACGGCAATTTTGTTCGACATCCAGAGCCTCCGTCCGCGTTGGAACGAACCCGAGGCTAACATGCTCCGCGTCGGAGCCGAACAGCCAGGCTACTCCCGCCGCGCGCCTTCGCAGGCGCGGGAGGCGAACAATTCGGGCTCTTTCCAACCGCGTGCCGCGAACGCTTCCTTGACCGCAGCGTGAACGCTTTCAATCGCCGCGTTGTCGACCAACGTCACCGTGCAGCCGCCAAAGCCGCCGCCAGTCATGCGCGAGCCGTAAACCCCCGGCTGCGCGCTCGCGATATCGACCGCCACGTCGAGCTCTTCACAGCTCACCTGATAGTCGTCGCGCAAAGACACGTGCGACTCGGTCATCAGGCGGCCCATCTGCGCCAGATCACCGGCGGTTAGCGCTTCGACCGCCGCCAGCGTCCGCGCGTTCTCGGTCACCACGTGGCGGCAACGGCTGCGCACCACGCCCGGTAGCTCGGTCGCGAACTGCGTGAAATCCGCCACGCTGACGTCGCGCAGCGTGCGTACTCCCGGCAGTGACTTTGCCAAAATGTTCGATGCGCGCAGGCACTCTGCCCGGCGCAGGTTGTACTCCGACGACGACAGCTCGTGCTTCACCCGCGTATCGCAGATCAGCACACTCACGTCACCGAGGCGGATCGGCACGCTCTCGGTCTCCAGCGTGCGACAGTCGATCAATAGCGCCGCGTCCTCGTGGCCCATCGCGGCGATGTACTGGTCCATGATGCCGCACATGGTGCCGACGTACTGGTGCTCGGCGGCTTGGCCTGCCAGGGCCAGCTTCACGCGGTCCGGGTCCGGCGTTCCACCCAGCATAGAAAGCGCGATGCCAACTGCCAGCTCGAGCGCGGCTGAAGCCGAGACGCCCGCGCCGGGCGGCACGTTGCTGTCGATCAAGAGATCACAGCCCACGACCGGCAGCCCGCGATCCAGCAGCGCCCGCGCGGTGCCCTCGACGTAGTCGAGCCACGACCCGCGGCGCTTCGGCCCGGGGCGCTCCAAATCGAAGTCGAAGCTCTGCCCCAAAGTGAGCGATTTGACCAACACCCGCGACGTGCCGTTCGGCGCGCCAGCCACGTAGGTGCGCCGCTCGATCGCCATCGGCAGCACGAAGCCCTCGTTGTAGTCCGTGTGCTCGCCGATCAGGTTCACGCGACCGGGGGCGGAAAAGACCTGAGCGGGGGCGGCGTAAAGCGCCTGAAACTCCGCCCGCAGGCGCTCGACATCAACCACGTGTGACCTCTGCATCAACCTATCACCGCTCTATGCGGCCAGGGTCACACCCGCTTCGCTTTAAATTTCGGGGGCCTGAGGACACCGAACCGCGGGCCGCACGGCAGCCTTCTCGCTTACCACCACATCGATGCCGAGAGCGAGACCATGTCTTCATCCGGGATGATGTTCACGTCGGGCTTCGGCGGGTAGCCGCCGCGCACGGTCGTGTACTTACCGTCGAACCAATGGCTGTACTGCAGCGTGACCTGGTCATGCGCTTGCCAGCCGGTGCGGAAGATCACCCGCGGCGAGAGCACGGCGAAGTTGTAGTTGTTGTACTTGTTGTCCGGCCTCACCAGGTCGTAGCGCACGCCAGCCGCGAGCCACGGCAACAAGCTGTAGGTGCCTTCGCCGCCGACCTTGATCTTGGTGAAATTGTCGAAGGCAGTGTCGTCGCTCTTTATCTTGGTACCGAGCGCGAACACGCTGAAGAAGATGTCCGGCCCATCACCTTTGAAGTTGTCGCTGCGCAGCATGCGCGCCAGCGACAAGTCGTACTGCCCGCCGAAAATCAACAGCTGGCCGGTGCCGCCGCTCTTCGGGCCCAGGTAATTGTCCATCAACCCCGGGCCACCGCGCGTGTTCAACACCTCGACGATGCGCCCAACGCTGCGCGCGTTCTCGGCCTTGACCAGCGACGCGCCGGCGTACAGGTGCCCGTAGCGTCCCATGGTCAGGCGCAAATCGCCGCCCAGGATGTTGATGCTGCCGTCGGGGCCGTTCGGCCCGGTGGCGCGGTCGTCTTGCGAGAACGCGTTCATGTAGTGCAAGCCCAGCGTCGCCAAGCCCTTGAAACCCGCACCGGCGTGCACGTGATTGACGTAGCTGGTGCCGACGTTCGGATCCGCAAACCCGTTCCAGCCGTCGGAAACCAGGCCGGTAGGCGCCTTGTCGGATTGGCCTTGGAACCCCTGTTCGACGAACAGCGTGATGTCATCGAGCTTGAAGCGCCCGATGATGTTTTCGCCGGCGCCGTTGGTGCGCGCGATCAGCGGCGTGCCGTAGCGACCTTCGTCGTACTCGCCCATCACGCCGTAGCGATTCGAGAATTGCCCGAGGTTGACCTCGAAGTGCATGTCCTTGCCGATGTTCGGCAAGTTGAAGTTCAGAAATACGTCATTGACACCCATCTGCGC
>FSUE01000334.1_pt1 | contig 14094 bp, 11 predicted proteins | sample 1637031 | NCBI WGS metagenome assembly FSUE01 (sample SAMEA3914819, study PRJEB12502) | metagenome | biome: forest; material: soil | place: Canada | collected 2010-06-26 | depth 0.3 m | reverse complement strand
TGATTTTGATCGAGCAGTCCACGACGGCGGGCGACTTGATCGTCGAGCGCTCTTGGTTGAGGTCGGCCTTTTTCACCTTGCCATCAGGGTCGACGACGAAATGGATGACCATGTCGCCCTTCAGATCCGGCAGGTCCTTCTTGGCCTTGTCGAAGCACTCGCGCACGGGCTTCCTGTTGTCCTTCACGATTTGGCCGATCACTTCCATGGTGCGGGTCTCGGTCTTGCCGCTGCCCTCGGGCGCCTTGGCGTTCTTGGCTTCGGATTCGCCAGCCCACGCCCCCTCGTCGGCGCCTTCGGCCGGCTTATCGGCGGCGGGTTTGTCGGCGTCCGCCGCAGCTGCCGGCGCATCAGCTGCGGGGGTTGTTGCAGCGTCGTCGGGTGTCTTTGCGGGGGCCGCGTCTCCGCCACAAGCCGCCGCGAGCAAAGTGACCGTCAACAAGCCAAAAGCGCGCTTCATGGCCCATGACTAAACACTGCTGCCCGACGCCGCACAAGCGTCGTCTCGCGCCACCAGCTATCCGGCCTTCAGAAATGGATCCCGCGGTCGCGTGGGTCGGCGGGTCGCGTCGCGTGGATCGGCTGGCGCCGCCCCGCCTCCGGTTGTCTGAGTTGCTATCCGGCTTTCAGAAACGGATCCCACTCTTCATATGGAGTGCGCGCGACGAGCAAGATTTGCGTGGCGGTGGACCAGCGCGGGCGAAGCGGCGGGCGCATCAGGGTCATGCTGGCTTCTTGCGGCGTGCGACGACCCTTCTTCAAGTTGCAGAAGCGACACGACACGACCAAGTTCTCCCACGAATCTTGGCCGCCGCGCGACCGCGGCATCACGTGGTCGACGTTGAGGTCGCGCTGGCTCGGTCGCTTGCCGCAGTACTGGCACTGAAACTGATCGCGCAGCATGAGGTTCTTGCGCGTGAGGCGAACCACGGCGCGCGGGGTGCGCTCGTAGCGCAGCAGGTGCAGCACGCGCGGCACGCGAATCTCGCGACCGATGATCGGCAAGCCGTCGTCGGCCTCGCGCACCGGCAGGCTGAGCCAGTCGCTGAAGTCGTAGGTGTCGCCCGCGTGATCGACCGCGTGTGCGGCGCCACCGTACAGCAAGCAGAACGCTCGCTTGACCGTCGCCACCGTGACCGGCGAAAAGTTCCGATTCAGGAGCAAGACGGGCAGGCTCAGCACATCGCGCTTGGCGGGTTGTGTCGAGGCCTCGCTGCCCGTGGGCTCCACGAAAGATCAATCTAGCCTGACTCGAGGCGCTTGGGGGAAACCATCAGAATTTATCGGAAGATTGCCGGCATGGGTCGGCCACAAACGGTGCCTCGGGGCTGCGGAAACGCGGTTTTGAAACAATCCCGTCGCCTCGACTTGAATCCTGAGCCAGAGTCCGACCCGAAACGATGCCTCGTACTCGCCTTCGCACCCTTTCACAGACTCGATTCGTCCGGCCCGCGCTCGCGCTGCTCGCCGTGCTGGCTGCCGGCTGCGCCGCGGCCGGACCGGGCGAGGCCGAATGGCCGCCGCTGGCCAAGAAGTGGTTCGACCGTGCCGACGCCAGCTTCAAGGGCGGCGACGTAGAAGACGCCGACAGCGCAGTCGAGAGCGCGCTGCATGCAGACGCGCATCGCCCCGAGATTCGCCTGCTGGCGGCGCGGATCGCGCTGTCGCGCCTCGAGTACGCCAAGGTCGCCACATTGCTCAAAGGCGTGGAAGGCACCGAGGCCAGCTCGATTCGCGGGCGCGCGCTGTGGTACTCGGGCCAGGTCGAGCAAGCCGCCGACGAGCTCGAGCGGCTGGTTGCGGATCCCGAGGTGCGTGATCCGTGGGCGACCGACATCGCCAAGCTTTCACGCCGCGGCAGCGGCCGAAAGCCGTTTGCAATGACCGGCGGCATGGTGGCCGTGACCGAGATGCCGCGCGTCGGTACGGCCGCGCTGATTGTTCCACTGGAGATTTCGGGCGAGCCCGCGCTCGGCTTGATCGCGACCGGCACGGCCGAGGTCGTGCTCGACGCCAGCAAGGGCACCGAGCCGACCTGGGTGTCGCTGCGCTTCGGCGAGAAGATCGAGGTGCACGACGTGCCGGCGCTGTCGAAAGACTTGTCCGGCATCTCGCGCCAGGTCAACGCGCCGATTCGAGCGCTGTTGGGCGTGAACTTGCTGCGGCACTTGCACCCGACCTTCGATTTCATGGGCGGGCAATTCGTGGTCCGCAATTTCGAGGCGCCGCCGCCGCCCGAAGCCACCGCGGTCAAGCTGAACTACGTGCGGGGTGGCGGCATGCTGCTGCGCGGCGCGGTCGGCTCGACGGCTTCGCAAAACTTCGCTTCGTTCCTAATCGACACGTCGATTCCATTTCCGGTGGCGCTCGACGACGGCGGCTGGAAGAAGGCCGGCGTGCCGCTGTCCAGCCTACGCGCCGTCCCGAACCAGGGCACGCTGCGTCAGGGCATCGTGCCGCTGTTGCGCTTGGGCGCCTTCGACGTACCGAGCGTGCCAGGGCTTGCCGGCAACGAGCCGGTCAAGGAGCGCGAAGACGGCCTCGGCATCGAGCTGGACGGCCTGGTTGGCTCAGGGCTGTTCGCGAGCTTCCGCGTCACGCTGGTCGACGGCGGCCGCACGATGTGGCTCGAAGACCTGCCGCGTGAGGCGCTCAATCAGCAGCCGATCGACTGGAGCACCGACATGCCGCCCGAAGACGGCGCGGTCGACGAGGCCGGCGCGGACGACGAGCCGCCGCCCGCCGGAAAGCCGGGCAAAGCGCCCGCGCCGGGCAAAGCGCCCGCGCTCGGCGGCAAGGCAGGCGCGCCACCCAAGGCAGCGGGAGCCAAGCCGTGAGCGAGACGCAGCTCGCCATCTACGCGGGCAGCTTCGATCCGCCGACGTTTGGCCATCTGGATTTGGTCGAGCGCGCTTCCAAGCTTTTTCCGCACGTGATCGTCGCCATCGGCATCAACCGCACGCGCGCTGCGCTGTTCACGGTCGAGCAGCGGCTGGCGCTGATGAAGGACATCTGTGTGCCGTACGCGAACGTCACGGTCGAGTCGTTCGAGGGTTTGCTGGTCGACTACGGCAAGCGCGTCGGCGCGCGCGTCGTGGTGCGCGGTCTGCGCGCGGGCACCGACTTCGAGTACGAGCTGCAGATCGCCCACGCCAACGCCGACCTGCGACCCGAGATCGACACGGTGTTCCTGCCGACGCGCACCAACTACGGCTTCATCAGCGCTTCGCTGGTGCGCGAGATCGCCAGTCATGGCGGCGACGTGAGCCGCTACGCGCCCGAATCGGTGTGCACGGCTTTGCGAACCAAGTTCGGCAGATAACGGACTCTGCGTTCGGGCCTTAAGCCGCGGCGCCGGCTGGCCGCTGTTTTCTGGTAGCCTGCGCGCACGAGCCTTCGTCCCTATGAACGCTTGGCTGTCCTCCTTCATCCAGACACCCGCGTTCGAAGACGACGACGATCGCCGGGCGGCCCAGCTGCTGCGCTTGGTGCTGGCGGTCTGCCTTTTGTGCATCGTCGGCTATGGCCTAGCGACGCTCGACACGGATCTGCCGTGGTCGCGCCGGCTGCCGCTGGTCGGGGCGTTCGTGGTCGCCCTAGTGTGTGATTGGGGCCTGCGCCGCGGCTACGTCCGGCCGCAGGCGTGGGTGATCGTCGTCGGGCTGACGGCGCTTTCGCTGGCGAGCGAAGTCACCAGCGGGGGTCTGCGCGCGCCGGCGACATTGACGCTATTCGTTGCGGTCGTGCTCGCGGGTCAGCTGTTGGGTTGGGGAGGAGCGTTGATTGTGGCCGGCATCGGCAGCGTGGGCGCCCTGTTCGTGTTCGGGCTGTACAAGGGTCACGAGGTGGTGCGCCCGTTGGTCCACACCGAGGGCCAGTACGCGCGCGCGCTGGTGATCCAGCTGATGGGCACCGGCAGCTTGATCGCGATTTCGGCCTGGAGCTTGTCCGCAACGATGCGGCGGCTACGCCGCGAGCAAGCGGCGTTTCGCGATCTGGTTGAAGAAGCACCGGATGCGATGCTTTCGCTCGACGAGCACGGCCACGTGATCCAAGTCAACCGCGCCCACGAGAAGCTGGTCGGCCGTCCGCGTGAGCTGTCGCTTGGCCAACGCTTCGATGCCAACGACGTCGCCCTGCGTCCCGAAGCCCGCGCCGCTGCCCGCGAGCTGTACGACGCGCTCAAGGCCGGCAAGCCCGCCCCGCTCTTTCGGTTCGAGTTGATGCGCCCCGACGGCAGTCGTGCGGTCGGCGAAGCGAATGCGCGCGGCGTGCGGCGCGCCGACGGCTCGAACGGCATCGATTTGGTGATCCGTGACGTGAGCGAACAGGTGCAGGCGGAAAAGCGCCAGCAAGAGCTGGAGGAACAGCTGCGCGCCGCCCGCAAGCTGGAGGCGATCGGGCAACTCGCCGGCGGCGTGGCGCACGACTTCAACAACTTGCTGACGGTCGTGCTCGGCAACTTGCAGCTGCTGCGCCTGACGTCGCTGGACTCGGAGCAGCTGGAGAGCCTGACCAGCATCGAAGCCGCCGCGGATCGAGCCGCCAGCATCACGCGACAGCTACTGGCGATCGGCCGACGTCAGCCGTCACGACCGCTGTCGCTGTCGCTGAACGACAGCGTGCGACAGTTGTCGGGCCTGCTGCGGCGGATGGTGCCGGAGCACGTGATCATCGACACCAAGCTGAGCGACAACTTGCCGAACGTGGTCGCCGATCCGGGGCAACTCGATCAGGTGGTACTGAACCTGGTCGCCAACGCGCGTGACGCCATGCCCGACGGTGGCCAGCTCTGGCTCGAGACGTTTACGACGACGTTGCTACACCCTGAACAGCTGGCCCCGCTGGCGCCCGGCGCCTACGCCACGTTACGCGTGAAAGACACCGGGCACGGCATGTCGGTCGAGACCCGCGAGCGCGTGTTCGAGCCGTTCTTCACGACCAAGAGCCCAACGCTCGGCACCGGCTTGGGTCTCGCGACCGTGTACGGCATCGTCAAGCAGCATGGCGGGCACATCGTGGTCGAGAGCGAGCCGGGGCAGGGCTCGAGCTTTTCCGTCTATTTTCCAGCTTCGAGCGAGCCGCTGTCGGGGCACCAGCGCGCGGCCCCGCCGCTGGAACGGCGGCTCGGGCGGCTGCTGTTGGTCGACGACGACGAAGCCGTGCGCAGCGTAATCGCCACGATCTTGCGCCGCGCCGGCCACACCGTGACGATCGCCTCGGACGCCAAACAAGCGTTGATCGCAGCCGATGAGCTGGGCGAAGCGCTCGAGCTTTTGATCACTGACGTGGTGATGCCGGGCATGGGCGGCGTGGAGCTTTCACGCGAGCTGCAGCGCCGCCTGCCGACCTTGCGCGTGCTCTTGCTGTCGGGTTATCCGGGCCGGGACGCGCAGCTGAGCGACACCGAGCCAGGCATCGATTACTTGGCCAAACCGGTGACGCCGCCGGAGTTGCTCGAGCGGATCGATCAGCTCTTGGGATCCACGTAGTCGACTTCCACGCCGCGCGGCGTGCGAAAACGCGTCACGCCCGACTCGGCGTCACGCGACAGCACATAGTCGGGGCCGTGCGGGACTTTGCCAAACCCGCCCGGTGTGTCGACGATCAGCTTCGGCAGCGCGATGCCGCTGAGGCGACCTTGCAGCTGTTCCATGATTTGTACGCCACGCTCGAGCGGCGTGCGCAGGTGTGAGGTGCCGCGCACCGGGTCCATCTGCAACAGGTAATACGGGCGCACGCGCTCGCGCACCAGGCCACGAAACAGCGCCTTCAGCGTGTCGGCGTCGTCGTTGACGCCGCGCAAAAGCACGCTCTGGTTCATCACCGGAAAGCCGGCGTCGGCCAGTCGCCGACACGCCGCGCGCGCCGCCTCCGACAACTCTTTGGGGTGATTGAAATGGGTCATCACCCACAACGGATGAAACGGCTTGAGCGCGTCGGTGAGCTCGGCGGTGATGCGCATCGGCAGCACCACCGGCACGCGCGTCGCCAAGCGGATCGTCTCGATGCTGGGAATGCGGCGCAGCTCGGTGAGCAGCGCGGTCAAACGCCCGGTGGCCATCGCCAGCGGATCGCCGCCGCTGACGATCAAGTCACGCACCTCCGGATGCGCCCGCAAGTAAGCGAACGCAGGCGCCAGCCGCTCGAGCGAGCGCGGACCGCCGCCGTTGCCGACCAGCCGGCTGCGCGTGCAAAACCGGCAGTAAACCGCGCAGCGATCGGTCACTAGCAAAAGTGCGCGATCCGGGTAGCGCTGGATCAGCTCGGGCGCGACCTCGTGCGCTTCTTCACCGAGCGGATCGCGCAGATCACCGCGCCCGGTTTCGGCTTCCTCGGCCAGCGGCACGATTTGGCGACGAATCGGGCAGCTCGGATCACGGCGATCGGCGAGCGCGGCGTAGTACGGGGTCACCGAGATCGGAAAACCTTGCGCCTCGGCCCGCCGCGCGCCCTCGCGCTCCGACGGCGTGAGCTCGAAATGCCGCTCCAAGTCCGCCAGCGAACGCAAGGCCAGGCGCAGCTCGCTCTGCCACGTCGGCTCGCTAGTTTGGACGAGCGGTAAGACCGTCACTTGGGGGCCGGCGTCTGAGCCGAGGGCGCCGGTACGGCGATCTTCGCCAGCTGCGCCTCGTCGATGGTGACCGGATACTTCTTCTTGAGCTCGAGCTCGAGCTCGGCTTCGCGGGCACGGATCCGCTCTTGCACCAGCGCCACGCGGATCGAGCGGTCCGCGTCGGCGAACGTGCGATCACGCGCGTCGGTCTTGCCGGTCAGGCGCACGACGTGAAAAACGCCGCCGACCGCGACGGCTCGCGGCAGCACGCCGCCGAGCTTGTCGATCTCGAACACCGCCGCGCGGAGCGGCTCCGGAACGTTGGGGTTTTCGCCGCGCGGGTGGCCGGGCGGTCCGACGATGCCGAGATCACCCGCCAGCTCGGGCGGCAACGCGCTGGCAGCCAAGCGCCGTGCGTCTTTCGATTTGGTCTCGACCAGCTTGCCCCATTCGGCGGGGCCTGCGTTCCGCGCTTTCTCCAGAACGGCTTTCGCTTCGGCCTCGCTAGCGCAGGCGATGTGCGCCACGCGACGCCGCTCCGGCTCGCGAAAGTCGTTGCGGTGCTCGTCGTAATAACGCCGCGCGTCGGTCTCGGAAATGTCATTCGGTGCTGGCACGGAGGCGCGCACTTGAGCCAACAGCTCGTCACGCAGCATTTGGCGAACCCGTTCTTGCGTTTCGGGTTGTTGGTCGAGACCGCGGCGCCGCGCTTCTTCGGCGAGCAGCTCGAGATCGACCAGCTCGTCGAGCAGCTGTTTTCGGCGGTCGGGCGACTGGTAGCGGAGGCGTTCGAACGGGTCCATCCGCTCGAGCGTCGCCGCGTACTCACCCAGGGTGATCTCGTGGTCGCCAACCTTGGCCAACACCCGCCCCGCCAGCTCCGGGGTGAGGCCAGCACCGATGCCGGTGCCGGACCGAGCGCTGGCTGACGCCGAGGGCCCACCGGCGGCGCCGGCGGTGTTCTTGGCGTGACAACCGAGCGCCAGCACCGCCAGCAAGAAGGCGTGACGTGGAGCCAGAGCGAGCATGCCACGCCGGAATTACTACGGCCTTGCGTGCCGCGCCAGACGAGCGCGCCACAAGCAGGCGGGCTGCCCGGCGGGCTAAGCTTGTGGGGAAGGAGGTGGGTTGGGCCCCACCGACCCACGAGACACAGACCCGCCGACCCACGACGGAGCCCGCCGACCCACGACACCGAGCCCCGCCGACCCACGCCACAGCGCGGCAGAAGCGGTTGCGTAATCCGGGCGCCAGGGCTACGTGTGCCCATCGTGGAAAACCAATCTGCCCCCGCCAGCAGCACCGGTGCCCTTCGCTTCAAGCGCGTCATCCTCAAGCTTTCGGGCGAAGCGCTCAGCGGAAAAGAGGGCGGTTCGGGTATCGACACCCAGACGCTGAAGGACACCGCGATGGAGCTAGCAGAGGTGCACGCGACCGGCGTGCAGCTGGGGCTGGTGGTCGGCGGCGGCAATATCTTCCGCGGCTTGCGCGGCGCGAGTGAGGGCATGGACCGCGCGCAGAGCGACTACATGGGCATGCTGGCTACGGTCATCAACTCGCTCGCTCTGCAAGACGCGCTGGAGCGCTCAGGCGTGCCGACGCGCGTCATGACGGCGATCGAGATCAAGCAGCTGGCCGAGCCGTACATTCGCCGTCGCGCGATTCGCCACATGGATCGCGGCCACGCCGTCATCTTCGCGGCTGGCACCGGCAACCCCTATTTTTCGACCGACACCGCCGCGGCGCTACGCGCGATGGAAATGCGCGCCGACGCTCTGCTGAAGGCAACCAAAGTCGACGGCATCTACGATCGCGATCCGCGTCGTCACCCCGACGCCAAGATGCTCGAGCGCGTCACTTACGACCGGTTTTTGGCCGATCACCTGGGCGTGATGGACTCGACCGCGGTCGCGCTGTGCCGCGAGCACAGCCTGGCGATTCGGGTGTTCAAGATGGCGCGCGGCAACATTCGGCGGGTGTGCCTCGGCGAGCCCGGTGGGACTACGGTCTCCACGTAGGGGCTTGTTCTTCTCCGCGTCGCGAGACGAAAATCTAGGGAGCACCGCCGGCGCCGGCTGCACCGCCAGCGCTTGGGTCGGCGGTGCCGGTTACCTGCCACAGTCCGGCGGTGCACGTGGCGGTTCGGTCGCCATACGGGCAGGTGGTCGCTTGGGCCGAGCAGGGAAGGCAGCTGGAGCCCTGCGTGGGCGCGAACGGCGGACAGCTGGTGACCGGATTCACTCCTGGGCACGCTTCTGGGAGGCAGACGGTGCCGCTCTGGGCGCCGTACTGCGCGTTCCAACGGCCCGCCTTGCAGGTGAACGTAGCGTCCGGCGGCCCGCACGGGCTGAAGCTGCCCGCGTAAAAGCAGCGCATCCCCTCCGTGCAAGCGCCCTCACTCGCGGGCCACGACTTTGGGCAACCGGGGTCGCTTTGGCCCTGTGCCCCACCGCCGCCCGCGCCGCCCGCGCCGCCGGAGCCGCTGGAGCCACCCGCGCCGCTGGAGCCGCTGGAGCCGCCGGCCACACCGCCACCCGCGCCGTTCCCGGCTCGATCGAGACTGCCGCCGCCTGAATTCTGACTCGTCTCGCCACACGCCCCGAGCAGCGGCACAGCACACAACAGTCCGCCCAACCATCGTCGGCCTCGCTCGATTCCCGCAATGCGCATGTCAGCGAGTGGTGCAGGCTACGTGCCACGCTGAAGCCGAGCTTTTCGCGGAATTTTCGCGGGGTCTGCGAATGATCGACTGGCACAAATTGAGTCAGTCTTCGATTGAACGCGATCAGGCGGCCCCGGCCACAAATGGGGCTAAGCTCCCCGCGTCATGCTGTGGCAGTCACTCCCCGAGTTCGGCACTGGTGTCCTCTATTCGATCCTGATAGCGGCGGCGTACACCTTCGCGGTGTCGCTAGCGGCTGGGCGCGGAAGGCCACGGTTGCTGACAGCTGCGCGGCTGGGTGCGTACGCCACGTGCGGCCTGGTGCTGTTCGGCGTGCTGCTGCTCGCCTACGCGTTTCAAACCCACGACTTTCGGATCCGCTACGTGTCGCACTACAGCGACCGCTCGATGAGCACGACCTACCTGCTCACGTCGCTGTGGGGCGGGCAGGACGGCTCGCTTTTGTGGTGGTCGCTCTTGCTGTCGATCTACACGGCCGCGGCGGTGGCATGGCTCAAAGGGCGGTACCGCGAGCTGCAGCCATTCGTGATCGCCACCTTGATGGTGATCATCGCGTTTTTCTCGATCTTGATGCTGTTTAGCGCCAATCCGTTCGAGACCAACATCGCCGGCGCGCGGCCCGATGGCGAGGGCTTGAACCCGCTCTTGCAGAACTACTGGATGATCATTCATCCCCCGGCGCTGTACACCGGCTTCGTCGGCTGCTCGGTGCCGTTCGCGTTCTGTGTCGCCGCCCTGGTCACTGGCCGGCTCGACAACGAATGGATCGTCGCGACCAGGAAATGGATGCTGTTCGGCTTCATGTTCCTGTCGATCGGCAACGTGCTCGGCATGCGCTGGGCGTACGAAGAGCTCGGCTGGGGCGGCTACTGGGCCTGGGATCCGGTCGAAAACGCCGCCTGTTTGCCGTGGTTTACGGCAGCCGCCTACGTGCACTCGACGATGATCCAAGAGCGCCGGAACATGCTCAAGGTCTGGAACGTCTTTCTGATCTGCTTCACGTTCTTCCTGACCATCTTCGGCACGTTCCTGACCCGGTCGGGCATCATCTCGAGCGTTCACAGCTTCGCGCAGAGCGAAATCGGCACGTACTTCCTGTACTTCATGGGGCTGATCGCCGGCACGTCGCTCGGGCTGATTGTCTGGCGCCTGCCCATGCTGCGCGCCAAATCGGAGATTGAGGCCGTCGCCAGCCGCGAGGCCATGTTCGTCGTCAACAACTGGGCGCTGCTCGGCGCGATGACGTTCATTCTCGTCGCGACCATGTTCCCCAAGCTCTCGGAGCTGTGGCACGAAACCGTGACGGTCGGTCCGCCCTTCTTCAACCGCTGGCTGGCGCCGATCGGCATCACCATCTTCGCGCTGATGGGCTTGGCGCCGCTGTTCGGCTGGCGCAAGACCAGCGAGGGCGCGCTCAAGCAAGCCTTCAAGTGGCCGGCGATCGCGTTCGTGAGCGCCGCCGTGCTGCACTTCGCGCTCGGCGCCAGCATGGGCTACCCCGCGATGGTGCCGCGCGACCCCTTCTACCCGGGCCTGGTCGGGGTGATCTTGCAGAAGATTGGCTCGCTCGCGCCGGTGGTGGTGATTTCCTTGGCCGCCTTCAATATCGCGGTGATAGCCCAGGAATTTCAGCGCGGCGTGGCCGCCCGGCGCCGCTCGGCCGACAAACGCGGCGAGCCGGAAGGCGCCGTAGCGGCGTTCTTCAACCTGGTCGCCAAAAACCGTCGTCGCTACGGCGGCTACATCGTGCACCTGGGCATCGTGGGTATGTTCGTGGGCTTCGTGGGCTCGGCCTGGAACCTCGAGCGCGAAGTGACGTTGGTGCCGGGGCAGACCCATCAGATCGGCAACTTCGACATCAAGTACCTGGGCACGCGCATGTGCCCGGGCAACCCGAAGTGCAGCGCCGAAGAGCAGGCCGATCTGAACAAGCGCATGCTGTTCGCCGATTTCGACGTGCACGAAAGCGGCCGCGCGCTCGGCCTGATTCACCCGGCCAAGTTCTTCTACGCCAAAAATCCGGATGGTCCGACGACCGAGGTCAGCCTGCTTTCGAGCCTGCGCCAGGACCTGTACACGGTGATTGGTACGATCGATCCGCAGAGCAAACGCGGCACGTTCCGCTTCCACGTCAACCCGCTGGTGATGTGGATCTGGCTCGGCGGCATGGTGCTCGTGCTCGGCGCCAGCATCTCGCTCTGGCCCGACCTGGCCTTCGGTGAGCTCGGCGCCTGGGCCTATGTGCGGGCTGGCGCTGGTGTGGCAGCCGGCGCCGCGTTCTCGCTGTGGCTGGCGATGTCCCCCAGCTACGCCTACGCCAGCACCAGGCCAACCTCGGGCACGCCTCCCGCGCCGCGAATGCACGCCTCACTGCCGCTGTCGCGCTCCCTACCGCCGGTCGGCGCCGCCCTGTTCGGTTTGGGGGTGGGCGCGGTATTCGCCACTCGGCGCAAGCGCCCCGATGGTGTTAGACACGGCGAGCCGCGTGTCTGAAGAAGCCAAAGCCGAAGCGCTCGAAGGCGAACAGCCCCCTCCCGAAGTAGCCGAGGCGCGTGAGCCGACGCACGCCGACAAGCCAGAGCTGTTCTCGCCAGAGCTGCTGGCCACGCTGCGCAAAGTCGTGCCAGCGCTTTGGCTGCTCGCGACAGTCGTCGCCGGCTTCATGTTCGGCGTGCAGATCGTGCTGTTGGTCTTGGCCGCTGGCGCGTTGACGCTGGTGATCACGTTGATGTGGTCGAGCGTCCAGAGCCTGACGGGGGGCACGGCGCTCGGCTTCGAAGAAGCGCTCGGCATGGGCGCGCCGTCGAAGGTCGAAGAAGAAAAGCGCGCCGTGTTGCGCGCGCTGAAAGATTTGGAGTACGAGCGCGGCGTCGGCAAGATCTCTCCCGAAGATTACGCCGAGCTTTTGGCCAAATACCGCGCCGACGCCAAGCGGCTGATCCAAAGCGTCGACGAAGCGCTCGGCCCCGCGCGGCAAGAAGTCGAAGCGGCGCTCGAGCAGCGCCTGGCGCGCGCCGGCTTGCCCAAGGAACCAAGCAAGCCCGAAGCCGAGGCAAAAGCCGAAGCCGAGGCAAAGCCCGCGACCAAGCCCGAAGCCGAAGCCGAAGCCCAACCCGCTCCGCCCGCGGAGGAGTCATGAAACGCCTCCAGGCGCTGTTGGTTGCGGCCGCGCTCGCCGCGCCGAGCCACAGCTTCGCACAAGAGCCCGAGCAGCAGATGCCCGCCGGTCACCCCGCCGTCGGCGGCGCCGGCCAAGCGCCAACGGCACCCGAGCAGGACGCCACGATTCCCACGCCGGAGCTTCAGCCCGGCACGATTCAAATCAAGCTGGTCGACGCGCAGGGCCAACCGCTGCCCAACGCCAACGTGAAGCTCGGCGTGCAGTTCCAAAAGATTGCCGAGGGCGAGCAGCACAGCGAGCGTCGCGCCACCACCGACGCGCGCGGCATGGCGCTTTTCAACGGGCTCGTCACGGGCAGTGACTTCAGCTACCGCGTCTCTACCAACTCCGGCCCCGCCGAGTATTCGTCGGATCCGGTGCAGCTGAAGGCCGACATGGGCGTGATCGTGCTTTTGCACGTCTACCCGGTGACGCGCAATCCGGACGAAGCCAAGGTCGGCGCGATTGGCTACGTGTACTGCGAGACCCGCGACGACGTGTTCCAGTTCGAAGTGCTGTTTCGCTATGGCAACAAGAGCGGCGTCACTTGGGTGCCCGAAAACGCCAAAATGAAGCTGCCCGAGGGCGCCAAGGCGTTCAAAGCTGGCGAGGCGATGACCGACGTGCGCTTCGAAGAAGATCCGGGCCACGGCGTCAACCTGAAGGGCACGTTCGCGCCCGGACAGCAGAGCGCATCATTCCGCTTTCAGGTTCCGCGCCACGAAGAGAACAGCGCGTCGTTCCACTTTGGCCTGCCACCGCACGTCGGCGAAATTCGCTTCATTGCCGAGGCCGCCCCGAGCATGGAAGTCGACGTCGACGGCTTCGAAAAGCCGCAGAGTGACGTCAGCCAGACCGGTCAACGCGTGCTCGTCACGCGGCGCGTGGCCGTGCGTGGTGAGTCACAGGGCCTAGGCGACTTTACGGCCGCGCTGGCCGGCATTCCGACGCCAGGCTCGGGTCGTTGGATCGCGGCGTTGATAGCCGCTGCGCTGGCCGCGCTGGGCGCTGCAGCGTTCGCAGGCAAGCTCGGCGAAGAGACTCAGCAAGACCTTCAGGAGCGCGATGCAGAGCGCGCGCGGCGGGTCTTGCTCGACGAGCTGGTGGACCTGACGCGAGCGCGACGTGAGCAGCGCATCGGTCCCAGCACCTACGAAAGTGCGCGCCGCGCGCTGGTCGAGGCGCTCTCGCGCATCGTTTCCATGAACCCCGGGCTCGGCAAGAAGGCCAAGAAGATTGGCCCCGGAAAAGCCGGCAAAAAAGCCAAAAAAGGCGCCGCGGCCTAGTCAGATCGGCCCTCTGGCCCAGCCCTCCACAGGCTGAGGACAAGCTCCGGACAACCCCGGGGACGGCCTCGGGGCGAAGATGGGACAAACTCTACCGGCCCGATAGTCTGGCAAGTTATCGGAGATCTGATGGACCGTCAGATCCACAGGGTGCGCCGCGAATTCACCCATGAACACAACTGGTTACAGGGTTAACCCCAGTTTCCACAGCCCCTATCACTACTTCTAAATAGATCTAAATTTAAGAGATCAGAGAGAGACCCGAGACCCGGGCGGTGTGGCAACCCTGCCACCCACCAGCACGCGGGCTGCATGCGCCGAGGCACTAGCGCTTCGGCGGCCGCCCGGTTACACGTCGGCCCCCATGCACGTTGTCGTGAGCAAAAAGGACCTGCTCCGAGTCCTCGGG
>FSUE01000467.1_pt1 | contig 14104 bp, 10 predicted proteins | sample 1637031 | NCBI WGS metagenome assembly FSUE01 (sample SAMEA3914819, study PRJEB12502) | metagenome | biome: forest; material: soil | place: Canada | collected 2010-06-26 | depth 0.3 m | reverse complement strand
GTGCTGTTCACGTCGGCCAGCTCGCTGGTTCGCCCGCTGATCATGCGGCACGCCATGGACCAAGGCGTGGTCGCCGGTCACGCCGACGAGCTGATGAAGAGCGGCCTGATGCTGGCCGGCGTGATGATCATCGAGCAAGTGCTCGGTTTTCTGCAGATGTACGCGATGCAGGTGGCGGGGGCGCGCGCCATGTCCGACCTGCGCCGGCATGTTTTCCGCTTTCTACACCGGCAACGGCTCGGCTTCTTCGACCGGCAATTGGTCGGCAAGCTGGTGTCGCGCGTCACCAACGACGTCGACGCCATGCTCGAGTTGTTTGCGTCCGGCGCGTTGCTGTCGGTCGGCGACTTGATCAAGCTGGTCGGCATCATCGTCCTGATGCTGGTGCTCGACTCGCGTCTGGCGCTGATCGCGTTCGTTGGCGTGCCGCCGGTGGCGTTTCTGGTGATGTTCGTGCGCCGGCGCATGCGCGACGCATTCCGGGCGATTCGCGGCAACACCGCGCGCATGAACGCCACGACCAACGAGCAGGTCAGTGGCATGACCGTGATTCAAGCCTTCGGGCGGCCGGCGGCGGCGGCGCGCGAGTTCGACGAGGTCAACGCCGGTTACCGCGACGCCAACAACGCTGCCATCAAGTGGGACTCGATCCAAGACGCGGCGATCGACACGGTCGGCGCCGTCTGTCTGGCGTCGGTGATCGCGTTCACGGGCCACCATCCAGTCAGCTTCGGCACGCTGGTGGCGTTCGCGGCTTACATCAAGGAATTCTTCGAGCCAATCAGCGCGCTGGCCCAACGTTACACGCTGTTGCAAAGCGCGATGGCCGGCGCCGAGCGCGTCTTCGGCCTGCTCGACGCGCCCGATTTGGACTGTCCGCCGCTCGAGCGCGGCGATGCCGGTAGCGCCGATTTCGACGTCGAGCTCGACCACGTCAATTTCGAATACAAACCCGGCGTGCCGGTGCTGCGAGACCTGTCGTTCAAGGTGCCGCGCGGCGAAAAGGTGGCGCTGGTCGGTCCGACCGGCTCCGGCAAGACGACGATCACGGCGCTGTTGCTGCGGCTGTACGAAATTGCCGGCGGTTCGGTGCGCGTGCGCGGCAAAGACGTGCGGCGTTACGACCGCGAGTCGCTGCGCCGCATGTTCGCGGTCGTGCCGCAAGACGTGTACCTGTTTCCGGGCAGCGTGCTCACGAACATCGCGGCCGGTGAGACGCCGGATCGCGCGCGCGTCGAAGACGTTTTGCGTCGCCTCGGCGCGTACGAAGTGTTTGCCAGCCGCGAACAGGGTCTCGATACGCCGGTCGCCGAGCAGGGCAAGAATTTTTCGACCGGCGAGCGGCAGCTGATCGCCTTCGCGCGCGCCATGTACCGCGACGCGCCGATCCTGATCTTGGACGAAGCAACCGCCAGCATCGACAGCGACACCGAATCGCGTCTGTCGCGCGCGTTGGCCGAGCTGCTGCGCGGCCGTACCGCGCTGGTGATCGCGCATCGCCTGAGCACCGTGCGCGCGGCCGATCGGATCCTGGTCTTGCAGCGCGGTCGCCTGGTCGAGCAAGGCAGCCACGACGAGCTGATCGCCGAAGGCGGCCTCTACGCCCGCCTGCACGAGCTACAGTTCCAGCGTGCCGAGCACGCCTCCGCCGCCCCCCTGCCCGTCGCCGAAGCCCTACCCGCGGAGTAAGCCCCGTAACGGCCTCAGACGGACTCATGCGATACCTGCTGCCGAATCGCAGCTCGAATTGCAGAAGCTATTGTAGCGGACCCGGGCAACTCTGCGCGGCTCGAGATTTTTCACAGGGAGGACGGGAGGACGGGAGGTCCGCGAGGCCGAGAATTTTTGGGTTTCGAGATTATGAGGCGTCGAACGGCGACGGCGCAGGCGCCGCGCGGCATGTCGCGGTTCGAACAATAAAAACCTCGCGGACCTCCCGTCCTCCCGTCCTCCCTGTGAATCTCGCAGGTCGTCGGCACGACCGATCAGCATGGAGGCAGCCCAAGGCGTGCCGCTCGGCACGACCCAGGGACGACGTGTGAGCTTCTGCAAGTGGGCCGAGTTTTGGCAGCCCCAAGACGTGTTGAATCCCCGCAGGCTGCATTTCGACAGCCCCAGTCGGAGCCTACTCGAGCCAGCCCATCACGACGGTGCGCTCGGCTAGGGCTTCGACGACGTCTTCGATGCGGGCGACTTCGTGGGCGCGAAAGGGCCGCCCGCGCCGGCCAATCTCGAAGATGGCGACCAGCTCGCCGTACAGCAGTAACGGCACCATCGCGACGCTGGCTGGCTCGGGCAGACAGCGCTCGACGCGCCCGATCATGTACCGCCCGACGTCGCCGGGGATCGGCTCGGACACGACCGTACGGCCTCCGCGCGCCGCTACCAGCGTCGGATCTTCGCGCGATAGTCGCTCGCCGAGCAGCAGCTCGGTGCCGGGGCCGTGACCGCCGACCGTGACGGCCGCGTTCAGATCACCGCGCACGCGATGCACGAGGCCTACGTCGCCTGCAGCCGCCGCGACCGCGGTCGACACGGTCAGCAGCAGCGCGTCCTGCAACTCGCTGGCATTCGCTAGCACGCCGACCGGATCGACCGACACCGGCCGGAAGCTCTTGCGTTGTGCCGGCTCCAAGTTGACGGGGCGCGACGAGAGCTCTTCACCGCTCGGCGGCGGCGGCGGCTCACTGAAGATGCTGCGCGCGCGTTGCTCCACGCCTGCGCTCGCGGTCGCCAAGTCTTCGATCGTCTTTCGGCGGTGCACGGCGCTCAGCGACTCCATCTCGTCGAGCTTGCGCCAAACTTGCCACGACTCGTGACGCACGAACGATGACGTCGAGATGCGGCCGTAAGCGACGCCGCGGAGTACCAGCTCGAACGTCACAGGTCCCACGGCTACGACCCCGTTGGTGACGAACCAACGGTCACTCGGCGCGCTGTTCCCGGTTTCGAGCTGCTGCATGAAAAGTCCTACCCTGTCGCCTAAGAGGTCACACCTGCATACAGAGTGCGACAATCATCGGCTGTTCGGACCGGCGGTCAATGGTCGAGCTAATTAGGCAATAGTTTTAATCGGTTATGCGCCTTCCTCTGACGCAGGCTGCGGCCCCGGTCGGGGGCGCGACGCCACGGCCCCTTTTTGTTGGGCTTCGTCGTAAGTGTTGGGGGAAATGCCCCAGGCCGCAGGAAAGATTTGGCTGGTCGGTGCCGGCCCTGGTGACCCGGGTCTGATCACGGTGCGCGGGTTGTCGGTGCTGTCGCGCGCCGACGTCGTGCTCTACGACGCGCTGGCGCATCCGGCGTTGCTCGAAGCATGCCCGCAGGCCGAGCAGCGCAACGTCGGCAAACGTTACGGTGAAGACAGCGCGGCCCAGGACGCGATCATCGCGCAGATGATCGAGCTGGCACGGGCTGGTAAGCGCGTGGTTCGGCTCAAGGGTGGCGATCCGTTGATGTTCGCGCGCGGCGCCGAGGAAGCGCTCGCGTTGGTCGACGCAGGTATCAAGTTCGAAATCGTTCCGGGTGTCTCGTCGCCGGTGGCGACCAGCGCTTACGCCGGGATTTCGCTCACGCACCGCGAGCTGTCTTCGAGCGTCACGTTCATTACCGGTAGCGATCGCGCCGGCAAGGATTGGTCGCCAGAGTCGTGGAAGAAGCTGGCGACCGCGACCGATACGATTTGCATCTTGATGGGGATGCGGCGCATCAAGGAGATCACGCAGGCGATCATCGACGGTGGGCGCTCACCCAGCACGCCAGCCGCCGTGATTCATTGGGGCGCACGGCCCGAGCAGCGCGTCGTCACCGCTTCGCTCGACAAGATTGCCGCTGCGGCGGCCGAGGCTGGGCTCAAGAATCCGGCGATCATCTTGGTGGGTGAGGTGGTCACGCTGCGCGAAAAGCTGAGCTGGTACGATTCGCGCCCGCTTTCTGGCAAGCGAGTGGTGATCCCCCGCGCCGTCGAGCAAGCGCGCGACACGGCTGCCGCCGTGCGCGAACGCGGCGCCGTGGCGGTAGTTTTGCCGATGATCGAGATCGCGCCGCCGCCGGATGGCGTGCGGTTGTCGCGCGCCGTTTCCGAGATGGGGCGCTACGATTGGGTGCTGTTCACGAGCTCGAACGCCGTCGAGCAGTTGCGCCTGGAGCTGGCGCGGCTGAGCGGCGATGCGCGCGCGTTCGGAGCCGCGCGGGTCGGCGCGGTCGGGCCCAAGACCAGCGAGGCGCTGCAACGCATCGGGATCAAGGCCGACGCGGTGGCGCAGGAGTTCGTGGGTGAGGGTTTGGCGACGGCCGTGCTGGCAGAGGGCATTCCGCGTCGCGTGCTGTTGCTGCGGGCACTCTCGGCGCGCGACGCGCTGCCTGACGCCTTGCGCGCCCAGGGTACGCAGGTCGACGTCGTGGTCGCTTACGAGACCAAACCGCTGCAAAGCTCGGGCGCGGAGCTTTCGGCTCGGATCACCGCCGGTACCGCCGAGGCGATCCTGTTTACTTCGAGCTCGACCGTGACCTCGACGCTGGACGCGCTGGGCCCGGACGGCAAACAGCTACTGTCGCAGATCGCGCTGTGCAGCATCGGCCCGGTCACCACACGCGCGCTCGAGGCGGTTGGGCTGAAAGCCAGCGTGCAAGCGTCGGTTTACACCGTAGAAGGCCTGCTCGACGCGCTCGAAGCGCACTATCAGCGTTGAAGCGAGGCTTCGCCGGTGGTGAGCCGATCGACTTCGGCCGCCGAGACGCGGTTGTAGTCGCCGGGAATCGTGTGCTTGAGGGCGCTGGCCGCGACCGCGAACGCCAGCGCGCGTTCTGCCGAGCGACCGGCGAGCACGCCGTAGATCAAGCCGGCGGTGAAGGCGTCGCTGGCGCCGATCGGCTCGACGACTGAAATCGGGTAGTGCGCGGACTCGAACAGCGTGTTGCTGCCTTGCTCGTAGAGCAGGCCGCTCCAGTCGCTGTCACTGGCCGAGGTGCGATCACGCACCGTCATCGCCACCATCTGGATGCCGAATTCGCCCGCCACGCGCTCGGCGAGCTGGCGGTAGCTTTCGGTGCTACCAGTTTCGCCGCTGCGCTCGGTACGGCTGCGCACGACGCCCAGCCCATAGCGAATGTCGTCCTCGTTGGCGAAGACGATGTCGACGTAGCTGAGCAGCGGCCGAAGCACGCGCTGGGCTGCCTCTGGCGACCACAGCTTGGCGCGGTAGTGCACGCCAAAGCTGACGGTGACGCCCGCGCGTTTGGCGGCTTCGAGCGCCACGTAGGTGCAAGCTTGTGGCTTGGGGCCGAGCGCCGGCGTGATGCCGCTGACGTGGAACCAATGCGCGCCCACGAACACGCGATCCCAGTCGACCGCCGACGGATCCAGGTCCGTGATCGAAGAGTGCGCGCGGTCGTAGACGACGGTGGAGGCGCGGGGATGGACGCCGCCCTCGGCGTAGTAGATGCCGACGCGCTCACCGCCGCGCACGATGTGCTGCGTGTGCACGCCCTCCGCGCGCAACGTACGCATGGCAGCTTCGCCGATGACGTGCTCGGGCAGGCGCGTCACGAACACGCTTTCCAGCCCCAGACCCGCCAGGCTCAAGGCGACGTTGGCCTCGCCGCCGCCGAAGGTCGCGCCCAGCACCGGCGACTGCATGAAGCGCTCGTCGCCCGGCGGGCTCAACCTGAGCAGGACTTCTCCGAACGCGACGGTTTTCTTCATGGCTTCGAGCTGGGCCCAGCCCAGCGACGCGAGCTGCGACAGACGGACCCGCGCCGGTCATTCTGCGGGGGAAATACCCGAATCGCAAGCGTCGCCGGGAGTGCTTGGTGTCGGGGCCGCTTTCGGGCAAGCTCGGCGGCGACGTCATGGACGTGAGCGCGCAGCCCCAGCAGTACAAACTGTGCAGCGAGTGCAAACGCCCGATTGCGTTCGCGGCCGAGTACTACCGCTGTAGCGTTTCGACCTGCAATCGCAAGCGCACCGGTTTGTTCTTTTGCTCGGTGTCGTGTTGGGACGCACACGTACCGATGATGCGGCATCGCGATGCCTGGGCCGAGAAGACCGTGGCGCCGACGCGCCAGCAGTTCCTGGCCGAGCTCGCCGAGGAAGAGAAAGCCCAGCAGATGGCGGAACAAGCCGACAAGGGACGACGGATCGTGGGGCTCTCCGACGACGGGCTCCCCAAGGACGTGTTGGTGGTCGTCTCCAAGCTGAAGGCGTACGTGAAGGCGCGCTCGGACATGAGCACCTCCGATGGCGCGATCGACGTGTTGTCCGCTCATCTGCGCAAGCTGTGCGATAGGGCAATTCGCCACGCCGGCACCGCCGGGCGCAAAACCGTCATGGATCGCGATTTCGAGGCCATCTTGGCCAGCGACGACGATTGAGCTGGATGCGCTACGGCGCGATCGTCCCGAGCCAGCGCAGCGTCCCCGCCGGTTGACACGTCACCCGCACCTCGGCTGCCGGCAACGCGGCCAGGAAACGCGCCCGCAGCAGGCTATCGAGCGCCTTGGTTTCGCCGCGTTTTAGGGCCTCCGGCGCCAGCTCGAAGACGCTGTCGAGCGCCGGTCCGAGCGCGGCGATCAGCCCCGGACCGAAGCTCGTGCCAGCAGCGGCCTCGGCGGCGGGTCCGAACCAGGCGATGTAGTGCGCGACCGGCCGCGCCTGGTAGTCGCGGCGGGCAGCGTCGGTGAAGGCGGTGGCAAAAAATGGTCGACCCGTGCCGATCCCGAGCGCGCCGCGCAGCAGCACCGGCGCCTCGGTCGGCTCGACGTTGGCGAAGATGCGACGGTGCAACGCGTACCAGCCTTCGCCGAGCAGCGGCTCGGGTTGGAGTAAGAAGGCGTAGTCCCAGTCATGGCCGCGCGTGCGATACAGGACGTCGCTCAACCGCAAGAGCAAGCTGTCAGCCATCGTCGGTGAGCCTGGTCTTGAAGTACGCGCGCTCGGTTTCGGGGCTCGCCAGCTCGGCGCGCAGGGCATAGGCCACGGCGTCCAGCGCTTTGCCGCGGTTGGCGGCGGATTTTTGGCGCTCGCGCAGCTTTTCGGCGCTGACCGAGAGCCCTTCCTTGGTGCGCAGTGCCTTGATCAGCACTGTCAGCACCCGGTACTTGATCGGCAGAAAGTCGTCGAGCTTGTCGACCGCGTCGGTCAGGTTACGCATCACGTCGAGCACGGTGGCCAACGTGCCCCAGACCCGACCGCGCCCGCTCTTTTCCGCCACGCGCGACAGCGCGCCGAGCAGCACCAGCGGTGCAATGGTCGTTAACCCCAAGCTCTGGTGCGCGTCGAGCACGCGCCGGCCGTCGCCACGCACCGCGCTCAACAGCAGGTACTCTTGGCCGAAGCTACTGCCACCGCCCACGGCCTTTTGCACCCCCAAAAGCTGGTCAGCGGCGCCGGCACGCAACTCTTCGGCCAGCGTGAGCGCGGTCGTGCGCTCGGGCAGCAGATCGGCTTTTGAAAACGCGATCAACCATTGGTCTGGAAAATCCGGAGCTTTGCCCAAGGCCGACAGCTCGTTGACGATGCGGCGGATTTCGGCGCGGAATTGGTCGAGCAACGTGCGCGCATAGGTCAGGCCCTCTTTGGCGTAGCGCTCGGAGTCGATCAGTAGGATCGCCGCGTGGCTGTCGAGTAAGAGCTCGAGCGCTTTTCTGCGTGCGTCGCGCTCGGCTTCGTCGCTGGGTGCTGTTTCCCACCAACCGCCCGGGTAGTCGTACCAAACCACGTCGAGGCTGGGCGTTGGCAGGTCGTGCACCTTGAGGCCGAAGCGCAGGGTGTCGAAGCCATCGGTACCGATCGGAAAGTCGCCGCCCTCGAGCCGATAGTAGCGTGACAACAGCACGCTGCCCTGCGCGGCGTCGGCCGCCTCCAAGCGGTAGCCGTGCTGCTCCTCGAACGCGTTTCTTTGCTGGTTGCCGAAGTAGCTGGCAAGCAGCGTGGTTTTGCCGGCGCCCTTCATGCCGAATAGGGCGACGCGCACTTCGGGCCGGCTGGGCATTGGGAGCAGAGCGTAGTCGCTACCCCAACCTCGCTCAAGTCGTGCTACTCGATCAGCTCATGGCGAGCGCGACACTGGCGTCACACGACGGTGAAGAAGTGCTGTTCGAGGGCCGCGCGGCCCTGGTGCCCAGCTTCACCACGCTGCTGGCCGCGATTTTAACGCTGGGTTTGTGGTTGCTCGTGCGCTGGTTTCAGACGCTGGGCAAGAACTACCGGATTACCAACCGACGCATCGTCGTCGAAACCGGCGTGTTGTCCAAGAAGCTCGAGCAGATCGATCTGTATCGCGTCGCCGACTACACCGTCGAGCGTCCGTTCGGGCAGCGCATCATGGGCACCGGCAACCTGCTGCTGAAAACGTTCGACAAGACCACGCCGGAGCTGAACGTGATGGCGATCAAGACCGACGTCGTGAAATTGTACGAGGCCGTGCGCGCCGCGACCGAAGCCGACAAGGCGCGCCGCGGCGTGCGCATGGTCGACTACGAAACCGCCGGCAACTGAGCGGCGGCAGCTGCGCGTTACTTCAGCGGCGGCGCCGTTTCCTCGCCCCTCAAGGTGTACACGGCCGAGCTCGGCTCGTCGTCACCCACGTGGGCGACGATGCCGCTGATCGGACCGACGTACAGGAACGGATTTTCGGCGCCGCCTCGCACGTTCAGCTGCAAGGGTAGCGGCGCATCGAAGTTGGCGTTGGCGTGATTGGGGTGAATGGCGACTTGGCCGTCGCCCGAACGCTCGAAGAAGTCTACGTCGCCGTCGTGATCGTAGTCGTACAGAAAATAGCGCGGCGACTCCGAGCCGCCGCCCAGCTCGTGCGAGAAGCCGCCCTCGAACAGCAACGCTTGCTTGGTCAGGATAGCGGCTGGCGTGCGGCTCAAATCGAGCACGTAGAAATTCTGCGCGCCGGTTGCCAGCAGCACGGCGTGCCCGTCCGGGGTCTGCAGGCTGAAGACTTGGAAGATGCGCTCCTGCAAATCGGGTACGAGCAGCGGTGTCGGTGCGACGCCGTCGAACGACGTCTGGTCACCGACCCGGCTCAAGTCCTTCGGATCACCAGCCCACACCAGGACGCTGCTGCCGCGATCGTCGCGGCCAAAGCGGCCGACCGCTAGATAGCCCATGTACGGGTCGCCGGTGTACCCATCACCCGAGCCGGCGCGCGCCGAATAGTCGAGCCCGGGTTCGAAGTGACCGTCCGCCTGCTGCAAGAAGCTTTGCACCCCGACGTCGAGCGCCACGACCTGCTCGCTCTCCACACGATCGTAGCCGGCGACCAGATCGATGCGCCCGTCACCGTCGAGGTCGACGGCGCCCAGGTTGATCAGCGGGGCGCGGTCGGTGGGCGAAGGGAAGCTGAAGTCCAAGACCTGCTCGAGCCCCGTCTGGTGGTTCAAGAACGCCCGGATGCCGTTGCGCACGCCGACGACGAAATCGGAAACGCCGTCAGCGTCCAGATCACGCAGCAGCAGCCGTCCGGCGGGTAAATCGCGGAGCGCTGCGCAGTCTAGCTCCGAAAATTCGAAGACGTTGGGCGGTCGTGCCGTCATTGCTAGTCGAAAGCGCGGCGCCGAAGCGTCGTGACTGTCGAGGTAGATCAGGTCGGAGACCAAATCGCCGTTCAGGTCGAGCGTCGCGCCGAGGTCGCTCCAGGTCGCTGGCGCGACGTCGATCGGGAAAGGCGGCGAGACCACCACGTTGAGGGCGCCAACATTGGCGGGCGGCGTTGGCTGGATGCCGTTGACCGGGTAGAGGCAGCTCGGTTCGACGGCGGCGCCGCCCGCACCGGTGCCGGCCGCGGTGCCGCGTTCACCCGCGACGCTGGTCGCTCCACCCGCGCCGTTGCTGCCGCCAGTCGCGGTTGGCCTCGCGTCGTGGTCGGTGCGGCCACAGGCCACCAGCAGCAAAAGTAACCAGCTACTCCGTGCTGCCATCACTCGCGTCCTTGGGTTCTTGCAATAGCTCCGCCCTCACCAGCGCAAACTTGTTATTGAGTCGCTTATCCGTCAAGGGCGTGGTCCGAAACCCCGCGCCCAGCTCGCTCTTCAGCGTGCCGACGCGGCCGTGCTCACTCAAGAAGTAGATGACGCTGGTGCCGGCCTTGCGTTGCGCCTTCAGCCAACTTTTGAACTTGGCACCGGTCGAGACGAACGCCGGCAGCCGATTGCCGGTGTAGAAATTCTCGCCCTTCCAATTCATTTGATAGGCGACGATCGGCTCCTGGGGGCCGTGACGCAGCTGGTAGTAAGCCAGCAAGAGCTCGCGCTGGCCGAAGTGCGGCGCGAGCGCCGGCAAGTAAATCCACAGTGTGAACGCACAGAACCAAACGCCGACGCTCGCCAACAGCACACTGCCGGCGACTCGGAACCGCGGCGCCAGCCACAGCAGCAGACACAACGCCGCAGCCATACCGAAGCCCCACTGGGCGGCTTCGAAGTCGAGCGTCGCCGGCCACGCGCGCTTGTAGTTGTAGGTGACGAGGTGCAGCAGCCGCGCGGAGCCCGCTACGTCGCCGCCAACCGTCGTCGACAAATCGCGCGCCACCAACAACGTGAGCAAACCTGCCAGCAGCGCCAGGCTGCCCAGCGCGGCGTCGCGGCTGGTTTCGGCTTGGCGCCGGCGCCACAAGTGGTCCGCGGCCAGTGCGGCGACCAGCGCGACGGCGATCCACAGGCAGCCTTGCCAAGCCACCGCTATTGGCGAGGCAAAAGCTTCGCCGACGCTGCCCCAAACATTGCCGTCCCGAAAGCGGATCGCGCCGTACACCAGCACGGCCGCGGCTGCGGCCAGCGCCGCCAGGTAGCGCGCGGCGCGCCAACCGTGGGGCAGCTGCTGCTCGCCCAACGCGCGGTCGAGGAGCAGCGCGACGCCCACGGCCAGCGGCGGCGCGCATGGCAGCGCGTAGTGATGAAACTTGGTCAACGCCAGCGCGAACAGCGCAAAGCCGATCGTCAGCCACAGCACGACCACGATTGCCAGGTCGCGCAGGCGGCGGTTCTCGGTGCTGCGTGCCAGCGCGGCGCCGACGCCGAGCGGTACCAACCCGGTCCACGGAAAAAGGCCGTAGCCGAGCTGCCAGACGTAGTAGCGCAGCGATACGTCCGTGCCGGTATTCGTGTCGTGCACGTGCACGAACGCTCGCTTGTACATGTCGTGAACCAGCAGCCGATCGGTGAATTGCTCGCCGTGGCGCATGTAAGCTTGCACGTACCAAGGCAAGCACACCGCGGCCATCAGCAGACCAAAGCTCGCCAGCTCGACGCGCGTCAGCTCCAGCCAGTCGCGCCGCGCTACCAACACGGCACCGGCAATCGCCACCGGCAACAACAGACCTGGCGCGCCCTTGGCCAGCGTCGCCAGCGCCGTGAAGTACCAAGCGGCCAAGTAGCACACGCGTTTGGTTCGCCGTTCGCCGCGGTTGAGCCACAAGAAATAACCGAGCGCCGCACCAAAAATTCCTGCACCCAGGGCGGGCTGGAACATCGGGTTGGTCGGCGTCGCGCGGCGACAGGCTTCGTTTCCGGGTAGTCCGCAGTTGCCGAGCCCCGACCCCGAGAACAACTCGTCCAGGTGCCAACGAAAGCCGTACGGCGGGCCCGCGATCTGCAGCGTGACGTTGCGCGACACCAGTAGCGCCAGCTGCGGCAGCGCGGTTACCAACACCAAACCGAGCAGCGCGTGAGCCGCCGACAAGCGCAACGTGCGACCCGCCACATTGAACGATAGGCCGGCCACGAGCTCGTCCGGATCGGTCAGCAAGCCCAGCCCAAACAGCGAGAGCGCAGCCGTCAGCGGCGCTACATACGGCATGTCGGTCATGCTCTGGTGGGCGAGCACCGACCAATACGGCGCACACAACAGCACCAGCCCCGCCAAGAACCCCACGCGCTTGCCCGCGGCGGCCGCCACGAATCGGTAGAGAGCGAACACGCTGACCAGCGTGAGCAGCACGATCGGCAGGCGCGCCGCCCACTCTGGCTGTGGCAGGTAGCCTTGCGCGGCAAGGCTCAGCATCTCGTCCGGGCGAAACCGCACCCCGAACAGCGCGAACGCCAGCCCTTGCAGCCAGAAGTCGAGCACCGGCTTGGACCAAAACCAGCCCTCTTGTGCCCACCACAGCGAAATCCAGTCGTCGCGCGCCAGCATTTCGCGCGCGACTTCGCCGTAGTGCGGCTCCCACGGGTCGAGCAGCGAATACGAACCAAGCAGCGGCACGTACAACCCGACGCCCAGCAGTATCAGCCACAAGCCGGGGCGCTGGCTGAGCGGCCCACGCGCTGGGCTCCACAGCGAAACCAGCCAAGCCACCGCCACTACGCCGGCCAGTGACGTTAGCGTCGCCAACAGCGGCGCCAGCCAATGCTGGCCGGGTAGCGCACCCGAGACTGCGAGCCGCAGCGCGAGCACCCAAACCAGCGCGCTCACACCCACCACCAACAGGCGTCTGCGCAGCTCGCGCCAGGCGCCTTGCCCAAGGCTGGGCTCACCCGCGTCGTCGAAACAGCCGGCGAAATCCAACGCGCCGAAGGTCGCCAGCACTACCGCCACCAGCCCGAGCGGGACGCTGAGCGAGAAATGCGCGTCGCTCGCCATCAGCACGACCAGCGCCAGCAGCCCCGCGACGGCGTACAGCAACGAACGCGGCCGCAGCGGCTTGCCGGGCGGCGCGAGCGGCTCTTCCACAGCGCCTCTTCCCCTTAGCCGCGCGGGGAGTCAAGCGCGCTAGCGCCCCACCAGCATCCACATTTCAGCTGTTGAACACGCCCGCCGAGCCTGGCTTCTGGCTGCGTTTTCGCTGCGGTCCGGTGTTCACGTACTCAAGTACGCTCCGCTCCAGTCCTCGCGAAAGCCTTGCCAGAAACCAGGCTAGGCGGGCGGGCAGCCGAAGGCCTTGGCTAAAGGTCAGCGCCCAAACGCCCAAACACCCAGCTTAGTCGCTGGTCACCACGCGATTGCGGCCCGCGTGTTTGGCGCCGTACAGGCGGCGATCCGCCACCGCAATCATGCCTTCGGGCGTCTTGGCTTCGGTCGTGGCCAGCGAGGAGCAGCCGGCGCTGACCGTGACGCTGAGCGTGCCGCGATCGGTCTTGATCTGCAGCGCGGCGATGCGTTCGCGCAAGCGGTCAGCCACTGCGCCGCAGCCCTCGATGTCGATGCCGCGCAGCACCAGCGCGAATTCTTCGCCGCCGTAGCGCGCGAACACGTCTTCGCTGCGCACGGTGCCGCGTACCACGTTGGCGATTTGCATCAGTACCGTATCGCCGACTTGGTGGCCGTAGGTGTCGTTGACCTTTTTGAAATGGTCGGCGTCGAAAATCACCAGCGATACGTCGGTGTGGTGGCGGCGAGCGTACGACAGCTCGGCGCGCAGCTGGGTGTCGAAGTGCTCGCGATTGTGTGCGCCGGTCAAGGCGTCAGTGACGCTGGCGTCGTACAGCTGGCGTAACAGCGCCTCTTGGCTCTCGTCGCTGAGTGTGTAGCGGAAGACCGCCGTCGGTCCGAACTGAATGACATCACCGTCCTTCAGCTCGTGCCGGTCGACTTTGACGCCGGCCACGAACGTTCCGTTCGCGCTGCCTTCGTCGGCCACGACGTACGAGTTGCCCTCTCGGTGCAGGCTGGCGTGACGGCGGCTCACGCCGTCGTCGGACAACCACAGCTCGGAGTCTTGGCTGCGACCAACGCGCACCCGTTCGGGTGAGAGCAAGGTGACGCGGCCCAGCTCGGCACCGCGCACGCGGACCAGCAAGTGCCGATCCTTGGATTGCTTGCGTGGGGCCTTGAGCTCCTTGAGGCTGACGATCGCAGTCCGATCGTCAGATTCTTCCTCGTAGCCGTCCAGCTTGCGTTCTTCGTTCACGAACAGTCCCTCAACCCTCAACCGTAACACGCCAACTTGGCATTACGGCTTCGAATTTTGTGCGGCGCGAGCATACCGACAGCACATGTAGGTCAACGGCAACCCTAAAGGGAACCTTTAGGGTTGCCTCTGTCTTCGTGCGCTCGCAGGCTCGCGTGCTTGCTGTTTTTTTTGCGCTCGCAGGCTCGCAGGCTCGCAGGCTCGCAGGCTCGCGTGCTTGCTGGCTTCTGCGCTCGCGCGCTCGCGCGCTCGCG
>FSUE01000313.1_pt1 | contig 14140 bp, 13 predicted proteins | sample 1637031 | NCBI WGS metagenome assembly FSUE01 (sample SAMEA3914819, study PRJEB12502) | metagenome | biome: forest; material: soil | place: Canada | collected 2010-06-26 | depth 0.3 m | reverse complement strand
GGCTTCTTCGACGAGATTTACATCTACGAAGATCAGTGCACGCGCGGCCGCGCCGACGGCGAAATCATTCGCTTGATGCGCGAAGGCTTCGTGAACGCGCCACGCATGCCGCGCGTCCTGCAAGCCCCCGGCGAAATGGCCGCGATCGGCGCCGCAATCGCCCGACTCGAGCCCGGCGATCTGCTGCTGTGCCAAGTCGACCAAGTCGAAGAAGCGCTCGCCTTCGTCAGCGGCATGCTCAAACAAGCCGAAACGACCTCGCGCCCCGTCGCCCAAATGGCAGCCCACTTCGCCGCCGCCCTGATGGTCGTCTTCTCCGGCATGGGCGGGGCATAGCCGTCGGCCCTTCGGGTCTGGGGGCTTACCCCGCCCTTGATCCGAGTCCCTGATTTTACAGGGAGGACGGGAGGACGGGAGGTCCGCGAGGTTTGTTGGCGCCACGTCGTTACGCCACTTGCGTCCATCCGCGTCATCGAACCGTAAAGCAATACGCCCCTCGCGTATCGACGCGCGCGCTCAATCAATTTGGCGCCCAAAATTCTCGTCCTCGCGGACCTCCCGTCCTCCCGTCCTCCCTGTGAATCTCGATCTCGAGCGCGCAGGTTGGCCCGGAGACGCTACGGGAGTTTCTGCGAGGTGGGCTGCGGGGTGGCAGCCACCGCTTCGCCGAAAAATTCGCGGATCTCGGCGGCGCGGGTGCGGGCGTCCGCGCGGCCGACTTCGATCAGCTCGTGGGCGAAGCCGCCGTCGAACAGCATGTACGAGGCCCAGTCGGCTTCGGCTTCGGGTGAATCGCGCGAGGCGCGCTCGAGCAGGTAGCGCGCCAGCGGCTGCAGATCTTTGAGCTTGAGCGAGCTCTTGATGTACTCGGCGGCTAGGCGCCCGAGATCGCGCGACGGCGTGAACGTCAGTGTCTTGAGGCGCCGATACGACATGCCGCGGTGGCGCACCCAAACGCGATGAAAGCGCTCCAGATCCTCGGGTGACAGCGTCTCTTCCAAGACTTCCATCATTTGGTTGAGGCGATCGAGGACCTGCAAATCGTAGTGCACGGGATCGAGCAAGAGCGCGTTCAACAGCTTGCCGACCAAAAAGACGGGGCTGAGCTCCTGCATCTCTTCGGTGTCGGCAGCTTCGACGGCCGCGACCTCGCGCACCGAGCGCTGATGGCGCACGGAAATCACGACCAGGCGTTCGGCGCCGGCGCGGATCGCCGGGGCGATCGGCGTGTTGAAACGCAGACCGCCGTCGCAATAGTAGTGGTCACCGAGCTTGCGCGTCGGAAACAGCAGCGGAATCGCCGCCGAGGCCAGCACATGGTCGGCGGTGATGCGTTCGAAGGCCGTCACGCGCCGTTCGTCGCGCGTATCGGCGATGTGCACGCCGGGTGCGCCCTCGGTGAACATCGTGGTGCGACCCGACACCACGTGCAGCGCTGCGACCATCACCGCACGCACGATGCCGGCGTCCACGTTGCGGTGCAGTCGCTCCCAGTCGACGGTGCGCCGCACCAGCACCTCGACGGCGCGCGTGTCGAGCAGCGACTTGCCCAGCACCTTGGTCTTGGCCCAGCGCCGGAACGCATCGGGCAGCGGCGCCAGACCGAGCGGGCGCACACGCGCGTGATCGTCGAGCCGTAGGCTTTGCCAAGTGTCAGCCAGGCGCTCGACGCGGTGATCGTGACTGTCGGCGTTGGCCGCAAAGTAGGCGGCGTTGATCGCGCCGACCGACGTGCCAGCCAGAATGTCGAACAGCGCGGGGCTGCCGGGCGCCGCGTCCATGACCTCGGCGATACCCGAGACCACACCCACCTCGTACGCGCCGCGCATCCCACCTCCGGAAAGCACCAGAGCCGTCGGCGGCCGGGTAGCGCGCATGCCAAAATTATGCCCTGATCAGCCGCCTCAAGTCCAAAACCAGGACAGTCCTCGGTTCGAAAGAGTTTTCAAGCACCGCCTCCGCTGCGACAATCCCTCGGATATGAGCGCCGTGAACGCCCCTGCTGCCCGCCCCCAGCCCCTGGTCACGCTGAAAGCGGCCGGCCGTACTGACATCGGTAAGCGCCGACAGCACAACGAGGACGTGGTGCTGGTTCGCGAAGATTTGGGGCTGTTCGTGGTCGCGGACGGCGCCGGTGGTCACAACGCGGGCGAGGTCGCCAGCGCCTTGGCGGCGCGCTCGATGGAGAATTACTTCGGCGCCACCATCCGCGCGACGCACGAGCTGCCTGAGTTCAATCGCTTTGGCGTGCCCAACGGCGCGCGGCGCCTGTCAGCGGCCGTGCACAAGGCCAACCGTGACGTGGTCGAGATCGCCCGCACGTCACCCAAGCATCGCGGCATGGGCACGACCGTCGTGGCTACCTGCTTTTCGCCGCGTTCGGGGTTGATGCACGTGGCGCACGTCGGTGACAGCCGCTGCTACCGCATGCGCGACGGTGATTTCGAGCTGCTGACGCAGGACCATTCGCTGTTGACCGACGTGCTCGAGCAGCGCCCGGAGCTGGATGACGACATGCTGGCACGGCTGCCAAAGAACATCGTCACCCGCGCGATCGGCCTGGACGGCCAGCTGCGCGTGTCGATTCGTTCGTTTTCGGTCGTCGAAGGCGACCGCTATTTGCTGTGCTCGGACGGCTTGAGCGGACCAGTGCCGGCGCAGGAGCTGGCCGACGTGTTGGCCAAAGCCGAGACACCCACGCAAATTGTCGAGCAGCTGCTCACGCGCGCCAACGCGCACGGCGGTCCCGACAACGTCGCGGCCTTGATCATCGATTGCCAGGGCGGACACAAGACCGCGCTACCGGCCGACAGCGTGCCGCCGCCCCCGCCCGAGGTGCTGGCGATGTTCGACGAAAGCGCGACGTCGGAGCCTGAGCTGTTGATTCTGGGCATTCAAGATCTGGACGTGGCCGACGCGGTGAGCGCGAGCGACGACTTGCTGAAAGCGATTGAGGACCTGATTGGACACCGCTGAGACCGTGTCGACGATTTCGCTACACACCCCACCCGTCGCCTACCCCGAGCTAGCGCCGACTGGCGGCAAAGTCGGGCCCGATCCGGAAGACTTCTTGGTCGACGAAATGCCGGCGTACCCCGCGAGCGGCAAGGGCGAGCACCAATACGTCCAAGTCCAAAAGCGACTGCTCACGACGCCCGAGCTGGTGCGTCGGCTCGGCAAAGCCTGCGGCGTGAACGAGCGCGACGTGGGCTACGCGGGCCTGAAGGACAAGTACGCGGTCACCACGCAGTGGCTTTCGCTGGCCACGAAAACCGTGATTACGCCCGAGCTTGCGCTAGGCGAAGGCGTGAAGATTTTGGCGGTCACGCGCCACGACAACAAGCTGCGCACCGGGCACCTGCTCGGCAATCGCTTCACGATCACGCTGCTGGGTGTGACTGACGATGCGCTGGAGCGCGCCGGACGCATCGCCGAGCGGCTGCGCACGAATGGGCTGCCGAATTACTTCGGCGCGCAGCGTTTCGGCCAAGCCGGGCGCAATTTGCCAGACGCCATTTCGTGGTTAAGGCGCGGCGGACGCGGCCGCAATCGCTTCGAGCAGAAGCTGTTTCCGAGCGTGGTGCAGTCGGAGCTGTTCAATCGCTACTTGAGCGCGCGGCTGGCGCTTGGGACCGACAAGTTGCTGCTCGGCGAGGTCGTGCGGCTCGAGGGCGCGGGCGCGATGTTCCGTGTCGATGACCTCGAAAAAGAGCAACCGCGCTTCGCCGCGCGCGACCTGCACCTGACCGGTCCCATGCTCGGTCCGAAGATGCGCCCGGCCGACGCCGACGCGCTCGCGCTGGAGCAGCGCATCACCGCCGAGCTCGGCCTCGACGAGGCGATGCTGGGCGCGCTGGGACGCGAAGCGCCGGGCACGCGCCGCGATCTGTTTGCGCCGTTGCCTGACCTGAACATCGAGGCGGTAACGGACCGGACCGAGCCGGCATTGCGCCTGTCTTTCACTCTTCCAGCCGGCGGCTACGCCACCGAGGTGTTGCGCCAGCTCACGCACGAGCCGTTCTTGAGCGCCTCCGGCCACGCCAAGCTGTCCGCGCCGGCGCCCGGCGCCCGCGACAGCGCCGGCGCCGGCGCCAGCGAGCCAGGGGCGGACTCGACGAGCGAGGAATAGCGCGCCTATACTCGCCGGTCATGAGCGGGACCAACGCGAGCGTCGTTTCGGGGCTGTCGAACGCCAAGCTCGAAGCCTTGGTGGAGATGATGTTCTTGGCGGCGTCGGCCGACGGCGACTTCAGCGACGTGGAGCGGCAGCACTTCCTGCAAAGCGTCGAGTCGTTGACCGACGGTCGCTTAGCGAAGTCGGCGCTCGAGGGCTTGCTGGAGCGCGCCAAGAAAGACTTGGAGGCGAGCGGACGCGAAGCGCGCCTAGCGGCCGTCAAACAGCGCTTGCCCGATCCAGGGGCGCGCAAGGTGGCGCTGTCGTTGGCGATTCAGGTGACGGCCGCCGACGGCATCATCCGCACCAGCGAGCGCGAGCTGATTATGGAGACCGCCGAAGCGCTCGAGATCGATCGCGACGAAGCGGCTGATCTCGTGGTGAAGCTGTCGCCCAAGTAAGCCGCAGCGCGCTCGGGCGTTGCTTATACAAGCCAGTTTGTTGGCTGTCTCGGCGTGGGGTTGCCAAAATTCCGCGCGAGATGTCACTTTTGCGCAGCCTGCTCGGAATCACGCTTCTCGCGGCCCTGCTCTCGGGCTGCGCTCACGAAGCGGGCGTTGCTCAAGCACCCGCCAACGGCTGGGCGGCAGGTTGGGTGCTGCCGGCGGGCAACTACGAGTTTCCGCCCAAGACGCTGCCGCGCAGGGCCGAGGCCGAGCCCGCGCACCCGACGCGCGGCAACACTCCCGCCCCCTCGCCGTTGGTGCTGTCACCGCTGCGCTTTGCGGCAGCGCCGGGCGTGCCGACCTACGCCGATGGCCGGCCGCGGCCGCTGGCGCCCGAGCTGATCGCCGCGGAGTTTCCGGGCGGCGACACGTGCTTGAGCGATTTACGCGCGGCGGGCGTGCCGTTTCAGCCGGTTTCGGACAAGCGCGGCGTAGCGACGCCGATCGCCCTTGAAGGCCCGATTGGCGGCGTGCGCTATTGGACGATCGGCGCAGGACCGATGGTGTCGGATTGTCGGCTGGCGCTGGCGTTGGCCAAGGTAGCGCCGGAGCTGCGCGGCTTGGGCATCAGCGCGATGCGGTTTTCGGGCGCGTATTCGTACCGGATGGCCAAGGTCGGACGCCTCAGCTTGCACGCCTACGGCCTAGCGCTCGACGTTCACGAAGTGACGGCCGACGGCAAGAGCTACGTGGTGGCACGCGACTTCAAGAAGGGCCTGCCGAACGGCTGCGCCGCGGACGCGCCGCTGTTGAACCGCCTGGCGTGCCGCCTCGCGCAACTCCGGCTCTTCCAAGAGCTACTCACGCCCGACAGCAACGCCGACCATCACGATCACCTGCACATCGCGATCGCGCGCGCGCCGGAGTAGCCAGGCCGAGAGCTGGCCTTCCGCGATTCGCCACGTTCAAAGCGCGTTCGTTCAGTAGGCGACTGGCTAGTACCAGCGGAACGGAATCAGCGTCGGACCGCACGAGTGGTACTCGTCGGCGTGCTCGGGCTCGGCGTGATGGCCCAGGTGCGCGCAGTACCAAAGCACCACGTCGGTCTTCTCGACGCTCTCTCCGTTGAGGTACGTCGTGAGGTCGTCGCTCCAGGCGCTGCCCTGCTGGCCGTGCTTGTCTTCGGCGCCGCGGTAGCGCATGACCCACAGGTCGCGCGGAGCGAAAGCGTCCCCGGTGCCGTCGTTCGAGCCCGGAACGAGAAAATAGCCGCGCATGGTGCCAACGTCCATTATCGCCCAGGTGCGGTTGGTCGCCGGGTTCTTCACGCGCGAGATTTCGTACTGCTTGACGTGCCAACCCGGTCCCCAGCCGGTATTCGGCGTGGTGGTGTTGTACTCGAACACCGTGTCGCTGGCGGCGCCCTCGATGTCGAAGTCGAGCCGCCAGTATGCGTGGTGACGGTGATCGATTTCGCACTGCAGCCCCGCGCTGAACAGCCGCGGCAGCACGCGGCCGTCGGCCAGGAAGGTCCAGCGCACCGTCAGCTTGTAGGAGCCGATGGTGTGGAACGACTCCACGGCAACGCCCGCGATGCCGGAGCTGACGACAGCGTACACCTTGACCCGCTTGGAGCCCGAGATGGCGTGCGCGTTGTTGTAGTTGAGCGGGTCTTTGTAGGGCCCGCACTGGCTGTTGTACTGGACCCGCAGCGACGGCAGGCTGCCCTTGTACAGCACCTTTCGACCGCGGAAGTAAGCGTCACGAATGACGATGCCTTCCTGGTCGGGAGAGTCTGCGAGTGTGTAACTGAACTGCCAAAGCGGGTTTTGCGCCGACGGCCAGCTCACGAAGCCGGATTCACTCATGACGCGCCTCCTGGTGCTGCTCGCGCCCGCACTCACAGCCGGCGCCGGCATGCAAGACTCGCTCGGTCGCCAGGTCGACCCAGGCGCGGTAGCGCGGCGCACGCTCCGAGCGGCAGCCGAACACCACCTCGAGCACCCGCCTGGCGGCGTACTCGTTGTCCGGGCCTGCGTAAGGGATCGTCGAAGCGACCAGGCCCTTCACCCTTTCGGTGAGTCGCGCATCTGCGCGGGCCAGCGCGATGGCATGCTCGATTTCCTTCGCGACGGGAGCGGGTTGATAGGCTTCTTCGCGTAACTCACGCAGCTCGCCCTTCTCGGTCAGGTGAACCTCGACGGTGACGTTCGCCGTGTAGTCGTAAGCCACGAGCAGGTACCACTCGGATTCCCCCTTCTGACGAGCACCGCGACGGCTGACGCCGATGGGCTGAATTCGACCGCGCCCGAGCCGCTCCCGCACGCTCTCTAGCTCCAGCGCCCGATTCATGATCCGCGCGGCCGCGTCGTCGTCGAACGCTGCCTCGTACGTCTCGACAGGATGCTCTTCCACCTCGTCGGGTAGCACACCCTGGAAGGCCGCCAGCTGGAGGCCACCCAGGTGAGGCAAGAGCTCGGCTACCGGCGCAAGGCGCGGCGGCGGCTCGATGTAACGCTCGAACTGCTTCGGATCCATAGTCGCCTCCTCCAGCGGCGCGCTGGCCGCTTCAATTTTGCGAGCCTGATACGAACGTCGACGGCGTCGCGTTCCCCTCGAATGGACTGCCAGCTCGGCGCAGCCCACGCGCAACATAGTGGGTATGCGCAAGCCCGCAATGGTCAGTTTTGCAGGCGACGCAAGCTGACGCAGGGGTATCTACGCGTCACGATGCGCGGGCGACCACAAGCGCGACAGGTCCGAGTGAGCGAGCAGCAGTTGCACCGCGGTTGCCAAGCCGTCGGCGTCGTCTTGGTCGAAGCGCGCTTCGCGCGGGCTGTCGAGATCGAGCACACCGAGCAGCTGTTCGCCGTGAAGCAAGGGCACGACGACCTCGGAGCGCGAAGCCGAGTCGCAGGCGATATGCCCGGGGAAAGCCTGCACGTCCGGTACGACGATCGTCTTTCGGTCGCGCGCCGCGGTGCCGCAAACGCCGCGGCCGAGCGCGATGCGCACGCACGCCACCTTGCCTTGAAATGGGCCGAGCACGAGCTCGCTGCCGCGCAAGAAGTAGAAGCCGACCCAATTCACGTCGGGCAGAGCTTCGTACAGCAGCGCGGCCAAGTTGGCGGCGTTGGCCAAGCCGTCACGTTCGTCCGCGAACAGCGCCGCGAGCTGCGCGTTCAAATCACGGTAGAGGTCAGCCTTGGGCAGCGCTGCGGAACGATTGACGACGAACATGGCTTCGACGAAATAGCTTAGCGCGGCAGGGCGAAATGGCGCTCCAACAGCGCGCGGGTGAACGAGGGGCGCAGGTAAAAGCCCTTCGGCAACGCGGCGAACGGCGCCCCCTCGGCATCGAAGCCGACCCGGCGCGCGCGCGAATGCGCAGCTTTGGGCCGAATCTGCAGAAAGCGTCCGACGTGCCCGGTCACGGCCTCGACGTGACCGCGACCGATATAGCCGGCCAGCTCTTCCCAGTCGGCGCGCAGCACGGCTTCGTCTTCCTCGGTCAAGCGATAGAGCAGCGCCTGGCCAATCCGCCGCTCGCCGACCGCGATTTGGCGTTCGCCCTCGACCGGTACCCACAGCACGTTCGAGAGCTTGCGACGCACCCGCGACTCGGCCCACTCGACCTGACCGATTTCGGTCAGCGGAATCGTGCACACGAACGTCGACTCGACCGGCACGCCCAAGCGATCGACCGGCAGCGTCTTCAGCTCGATGCCGAGCTCCGGAAAGTCGGGCAAGGCGCGCGAGCCCGCGGTCGCGCCTAGCGCGCGCTCGACCAGGCTACCGACGAACCCCTTGGCGCGCCGCAAGTCGGGCGGCACCGGCGCGTTCCAGCGCGCCGCCAGCTCGGAAAGGCGCAGGCCTGCAAGCGCCGCGGCGCGCGCGACCAGCTCGGCTTCGTCCAAGGGTGGCGTTGCAGAAGCCGTCACCGTGGCGCCCGGTGGCGCGCCACCAACAGCGCGATATCGTCGTGCTGCACGGCCATGAACTCGGTCACGGCGGCGCACAATGCGTCGCGAATCACGCCGGTTGGCTCACGCCCCAGGCGCGCCAGCTCGCGCGCCAGTCGCTCGACGCCGAAATGCTCGCCCGAGCCGCTTTGGGCTTCGATCACGCCGTCGGTATACAACAGCAGCAGGTCGCCTTCGCCCAACCGGTAGCGCGTGTCGACGGTCGCGTCGTCGATGTCTTGGGTCGCGCCGACCCACGTGCCGGGCGTCGGCACCAGCTCGACTTTGCCGCTTTCGGCACGCCAGACCAGCATGTCTTCGTGGGCGCCGGCAAACACCAGCTCGCCGTCGTCGCGATAGCGGATCAGGCATAACGTGGCGTGCTCGTCTTGGCGCAGCCGTTCACGCACGTTTTCGTAGAGCACGCCGTTCACGACCCGCAACACGTCGCGCGGCGCAGCGTTGGGATTGCTGCGCACCAGCGCCGAGACCATGCTCTGCAGCATCATCATCACCAGGCCCGGGCGCAGGCCATGTCCGGCCACGTCGCCAATGCCGAGCCAACACCCGTGCGGCGTGGGCAAGACGTCGTAGTAGTCACCGCCGACTTCGGTGGCCGGCAGCATGGTGGCGGCGATTTCCAAGCCGCGCACCGACAAGTCGCGCGGCAAGATCGAAGTTTGGATGCGGGTCGCGATCGCCAGCTCGGATTCGAGCCGCTGTTTTTCGGCCTTTTCGCGCTCGGCGGCCTCGTGCGCGACGCGCCGCAGCAGCTCGGCGCCGTGTAGCGCCGCGCTCACCAGCTCACGCAGCAGCTCGTACACCACGCGCCGGCGCGGGCCGAGCTCGAACAGCGCGAAGCCGAGCTGGGTGTTCTCGAAGAACAACGGCTCGACCACCATCGCGCGCCGGCGCAGCTCGAGCATGCCGGGCGGCGCCAGCGCGGCGGTGTCGAAAACCAAGCCGCCTGCTGGCAGCTCGAGCAGCCGGCTGCGGTCGTAGCCGACGATCAGCCGCGACTTCGGCGGCGGATTGCCCCAACCCTCGTACAGCGACAGAAAACAGCTACTGATGTCCAGCGCCGGCAAACGGTCCGCCAACGAGCGCGGCAGACTCTCCACGTCGAACGACGTGATCAACGATTCGCTGGTATCGGTCAAGATGCTGGCCGACCTTTCGGCTTCGTTGCGCAGCGCGCGCTGCTCGCGATCGATCGCGTCACCCAGCAGCACACGCAGGCGCTGCCAGATGTCCTCCAGCCGCATCCAGCGCTTGGCGTCGCTGCGCACCGCGGGCAACAGCTTGCGCCGCAGCACCGAAAGCGTGAATTGCCAGGCCACCACGTCGCCGCCGACCTCGATCGTGCGCGTCAGCACCTGATCGAGCCGCTCGATCAGCCGCCGATCCGAGACGTGCTCGAGCGCCTCGCCCAGCGCGTCGAGCAGCGGCCCTTCGAAGCCGTGCTCCACGTTGGCGCGGGCGCGCTTGGCCGACGTCACGAGCTCCCGCGCCAGCTCCGGGCGCATGCGCTCGAACGCGTCACGAAACGGCTCGCTGAACGTGCTGAGCGAAGGCGGAGCGTCGGACGGCGCGCCATCCGACAAGCAGCCGCACGAACGACGCCGCACCAGCCGCGAGCCCAGCACCAGCCGTTCCTGCGTCGGCTGCCCGTCCAACAGGTTGGTCAGCGTGTCGAGCGCGCGCGCCGCCAACTCGAAATACGGCTGCCGCACCGTGCTCAGCGTGGGCGTGGCGCCGCGCGCTTCCTCGGCGTCGTCGAAGCCGATCACCGCGACCTGGTGGGGGACGCTGATACCGTGCTCGCGCAATACCTCGAGCGCGCCCAGCGTGGAAAAGTCGTTCGCGCCGACCACGGCGTCGAAGTCGAGCTGTCGCTCCAGGAACTCGCGCATGGCCTGCTTGCCGGCCTCGACCGCGAACTCGCCCGACAGCACCAACGCCGGATCGTAGGCCAGACCAAAATCGCGGAGCGCGTCCTTGTAGGCTTGAAAACGCGTCTGCGCTTCTTGGTTTTCGGCCGGCCCGCGCAAGAACACCAAGCGCCGACGACCGTGCGCGTTGATCAAATGCACGACTGCGTCGCGCATTCCGGCAGCGTTGTCGGCGACCACCACCGGCACGCCTGGTACCAAGTGCCCAACCGTGACCGTCGGTAGGTCCGGATAGCGCGCCAGGAACGATTCGATGACCTCGCTCGAAGCGCTCAGACTCAGCACCACGATCGCGTCGAGCGCACGCGCCGATACCAGCTCGTAGCAGCGGTTGCGCGACAGCTCGTGGCCGGCCAGCGAATGCAGCGCGCCGCCGGCGAAGCAGTACAAATCGAGATCACGCTGGCGCGCTTCGAGCTCGAATGCGGTCACCAGCATGCTGGCGTACTCGTTGTAGAGCGCGTCGAGCAGCACGCCAACGCGCCGACGCGCGCGCGGGGGCGCCGCAGGGCTGGCTTGCTCGGCAGGCATCCCCGCCGAGCATATACACGGAAGCCGCCCCGCGAAACCCGTCAGAAGCCGCTACTTGTCCTTGTACGTGACTTGGCCGATGAAGTCCGACTTGCCTACGTCCACACCGTTGTGGCGCAGGATGGCGTAGACCATGCTGGTGTGAAAGTAGACGTTCGGCAGCTGGCGTTCGACCAAGTAGTCGTGCCCGGTCATGGCCTTGCCTTCGGGGAAGAACGGCAACGAAATCAACCGCTCCGCTGCGCCCTCGAAATCAGCCGGCTTGAACGTGTCCAGGTAGGCAATCACCGTGTGCAGGCGCTTGCGCAGCTCGTCGAACGTCTGCTCGGTGTCGGGGTGCTTCGGCGGCTCTTTGCCGGTGAGGCGCGCGACCGTGAGCTTGGTCTGATCACAGACTGACTGAATTTGGCGCACCAGCGCGAACTGGTCGGGCGCCAACCGGGCGCTGAGCAGGGTATTGGGGTCGAATTTTTTGCCGTCGGCAAAGGCAACGGTCTTGTCGAGCCAACGCTCGACGTTCTGAAGAATGCGCTGAAACTGCGGGACGGTGGCTGCGTAAAGGTTCATTGAGTGCTCCGGGCTCCGAGTCGGGTGCTGGGTCCTAACGCCAAGGTTTCAGGACCGGAAGTGCCCACCGCGTAACAAGCCCGGGGCTTGGCTTCTTCCACGCAGATTTGGCGTGCTCCAGGCGCCTGAGCTACGGTCCGCCGGTGCGTGCCTCGGCGCTTTGGTGGTGTCTGCCTCTTCTCGGGGGTTGCTCTCGGGCCGAGCCTTCTGCCCAAGCCAGCCAACCCGCCAGGCGTCAATCGGCGACGGTCGGGGCCGCGTCGCCTCCTGCGTCGGCCACGCGCGCGCCTTCCGCGGCCCCCGCCCCGGACGCGACCCCGCCGACGCTAGCCCAGGCGCCCGCGCTCGCGCCCGCGGCGGCCCGCGTCTACTCCAAAACTCGCTTCGTCTGGATCCGCCCCGAGCCCGACGCGTCCAAGGAGTGGATCGGCTACTTGTGGACCGGCGAGTCGGCGAAGCTCGTCACCGGTCGCCCGGTCTACGGCCCCGGTTGCATGACTTGGTACGCGGTCGAGCCGGTTGGCTTCGTGTGCGTCGACGGCCTGCGCGCCACGCTCGACGCCAACGACCCGGGCTTCGTGGTCGCCCAAAAATACGCCGCCGATCTCGGCTCGGCCTGGCCCCACCAATACGGTGAAGCTCAAAAGCTCACGCGCACCTACGCGCTCGAAGGCTCGCCGCTCACCTTCCCCAACCTGCCCAACAGCGTCCACGACCAACGCACCGAGCTTCGCCGCGGCTCGACGGTTGCGTTCGTCTCCGAGGTCCACGTTGGCGCGCAGGACTATTTGCTCGGCGCCGATCTGAGCTACTTCCCGAAGGCGCTCGTCACCCCGTTTCCGCACTACGAGTTTCAGGGCCTCGACCTTGGCGCCGACGTGAAGCTGCCGCTGGCCCTGTTCCGCGGCGCCGATCGCCCCAAGCTCAAGCGCGACGGCGACACTTTCAGCGAGACCGGCGAGAAATTCGCGCGGCTCTCGCACGTTGCGCTCACCGGCAAAACTGCCGACGCTGGCAGCGAGCGCTTCCTCGAAACCGCTGACGGCGCGTGGGTGCGCGCCAAGGACGCCGTCGTGCCCGTGCCGAGCGACAAGCCGCCGTGGGGCACCGCGCCACCGAAAGGCCGTGGCACGTGGATCGAAGTCTCGGTCAACGGCGGCTGGCTGATCGCTTACGAAAACACGACGCCGGTCTTCACCACGCTGATCTCGCCCGGGCGCGGCGGCCCGGCCAAAGTCGATGAAGATCCGATCGCCGAAGCCCGCACGCCGCTCGGCCTGTTCCCGATCTCGGGCAAATTCGCCACGGCGACGATGGAGGCGCCGGGCAACCTCGTCCACACCGCCGTGCCGTGGACCCAAAATTTTTCCGGCCCCCACGCCTTGCACTCGGCCTATTGGCATGACGACTGGGGCAACCCCAAAAGCGGCGGTTGCATCAACCTCTCGCCGCTCGACGGCAAGAAAATGTTCGCCTGGACCGAGCCCGCGCTGCCCGAAGGCTGGCACGGCGTGCGCTGGATGCCCTGGCGCGGCCCATCGACGATCATGATCATTCATCGTTAGGTATACTGAAGCGCATGAATCCGGTCGGAGTTACGGGCTTGTTGGTAGCGGCGATTCGTGCGGAAGAGACGCAGCGCGCCGAGCGGTTGTTCGACGATCCGTACGCTGACGCGCTGGCGGGCGATGAAGGGCGCGCCGCTCTAACCAAGTACCGGGTGGCGGGTGCCGGCCCCTCGGTGCCGATCATCGAGGTGCGCACGCACTGGTACGACGCTGCCGTCGCGCGCGCGGCGGCGTCCGGCATCCGCCAGTTCGTGATTCTGGCGGCGGGCATGGATTCGCGAGCCTTTCGCCTGCGTTGGCCGGAGGGCACGCGGCTGTTCGAGGTCGATCAACCGGCCGTGCTCGAGCACAAACAGCGCGCGCTGCAAAATGCGACCCCGACATGCGCTCGCGTAGCGATCCCGTTCGATCTCTCGCAGGATTGGCCGCCAGCCCTCGAAGCCGCAGGCTTTCAGCGCGGCGTCACGACCTGTTGGTTCGTCGAGGGCTTGCTGCAGTATCTCGAGGCCAGCAGCGTCACCAGCATCCTCAGCCGGCTCGACGCGCTGTCGGTCCCCGGCTCGATCGCGCTCTACGACGTCGTCGGTGCTTCGTTGCTCGCCAGCCCGGTCATGGCGTCCACGCTGCAGATGATGCGCGAGCTGGGCGCCCCTTGGATCTTCGGCTCCGACGACCCCGGGTCACTGCTGCCAGGCTGGCGCGCCAACGTGACCGAGCCGGCCATCGTCGGCAACGCCCTGAAACGGTGGCCGTTTCCGGCGGCGCCGCCCGGCGTCCCGGGCGTGCCGCGCGGCTACTTGATCGAAGCCGTCAAAGCCTAGCTTTGGTGTGACGGTTGCGGAGCCGCTCGGCACAGGGCAACACTCGCGCCCATGTCGCACTCGTGGTCGGCTTGCGGTGGTTGGACGGTGCTCGCGCTGGCGTTGTGCGGCTGTCCCGGCGGCAACGCTGCGAAGAAAGCACCCGCGCCCTGCAAAGAGCTCGCACAGCAGTGCGAATT
>FSUE01000436.1_pt1 | contig 14145 bp, 11 predicted proteins | sample 1637031 | NCBI WGS metagenome assembly FSUE01 (sample SAMEA3914819, study PRJEB12502) | metagenome | biome: forest; material: soil | place: Canada | collected 2010-06-26 | depth 0.3 m | reverse complement strand
CCGGACACTTGCTCGGGCGCGATGATGATCGCGTCGAAGCCGAGCGCGTCTTGCATGTTGATCAGCTGGTCGTGATGCGAGCCACAGCCGTGCAGGGAGAAGATCGTGCGATAGGGCCGGCTCTGATCGTAAGCCGTCGGCAGACGCAGACTGTATTTTCGCTGAACGCCCGCCACCATGACCGTTTTATCGAACACGAACTGCCCCGCTGGGTCGCTCGCCGGCGTGCCGCAGCCGCTGCTGGCGACGGCCGCATTGCCACCGCTCGACGTGCCAGCCGCGCCGCCGGGACTGCTCGACCCGCTTTCCCCTGCGCTACCCCCTGGCGCGACACCAGCGCTTCCGCCAACGCCGCCCCCGCCAGCTGTCTGGACGACGCTGCCTCCCATGGTGCCGCCGGAGCCAGCAGCAGTCGTGGAGCCGCTTACGCCTGCGACGCCGCCGGCCGCAGCACCCGCGCTCGAAGTCGTGCGATTTTCGGCGCCTGGTTCGCTGCTGCACGCGAGCAGCAGACCCAGCGACGCCGCGCCTGTGGCCATCGACCAGCGCTTGCGCATCGGAGACTGAAGGTCACGTATCCACACTTTGCGTAGACTCAGTGGTCGGACCGTGGTGCCCCGATCACAATTTGGGAGGCGAGGATTCGGGGACGATGTTCAGCACTTCGCCGGGCGAGGTCGTGATGGAAATTTCCGGCCCCGCAAGCGCCTCCGCTTGCTTGCCATCGCGCCAGAGGCGCAGCGGCGTTGCGGACGGCCAAGGATTGACGAGCGTGAGCGGCAGGCCGCGCTCGCTCACGACGCGAACGTACCCAACCACGCCGGCCCGAACCTCGCTCGAGACGAGAAAGGCTCCGAACGCGCGCAGGTTGCCAAAGCGCGCGTCGCTATCCGCCGGCCAATTCGCAAACACGTGCACTTTGTCTTGAAACGACTGCAGCAGCAGCTCGTTGATCGTCGCCGGGACGGTGTTCAGGTTGGCAATGCCGGCGCCGCCGGTGTGCACGTGCAAATTCGGATACGTATTGCCCGCGATCCAGGCGTCCAGATGGTGGAGGATGTCGGCTGGGTCATGCCCGACGATCGCGGCGGCCGGATAGAAAGTGATCGAGCCGATCCCGTCGTTCCAGCGACCTAGCTCGTCGATCGTGTTCTGCGCGATGTCGAGCAGCGCGGCATCGCTACCGAGACCGAGCTGTAGGCCTGGATAGATGTGCTGGGAGCCGACTGCATTGGTGTCGAACCAATCGCGACCGATCTCCGTATAGCGAAAGACCTGCTTGCCGTTGCGCGTGAACGTGGGAAACGCGCTCAGCTTGTCGAGCCGCTCTTGCCAGTCTGTGCGCAAGGCATCGTCAACGCCGAGCTCCATCGCCATATCGATCGCGCCCCGCAGCAAAAAGCGAACCAGGCCGAGCGACATCACGCCGTTGGTCTGTGGATACTGGTCGCCTTCTTGTTGAGCGTCGTTCTCGATCAGGTAGCGCGTGCCGTCACTGACCAGGTAGTCGCGCCAAAACACCGCGACTGAGCGGATGGTGTCGTAGCTGGTCTGCGCGTAGGCGGGATCGCGCGTTACGTAGTAGTGCTGGAGCATGTCGGTCGCCGCGAACGCGCCGATCGATTTCATGTTCCATTCATTGGCGTCGGCGCTACCGTTCGGCGGCGGGCCGATGTGCACCCGGTAGAAGGCGCCGCTAAAGCCGCGCTCGGTCGCGAGAGCCTGCGCCAGCGGCAACCAATCGATGACGGGCTTGTCGTAGGATTCAGTCAGCTCGGCGTGGTTCGCGGCGAACGCCGAGTAAAACGCCGCCTCGTAGTTGAAGTCGAGCGCGTAGTCGCCGAACCACCCAGGATTTTTCATCACCCAGTTGCCCCACATGCCGGGTGCGGCCTCGCCCGAGCGCGACGTGCTGGCGAGAAGGTAGAGCGACCCGTAGTACTCCTTCTCGATTTCCTTGTCCGGGATCTCGACGAAAGACTTGCGCCAAAACGCGTCCCAAAACGCCGCGTGCGCCGCGCCAAGCGGCTCGACGTCGTTCGGCTTCAGCGACGAAACGGCCGAGGTGGCCTGCGCTGCGTAGTCGGCATCGTCTTCGTTACTCATCACGCAGCTCACGAGCGTCGCCGTGTGACCCGGTTCGAGCGTAAAGACGAGCTGATCATTCTCGATTGCGCCCGTTGCCCCGATCACGCGAGTCGCGACGCGCACCTGGTGGGTAGCGTAGCCCTTCACCTGGTCGGCGGCATCCGCGCGAACGTCGAGATAGAGCGTGTCTCCGTCTGCCGCGACCGCGCTCGCGAACGTATTACCGTGACCAGGCGCGAGCGATACCGCAACCGGTTTGGGCGCGGCGCCGGTATAGTTGAAGGTCGTGAACAGCAGATTCTGCCGGGTGTCGTCGGCCTGAACCCAGGTCTTGGTCAGGAGCTCGTCGTCGCCGAGCTTGAAGGTCCCGGTGGCGTCGGCCGGGCCAATGTTTTGGCGCATCGAGTACGACGAGCCCTGCATGTCCGGGATCGACAGCGACACGCGCGCCATCGCTTTCATGCTGCCTTCGGCCAGCGACCAGAACTCGTTCTTGTTCAGAACGAACGTCATCGTGTCGATGCCATTCAGGATCGAGACACCGAGGTCGCCGTTGCCGAGCAGCGGTGCGTCGGTCGTTTCGCTCGTGTCGACGAGCTTGGGCCGCGCGGTGAAGGTGCCGTGATACTGCGCGGCGAGCGGCGGGGCCGGCTCACGGGCAGGCAGCGCGCCTCTGCCGAGCACCACGTCTTGTCCGGGGCTACACGCGACCTGTAGCAGGGCAAGCCCAAGCGCGGCTCGAACCGCGCACGGCAGGAGGTTACGTGTCACGTCAGCACCCCGAGGCTAGTGCGAAAGCAGCGCCTGAAGTTGGGCCGTGTGCGGACTCGACGGGTACTTGGCCAAGAAACGCGCCGCCAGCTCACGCGCGGCTTCGCGCTGGCCGGTTTTCGAGAGCGCCTGAATCCTCAGGTATGTCGCCTCGGGCCGAAGCGCACCCTTCGGGAACACCTGCTCGTATTGCGCGATCAGCTGCAGGGCGCGCGCGGAGTCGCCGGCGGCCAACGCCGAGCGCGCGCGATCGAGAGCCGTGACCTCGCCCTCGAGGGAGGAGACGTCGGCCGCGTTGGCCTTGTCTGCGGACGCGGTGCCGGCTCCGCGGTGCGGCTGCGCCCGTGGCTCGGCTCGGCTCGCCTCGGGTTGGTGTGCTTCAGCCGCCGGCAGCATCGGCGTCGCGCTCGCTTCGTCGACCGTTGCTGGTGGCAACGTGACTCGCGGTTGTTCGCCACGCCGCGCGGCAGGCGCGCCCTCACTGGTGCGACCGGCCTGGGTGGCCGTGCTCTGCCCTTGGTTCACGGCCGCGTACACGCCGACGCCCGCCGTGCCGACGATCACCGTTGCTGCGAGCCATTTCACCAAGGCGAGCCGATGCAGCGTGCCCGAAGCGGCGCTCGCGACCACGCTGGCGCTGCCGATCGCTCCGGCGGCGCCGAGCGCGGCGAGCATTCCGTGACGAACTGCGTCGGGTACGCGCTCGTCATCGAGACGTGCGGACGCGATCAGGCTTCGCGCGAGCTCGTCGGGCGACGAAGCTGGTCGGCTGCGCTCGGTCATGATCTCTGCCTTTCTTGTTCGTGAAGTCGTGCCACGTGCCCGCTGAACGCAGCGCGCGCGCGGCGCAGCCGCGAAGCCACCGTGCCGGGGCGCATGCCCGTCAGGGCGGCGATCTCGGCCATCGTCATCTCTTCGAGCTCCGACAGGACGAAAACAGCTCGCAGCTCCATCGGCATCAGGTCCAGGATGCGATCGAGCTGCGCGCGACGAAGCCTCGCCTCGAGATCGTGCTCGGGGCCCGGTCGCTCATCCGTGTGTAGAAGGAGCAGATCGTCCGGAACCTCGCGCTGGCGGCGACGGGTCCGGCGACTGTCGGAAGCGACGCGAAACGCCGTTTGAAAGAGAAACCTGCGCTCGGCTCCGGCTTGTACGTGACTCAGCTTGCGCGCCAGCACCAGAAAGACCTGCTGCGCGGCATCCGCAAGATCGGCCTCGAGCACGCCCAGCCGCCGCAGCGCTCGCCAGACGAAATCGGCGTGCTCCTGAACGATCGCGCGCCAGCGTTTCTCGTATGCGGCACGGCTTTCGGCGGGCGCCGCCGCAATGAACCGATCGATCATCAGGCTGGCCATCCGGGTCACATCCTAATGGCCGCGTCGTTGGCGTTTTGATCACGGCCACTGCACGCCGACGCCGAGCTCAAAACTCCCCAGAACGGCCGGAACCGCGTGAACCACGACCCGTTCCGGAAGCACGAAAACGAAGGTGTCACGCGCGAGCGGGGCCTCCAATCGGCCGTGAGCCTCGGCGAAGAAGGCGCCGAGGAAATTCCAGTCTAACCGCGCACTGCCCCCCAGGGCAATCCAGCGGCGGCTCTCGGCCTCGGGTGTCGCCACCCCACGACCCGAGCCGGCGAGAACACCGAGGCGCACGAACGCGCAAGGCGTCGCGCGCCAGCCTTTCGCCAGGCGCAGCTGCAACGGGCACCCGTCCAGCGCCGCCGCCATCCAGCGGAACGATGCCGAGCCGGGCGATACCGAAACGGGTGAGCTCACCGACGCCGATAAGGACAGGCGCGCGCTTGGTGACAGCGCGGAGCCGCGCTCGCGGCGAGCTTCGACGAACGTGGACACGCTGGGCGCGGGGTTCGGAAATAGCCCGAGCGCCGTGCCGCCTTCGAGCCCGGAAGCGACCACCGTGTGTGACGTCGACGCCCGGCGGTTGTCGGGCGTCTTTACTGGTAGCGGCCGGGGTGCAACAGGCTCCACGGGTGAAGGAGCCTCGGCGGCGAGCGGATCGACAGCCAGCGCTGCGACGAGCGCGAGCGCCGACACCACGCTGGCGCACGTGTGCCCTGCGACGACTCGCTTACTTACGGCAGTCGTGGGCCCGTGGATCTCAATCCGACCGACGGTGCGTCCCGGCTCGCTCGACAGCGTGACCACGAAGCTGCGAGTCGCGTTCGCGATGCCCGTAACCAACTCGGCGCGCTGCGTGCGAGCTTCGAACTCGCGTTGAAAAATCTCGGCCGACGGGCACTCGGGCGGCGCGCGGTAAGTCCAGGCGATCGCTTCGGGCAACTCCTGCGCCGCGGCGGGCCGTGCGAAAAGCGTGCAGGCTAAAGCGAGAGAAATCGCTCCGACGAGAACTGTGGCGCGCCTACGCACGACCACACGTTCCTCCAGAACGCCGCTCGTGTCATCGGCGAACAGCGACCAGTGCACTCGATTTTCTGGGCCGCCAGCTCAATCGTCGTACGCTTCAATCCAACTGGGTCGGAGCGTCCAGCACCTGGCGCACTTTGCTGAGCAAGGCATGTGGAGTGAACGGCTTCTGTCGGAACGCGACGCCAGCGTCCAGGACGCCGTGGCGAACGATGGCGTCGTCCGTGTAGCCAGAGGCGAATAGCAGCTTCAGCTCTGGGCGCAGCCGTGCCATTGCCTCGGCGAGCTTACGGCCGCTCATGCGCGGCATCACATCAGTCAGCAAGAGCTCGATCTTTAGCGAGGAATCCTGCAAGCGCAGCAGCGCTTCCTCACCGTTCGAAGCCTCCAGAACTTGGTAGCCGTTTCGGCGCAGAATCGCGCTCGCGACGAGGCGTACCTGCTCTTCGTCCTCGACGAGCAAGATCGTTTCTGTGCCTCTCAGCGCCAGGCCCGGCTCGGGGTGTGGCGCCGCTACGAGCGCGCGATCGGTCCGCGGCAGGTACACCTTGAAGGTGGTGCCGGCGCCCAGCTCGCTGTAGACGCTGACGTTGCCGCCGCTCTGCTGGACGATGCCCAGCACCGTCGATAGCCCGAGCCCGGTGCCCTTGCCCTGCTCCTTGGTGGTGAAGAACGGATCGAAGATGCGCCGAATCAATCCGTTGGAATGTGTTGGCCGGTTCGGTTGCTGGGAGGGCGATGGGGTTGCGCCTGCTGGCCGTGGCGTGCGGCGGAGTCTTGGTTTTCCTGGCGGGTTACCCGGCAAGGTGGCCTTGGCTCGAGCTGTTCGCGTTTCTTCCGCTGCTCGATGCCGCTCGCAGTGCTCGCTCGTTTCGTGAAGCTGGCAGCTATGGACTCACCTGGGCACTAGGTCGCGCGCTACCGCTTGCTGTCATGCTCAAGGGGTTCGCGCTACCCGTCGAAGCCGCGGCTGCGGTTCTGGCCTACGTGTTGGCGCTCGACGCACTTTTTGCCTGGAGCGTGTTTTGGATGCGCAGCGCGCGAACGCTGCCGTTCGCGCTGGGCGTCGCCGCGTCGTTCACGGCGATCGAGGTCGTCGACTCCGTCTTGCCGATGTGGGGCACCGCGCGCTCGCTCGCCACGGCGTGGGCCGCGTTTCCAAACGCCTGCGGTTTGATTCGGTCGTGGGGCACGCCGGCGATCGCGTTCGTCGTGGTGTTGGTTCAGGCGCTCGTCGTCGGCGGCGTTCGCCGTCGGGAGCGTCACCCGCTGGTCGTGGCGCTCGCGGCTTTGACGCTGGTGGCGCTGCTCAGTGTCGCGCGGCCGCCGCCCGCGCGGCGAGCACTGACCGTGGCAGCCGTCGGGTGGGGCCTGGACGCGAACCGAAGCGGCGCCGAGCAACTCGTTTCGAGCGCCGCCAAGTCTGGCGCCAAGCTGGTCGCGTTTCCCGAAGTCACCTTCAAGTTGACGCGCGGAGAACGCGCCGCCTTCGAAGCTCACTGGTCGCGCGTCGCTCGCGAGCACCGGGTTTGGCTGGTGCTACCGTTCTCGGAGCCTGGCGGCTGTGCCAACTGCCTGCTGGTGTTGGACGCGGCCGGCAACGCGCGCGGCACCTACGCCAAGACTCACCTAGTTCCGCTCGCCGAGCGGCAACAGCCAGGCACGGGCGAGCTACTCCTGTTCGAGGTGGAAGGCGTGAGAGTTGGAGTCATGATCTGTCAAGACGACAACTTTCGAGATCTCGCGCGTGCCTACGCTCGAGCAGGCGCAGAGTTGCTGGTGGTGCCTAGCTTCGAAGGACCAGCCAGCGTCGCGCCGTATCACTTCGAAAATAGCCGGCTACGCTCGATCGAGAACTCGGTTGCCCTGTTGAGAGCGACCGCTCAGGGCACGAGCGCGCTGTTCGGACCCGGCGGATTCAGCTTGGCGACCCTGAATCCCGAGCATGAAGCGAGCGGCATCCTAATCGCTTCGGTCCCAGTCGCTTCGACGCGCGCTCCGAGTCTAAGGTAGCGCGTGGCGTTGGAAGATTTCCCAGGCGACGTCGGGAACCCCCGCGCCTTCGCCGGCCGCCGCGTCGTACAGGATGTGGCCGCCGTGAATCGAGCACAGCGTGACGTCGGCGCCGCCCGCGCACTGTGAGCGGGTCTTGCAGACGCTGTGCGAGGTCGCGTCTGCGCCGCTGCACTTGTCGAGCTGGATGAACTGCTCGTAGTCGGCCTGTGCGGCGGGCCAATACCAACGCAACGGCATGCCGCCGGCGTACGGAACCGTGTCATCCGTCAAGCCGCGGAAGGCGACGACCGAGACCGGCGCCGACGGCGTACAAGGGATGGTCACGTCGGCACCGGAGACGGGAGCCACGGCGGCGAACACGTCCGCTGCCATGCACGCCAGCCGGTACGCCATCAAACCGCCACCCGAGAGCCCACTCGCGTAGACGCGTTTGCGGTCGATGCAGCCGTCAGTGGTGGTCTTTTCGACGACGGCGCGCAAGAAGCCGAGATCGTCGATGTTCAATTCCATGGACGGGCTGCAGCACGTGCCGGCGTTCCAGCGCGCGTTGAGCGCGTTGGGGTAAATGACGATGAAGCCCGCCGCGTCGGCCTTGGCATTCCAGTGGCTGGTTCCCATCTGGGCGGTCGCGCTTTGGCCGGAGCCGTGCATGTCGATCAGCAGCGGTACCCGCGCTTTGCCCGTGTACGTGGCCGGGACGTGAATGATGTAGTCACGCTTGGCGCCGGCGTGCTCGAGCGTGGCGTTGGTATTGCCTGGCTTGAGGCTCGCCCCCACCGGTGGCGTGCACGGCCCCGGGTCAGCGCCGGCTCCACCAGCCATGGACCCTGCGGCGCCGCCAGCACCCGCCGCGGCTGAGCCCGCCGTACCGCCTGCTGCAGAGCCAGAGCCCGCGCCCGCGCCCGCACCAGCAACCGACGAGCCGCCGGCGACGCCGCCAGCCGTGACGCCTCCGCTGGGTGTGGCGTTGTTACCCGCCACTCCGGCTGAGCTCACGCCGCCCCCCGCTGCGGCTCCACCGATGGTCGCCGCACCGCCGCTGGCTTCGCTTGGCGCTGCGGAGCTGCAGCCGCTGGCTCCCGCGACGAGCAAGCTGCCCGCGACCAGACCAGTGATGAGTGAGCTACGGCTCATGATTCGGACTCGCAGAACCAGCACCGCTAAGTGGGAGGTGCCGCGTCAGCGCGATCACCTTTTGTTGAGATACCGATTCCTCCAAACTCAGAGTCTTGCGCGGGCAGCGAAATGCGAGAGCAACTTGAAGGTTTGGGTGAGGGCTCTCCATCGCCACGTGTCACCCCGCGCTCGCAATCAACGATGTGCGAGCGGTCACGAGCTCAGGCGCGCGCTGCGCCGCGAGTGTGATCGTTTGCGCACGGAGCTGCACTGCATGTCGAAACCGCACTTCACCTGCGCTTGGTCGCTGTTGTTCTCGCTCGTCGCCTGCAGCGAAGCGCCGATGCCTGCACCCAGCGACAATGCTGGTGGCTCCAGCTCCGGCAGCGGCGGCGCGGCCGTTGTTAGCGTGGCTGGCGCTGGCCAGCCGAGCACGGGCGGCAGCCAGCCTGACCCGACCGCAGGTGGTGGCGGCATGACGAACGGCGGCAGTGGCGGCACGCCCGCGGCTGGCGCAGGCGGGGTGAGCGGCGGCGGAGGAGGCGGAGGGCCGCCGGCGGGCTGCGAAGAGCTGGGAACGCCCGGCAAGAACGGCCGCCAATGCGATCCGGGCAAAGAAGGCGACGGCACCTTCGATCAGATGCAGCCGCCAAGCCAACTTCCGCCCGAGGCTCAGGGCAACCCGGAAGGCACGTTGTCTGCCGGAAAAATGCTGCAGAGCAAGGTCTACGGCTACGGCTTCAACTACCGCGTTTACAAGCCCGTCGCCTATCAAGCCGGCAAGCCCGCAGCGCTGATGGTGTTTCAAGACGGCGGCAACTACACCGGCAATTTCAAGGCGCCGCGCGTGTTCGACTCCTTGATCAAAGAGGGCAGCGTACCGGTCATCATTTCCGTCTATGTCGACCCCGCGCGAGACCGCAGCAAGGAGTACGACACGCGCGACGCCAAGTACGGAATGATGCTCACGACCGAGCTGATTCCCGAGCTCGCGAAAGACTTCGACCTGGTCGACGATCCGAACGGTTGGGCGATCGGCGGCCACAGCTCGGGCGGCTCATGTGCGTTCAACGTCGCGTGGCAGTTTCCAATGAAGTTCCGCAAGGTCGTCACGCATAGCGGCAGCTTCGTGAACCTGCAGAATCCGGGCGACGCCGACTACATCAACCTCGTCAAAATGACGACGCCGCTCATGCCGATCCGCGTCACGCTCCTCAGTGGCACGAACGATCTCGTGGCTCCGACCTGGTTCAACGCCAACAACAACATGGCCGCTAGCCTGATGACGGCCGGTTACCACTACCGCTACGAGAAGAGCACGACCCAACACGGCCCGACGATGTGGCACTTCAACGACTTCCCGCCGGCGCTACGTTGGCTGTGGAAGGGCTACACGCTGCCCCAATACGGAGCTACCAAATGAATCACTGGTATGTGTGGTTGCTGCTGGCGGCTGGCTGCACCGCCGACATCGGCGGCGCACCCGGGCAGCAAGGCCCAAACGGCCCCGGCCCGCTCGGCGCGGCGGGCGGCGGCAGCGCCGGCACGGGCGGAAGCGGCGCCACGACCGCGCGTGACCCCGGGCGGGTGACGCTGCGACGCCTGAACCAGACCGAGTACGACAACACCGTGCACGACCTGCTCGGCACCAGCGCAACGCCCGCGCGCGCCTTCCTGGGCGACACGCAAGCCAACGGTTTCGACAACGACGGCGACCTGTTGAGCCTGTCTTCGGTGCGCATCGACCAGTACCGCCAAGCGGCTGAAGCACTGGCGAAGGAGGCGCTGTTGCCGCCGCTACGCGCCACCCTGCTGAGCTGCGACCCGGCGACGGGCGACGCCTGCGTCACGAGCTTCGTCACCAGCTTCGGCGAGCGCGCTTACCGAAGGCCGCTGACTGCCGACGAAGTGGCAAGCTATCTCGACTTGGCCACGAAGGCCCGCGCCGCCGGCGCCAGCGCTGACGAGGTGGTGAGCGCGCTGCTCCAGGCATTCTTGGTCTCGCCCCATTTCTTGTTTCGCGTCGAGCTCGACCCCGAGCCGGCAGCGCCCACGCCTCATGCGCTCAACGCGTACGAGCTGGCGTCGCGTCTTTCTTACATGCTTTACGCGAGCATGCCCGACGCCGCACTTTACGGCTCGGCCAAGTCCGGCAAGTTGACTGAGCCGGCAGAGCTTCAAGCTCAGCTCGGCCGCATGCTGACCGACCCGAAAGGTCGCTTTGCACAGAATTTCGCCGAACAGTGGCTGGGCGTGCGCTCGATCGACAGCCTGCAGCCCGACGCCAAGCTGTTCCCGAAGTTCAACGCCGAGCTCGGCCAGTCGATGAAGCAAGAGGTCGATCTGCTCTTCGCCGATTTCATCCGCAACGATTTGCCCGTCGAAAACCTGCTCACGGCCAGCTTCAGCTACTTGGACGATCGCTTGGCGCAGCTTTACGGGCTGCCTAGCGTCGGGGCACAGATGAAACGCGTCGAGCTGACGACGCCTCAGCGTGGCGGCCTGCTGTCGTTGGGGGCGCTGCTGACCGCGACGTCCCGCGGCAATCGCACCTCGCCGGTTTCGCGCGGTCGCTGGGTCTTGAGCGAGCTTTTTTGCAGTGAGCCACCCCCGCCGCCCGCCGACGTCAAGGTGCCGTCCGACGACGTGATCACCGCCACGACTGCGCGCGCCTTCTTAGCCCAGCACCGCCAAAACCCCACCTGTAGCACCTGCCACAACATGATGGATCCCGTCGGTCTCGCGCTCGAAAACTACGACGCGATCGGTGCCTGGCGCGACACCGATCGCGGCCAACCGATCGACCCGAGCGGAAGCCTAACGGACGGCACGCCCTTCAACGGGCCGAAAGAGCTGTCGCAGCTCGTCGCCAAAGATCCGCGCTTTCGCCCGTGTCTCTCGGGCGCGCTGCTCAAGTACGCGCTGGGGCGCGGGCTCCACGACAGCGACGTGCCGTATGTGACCGACCTGAGCCAGGCTGCTGCTGGCACCAGCCTCGGTTGGCGCGCGCTGCTCGGGCGGATCGTGACCAGCGACCCGTTCCGCCAGCGGCGCGGCGAGCCCGAAACCGGAGGCATGCCATGAAACGCTCGATTGACCTGAGCGGCGTAGGTTTCGATCAAAAAGCGCTGGCGGCTCGCCAGCAGCAAGCCGCCCGGCGCGGTCCGAGTCGTCGCCGCTTTCTGGCCGGCGCCGCGGTCACGATCGGCTTGCCCTGGTTCGAGTCGCTGGCGCGCGTCGGGCGCGCCTCGGCGGCCACGCCCGCGCGACCGGTGCGCTTCGTGGCCTGGCACATTCCGAACGGCGTTTACGCCGCAAATTGGTTTCCCAAGACGGACGGCGCCGATTACGCCTTACCGTCCACGCTTTCGCCGCTGGCAGCGCTCAAGGCGAAGCTGTTGGTGCTTTCTGGGCTGCAGAACAACGACGCTTCGGTCGTGTTCGGCTCGCACGGCCTCGGTGTGTCCGGCATGCTCACCTGCGTGCTCGGCACCAAACCGGGCGTCAAGGTCGGCGTTTCGGTCGATCAAGTTTATGCGCAGAGCTTGGGCAAGGCCACGCGCATACCGTCGCTGCAGCTGGGCATCACCAATCGCATGTATGCCGACATCGGAAACCCGGCGATTTACAACGGTTGCATCTCTTGGGCTAGCGCCACGCAGGCGTTGCAGCCGGTCATCCAACCCGGCGTGGTCTTCGACCAAATCTTCGCCGGCCAAGATGCGCAAGCTTCGGCCGCCGATCAGGCGAAGCGCCAGGCGCTGGCCACCAGCGTGCTCGACCACGCCGTCACCGAGGCCACGTCGCTGCGGCTGAAGCTCGGCCGCACCGACCGCGCCAAGCTCGACGAGTACCTGACCAGCGTGCGCGAGGTCGAAGGGCAGATCCAGGCCGCCGGCAGCACGGCCCAGTGCGATGCGAAGAGCATGACCAAACCGGCCAACACCGGGTTGGACGGGCCGACGCAGTCGAAAATTTCGTGTGATTTGATGGTGCTGGCCATGCAGTGCGACGCCACGCGGGTGCTTTCTTTCATGCTCGGCAACGGCGGTTCGTCGTGCTTTCAGAGCTTTCCGTGGCTCAACATCAACAGTGACCATCACGGCTTGGCCCACGCGCAAAACGGCACCGCGCTTTCGGCGATCGAAAAGTGGGAGGTCGAGCAGCTGGCCTACTTCTGCGGCAAGCTCGACGCCATCGACGAAGGCGGCAGCACGATGCTCGACAACAGCCTGGTCTTCTTGTCGAGCGAGATCGCCAATGGCAACGCGCACGACCAGGACAACAAACCGATTTTGGTTTTGGGCAGCGCTGCCGGCAAAATCAAGACCGGCCGCCACGCCAAGTACAACAAGGATCCCCAGGCCGATCTGTTCGTTGCGCTGCTGAACGCCCTCGATGTACCGGCCATGACCTTCGGCACCGCCGGCAAGGCACCCTTGCCCGGCATCTTGGCCTGAGCAAGCGTTGGGCTAGCTGTTGCGGCACAGGCTGGCGGCGGCGGGCTGCAGCGTTTCTTTCACGCTTTAGCGACTTCCGCTAACCGGCGGAAAGCAAGGCGCGACGTTCCCGTTCACGGTTCAGAAACAGTACCCCGCCATCGCGATGGGGCTTGAGCTCGACCCAGCCGGGTTCCCTGAACAGCTTGGCTTGTCGCTCGTCGACCCAGACCAAGTAGTTCGTAGTGCGTTTGACGATGCCGCGCGCCTCCAGAGCCGAAACGATGCAAAGCGGAGACATCGTTTCATGAAGGCGCTCGGTGGCGTCGATTGTCAATCGTGGCCCTCCAAATAGTCCCGCGCCTGGTCAATCCGCACGCGAATGTCGGAGCTTGCCGAAGAATTTGCGGACGTCGGCGATCAGCAGGTCGGGGACCTCGAGCGAGGCGAAGTGACCGCCGTGCTCGAGCTCGGTCCAGTGCACGATGTTGTTCTCGCGCTCGGCCCAGCTTCGAATCGTCACGTCTTGCGTCAATGAAACGGCCACGCCGGTTGGGACTTGGTTGCGCGGTTTCTTGTGCTTGGCGGATGGATCGTGGAGGCTCTCGTAGTACAGATTGGCTGACGACCCCGCGCTGCGGGCGAACCAATTCAGGCTGACGTTGGTGAGGATGCGATCGCGGTCGACGGCGTCTTCGGGCAAGGCGGCAGCGGGGTCGACCCATTCTTTGAACTTTTCGACGATCCACGCGAGATGCCCGACCGGAGAATCGTTCAGGCCGTAGGCGAGCGTCTTGGGCCGCGTGCCTTGGATTTGCGCGTAGCCCATCATGTCGTCGCGGTAGTGCTTGAAGCGCGCTAGCCGCTGGCGTTCCGCTTTGGAAAAGAACAAAAGGCCCATCAGTACCTGCATCATCGAAGGGATCTGCACCAGCGCATTGACGTGCACGCCCACCAAGTGTTCGGGATCGATGCGACCCATTTCCGGAGCCAGAAACGCGCCCTCGTCACCGCCCTGGACACCGTAGTGGTCGTAGCCCAGCCGGCGCATCACCTCGGTGAAGGCCTGGGCAATATGGTGGCGGTTCCAGCCTTCGCCGGCCAGCGGTCGCGAGAAGCCATGACCGGGTATCGACGGAATCACCAAGTGGAACGCGTCGCCGGGATCTTCGCCCTGCGCGCGCGGATCGCTCAGCGGCCCAATCACGTCCAAAAACTCGACGATCGACCCGGGCCAGCCGTGGATCAGCATCAGCGGGATCGCGTCGGGCTCGGGCGAACGGATGTGCATGAAGTAGACGTTCTGCCCGTCGATGTTGGTCGTAAAT
>FSUE01000254.1_pt1 | contig 14228 bp, 12 predicted proteins | sample 1637031 | NCBI WGS metagenome assembly FSUE01 (sample SAMEA3914819, study PRJEB12502) | metagenome | biome: forest; material: soil | place: Canada | collected 2010-06-26 | depth 0.3 m | reverse complement strand
CGAGCGAGGGACTCGAGCCGGCGCGCGCCCCAAGGCGACGGCAAGGGCCTCGTACCACCCAAACCAAGTTTATTTACCTACCTCAGAATCAGAGAGGAGGAGCTGTGGGCGGGTGGCGGCAGGCTATTTTCTGCCCCACTGACGGTCCACGGCGACGGGATTTGATGGCCGCAAACGCAAAAGGGTCCACGAAAAAAGTTGGTCGACTGATCCGCTCGGCGCGCATGGAGCGCGGGCTGACTCAGAAAGATCTCGCGCGAAAGCTCGGAGTTCGCTCCGGCAGCTACGTTGGAATGCTCGAGTCAGGCCTATGTAAAGGGGTGGGAGTAGGCAGGCTCGAGGAAATCGCAACGTTCCTCGATGTGCATGGTGTCGACCGGTATCGCTGGCTCGCGGCAGCAGGTCACTTGCCGCCGGGCCTGCTTGGCGCACTCATGAAGAGCCCTGACCAGTGGGACGATGTGCTCGGCTTGCTGGGCACGACCGGTCCGCGTTCGTCGCGCTCGCGCAGGCGCGCTCGCGCTTAATTAAGCCGCGTTTGCGCCGTTGTGGCGGCGGTCCGAGGCGCTCGGTAGTAGGGCGAGCGCTTTTGGCCGTCGTCGTGCGGATAGCCTTACTTTTTACGGATTCGCTGCCTGATTTTTGGTCGTTCGGCGAGTTCGTGTATCCTTCGAGGACAATATGAAGTCATTTTCCTTTGCAAAAGCCTTAACTCTGGGGTGTTTGGTCAGCCTGACGTTGCCAGTCGCGTGCGGTGACGACGACGACAGCGGTACCCCCACCAAGCCCGGAACCGGCGGCGAGTCGGGCGGCGGCGCTCCCAGCACCGACGCCGGCGCGGGCGGCGCGGCTCCCGCGCTCATGATTCCCGGCACGAGCCCCGAGACGAAGACCGTCAAATGCGGGGCTGATATGTGTACGTCCGTCAAGACCATCGCCGGCGTGTTCGTGGATCCCTGCTGTTCTGGTACCGCTTGCGGTGTTGACGCGCAGTTCTTCGCGGTGCTCGGCGCAGGTTTCAAGGAAAGCTGCCAAGCGGTCGGCCAAGTCGGCGACGCGGATGAGGCGTGTCCGGCCAGCCCCGATCAGATGGTGACGGTCCCGGGTACCCCCAAGCCGTTCGCTGTGCCCGGCTTCGTCGGTTGCTGCCGCGCAGACACCGGAACTTGCGGCGTCGTCGTCGACAGCATTCCAATCACCGGTCTTCCGCTGCCGTTCGCGACGCCCATGCTCGGTTGCGTCGACTCGGCCCCGTTCTTCCCCAAGAGCGCAGCCGCCGCGGCGTGCGGCGCTGGTACCGGCGGCAATGGCACTGGCGGCAATGGCGCAACGGCTGGCGCCGGTGGCGCTGCGACGGCAGGCGCCTCGGTTGGCGGCGCTGGCGGCAATCCCTGAGCTAAGCTCCCCAACATGACCGGCTGGCATTCGTTGCGCAGGGCTCTGCCCTGGCTCGCGGTGCCAGCGTGGTGGGTTGTGGCGTGCGGCGGCACCGTGCGCGACGGCGAGCAGACAAACGCTGCCGGCGCGACTCAAGGCGGCGCGTCGAACCATGGTGGTACGGCGTCGACGCAACCACCGGTCGGCAAGCCTGGGACCGGTGGCAGTGGCCCGAGCGAAATGCCTGCTGGCGGAGAGTCGGGCATTTTGATGGTGCCAGGTACCAGCGATCGCTCGAAGACCATTGCCTGCGGCGTCAACCCTTGCCGGTCGGTCAAGACGCTCGCGCCCAACCTCTTTGTAGATCCGTGCTGCGTCGGCAGCGCTTGCGGCGTGAGCACGCAGTTCTTCGCGTCGTTCGCGGTGTCTTTCAAGAATAGCTGCGAGGCCGTGGGCCAACAAGGCGCGCGCGACGCGAGTTGCCCTGCCAGCCCCGCTCAGCAGCTGATGGTGCAGGGCAACGCCGTGTCGTTGCCGGGGTTCGTTGGTTGCTGCCGCGCCGACACGGCGACCTGCGGTGTCGTCGTCGACGACATTGCGGTGTCCGGCCTTCCGCTACCGTTCGCGTCGCCGATGCTGGGCTGCGTCGACTCAGCTCCATTTTTCGGCAACAAACCGGGCGCGAGCTGTGGCGCGGCTGGGGCCGGAGCGGGCGGAGCCGATGCGAGTGGCGCGGGGGCGCCGGGTAGCGCCGGAGCGTCGAGTTTCGCCGGCGCCCCCGGCGGCGGCGCTGCCGGCGGCGCCGAATAGTTCTCGCGGCTGCCCGCAGAATCTGCGCTTCGCAGCCGACCACGACGCGCTTCCGACCGCGTTTTCGCGTTCGGCGCACCCCTTGCATCGGGGGCGGGCGGACTTAGTTTGCCTCGGCCGTCGCGTGGGTCGCGACCGCGCACAGGAGTCACCGACATGCGGATGGATCGCCTCACCAACAAGAGCCAAGAGAGCTTGCGCGCTGCGATCGACGGCGCCACGCGCCGCGGCAACCCGGAGATTATCCCGGAGCATTTGTTGGTGGCGGTGCTGGAACAGGAGGGAGGCGTGGGCGCTTCACTCGTGCAGCGTGCCGGCGCCGATCCGAAAGCGCTCGCCAAAGCGCTGAACGAGCGCGTCGAAAAGCTGCCCAAGGTTTCCGGCGGGCAAGAGCCGGGCTTTGGCCGCCGCACGGTGCCGTTTTTGAACGTCGCCGAGGACGAAGCCAAGAAGCTGAAGGACGACTTCATTTCGGTCGAGCACTTCTTGCTCGCTGGCCGCTCGGACAAAGACGTGCAGGCGGTGTTCGACCGTCACGGCCTTGCTTACGACAAGCTCTTGCACGCGCTGGCAGAGATCCGCGGCAGCCAGCGCGTCACCGATCAAGATCCGGAAGGCAAGTTCCAAGCTCTGGAGAAGTACACGCGCGATCTCACGGCGCTGGCCAAACGCGGCAAGATCGATCCGGTGATCGGTCGCGACGAAGAGATTCGTCGCGTGATGCAGGTGCTGGCGCGCCGGACCAAGAACAACCCGGTTCTGATCGGCGAACCCGGCGTGGGTAAAACGGCGATCGCCGAGGGTATTGCGCGCCGCATCGCCAACGGCGACGTGCCCGAATCGCTGAAAGAGAAGCGGATTTTGGCGCTCGATCTTTCGGCAATGGTCGCCGGGGCCAAGTTTCGCGGTGAGTTCGAGGATCGGCTGAAGGCCGTACTGAAAGAGATTGAAGCGGCTGCCGGCGGCGTGATCCTCTTCATCGACGAGCTGCACACGCTGGTCGGTGCTGGCGCCGCGGAAGGCGCGATGGACGCCGCCAACATGCTCAAGCCGGCGCTGGCGCGTGGTGAGCTACGCGCGATCGGCGCGACGACGCTCGACGAGTATCGCAAGCATATCGAAAAAGACGCGGCACTGGAGCGGCGCTTTCAGCCGGTGCTGGTCGATCAGCCGACGGTTGCCGACACGATTGCGATCCTGCGTGGGCTCAAGGAGCGCTACGAGGTCCATCACGGCATTCACATCAAAGACTCGGCTTTGGTTGCCGCCGCCGTGCTCAGCAATCGCTACATCACCGAGCGCTTCTTGCCCGACAAAGCCATCGATCTGGTCGATGAGGCCGCCAGCAAGATCAAGATGGAGATCGACAGCTTGCCGCTGCCGATCGACCAGATTGAGCGCAAGCTGATGCAGCTGCAGATCGAGCAGCAAGCGTTGTCGAAAGAGCGCGATAAGGGCAGCAAAGCGCGTTTAGCCGAGCTTTCTCACGAAATTGGCGAGCTTTCGGGCGAGCGCGACCGGATGCGCGCGCAGTGGCTGCGCGAGAAGGACGTGATCGCCAAGCTGCGTGAGGAGCAGCGCGAAATCGAGGAGCTGCGCACGGGCGAAGAGCAAGCGCGCCGCGCCGGTGACCTGGGGCGCGCGGCCGAGCTGCAATACGGTCGCATTCCGGAGCTGGAGCGGCGGTTGGAGCAACACCGCGGCGACCTGAATCAGCTCCAAGAAAAAGGCTCCTACCTCAAAGAAGAAGTCGGCGAGGAAGAGATCGCGGCGATCGTTTCGAAATGGACCGGCGTGCCGGTATCCAAAATGCTCGAAGGCGAGATGCAGAAGCTGATCGCGATGGAGCAGAACCTGGAGCGGCGCGTGGTCGGCCAAAGCGCGGCGCTGGCCGCCGTGGCCAACGCGGTACGGCGTTCGCGTGCTGGCTTGGGTGACGAGAAGCGCCCGATCGGGTCGTTCCTGTTTCTGGGACCGACCGGTGTCGGCAAGACCGAAACCGCGCGCGCCCTGGCCGAGTTCTTGTTCGACGACGAGCGCGCGATGATTCGCATCGACATGAGCGAGTACATGGAAAAGCACGCGGTATCGCGGCTGATTGGCGCGCCGCCCGGCTACGTTGGCTACGAGGAAGGTGGCCAGTTGACGGAGCCGGTTCGGCGTAAACCCTACAGCGTCATCCTGTTCGACGAGATCGAGAAGGCGCACCCGGACGTGTTCAACGTGCTGCTGCAAGTGCTCGACGACGGGCGGCTCACCGATGGGCAGGGCCGCACCGTCGACTTCAAGAACACGGTCGTGATTTTGACCAGCAACGTCGGCAGCGCCGAGCTTGCCGGTTTGGAAGAGCGTCGCGATTTGGACGTAGCGTCGCGCGAAGAAATGACGCGAGGCGTCGCGCTCGAAGCTCTGCGGCGAGTGTTTCGTCCCGAATTCATCAATCGTCTCGATGAAATCGTCGTGTATCACCGCCTCGCGCGTGAGCAGATCCGGCGCATCGTCGAGATTCAGCTGCAACGGCTGCACGTCAAGTTGGCGCAGCGCGATCTGTCGCTCGCCATCAGCGAAGAGGCGAAAGACTACCTGGGCGAGCTCGGTTGGGATCCGCAGTTTGGCGCGCGCCCGCTCGGTCGCGCGATTCGCAAACACCTCGAAGACGAGCTGGCCAAGCGTGTGCTAAGCGGCGAGCTTGGGCCGGGCGACACCATCTTTGTCGACCGTTCGCCGCTGGGATTGAGCTTCAAACGAGTGGTAGCGGGCGAAGCGGTGCCCGAGGCCGTCTCGAAAGCCCGCCTCTCGGCGCTGAACTGAGTTAGCCTCGGTCCTCGGTGGGGCGCCGAACGCCGCGCCTGCCGTTGTGAGCATGGCAGAGCCCCCCGTCTCTTCGAGTCGAGACCAGCGCGAAAGCGCCGAATGGCTCCGGCGCGCGCTGTCGGCCGGACGGCTCGGCACGTGGGAATTCGACCTGCGTTCGGGCAAGGTGACGTGGTCGCGCGAGGTGCTCGGCATCTTCGGCATCACCGAGTTCGGCGGCACGTTCGAGGCCTGGGGCAAGCTCGTGCACCCCGCCGACGCGGAGCACGCCAAGACCACGGTCGAGCGCGCGATCCAAGATCGGACCACCACCGAGTTCCGGATCGAGCACCGCGCGATTTTGCCCGATGGCAAGGTGGTGTGGGTCGAAGGCAGCGGCCAAGTGCTGCGCGACGAGAGCGGCGACGCTTTGGCGCTGATCGGCATCGTTCAGGACATCTCGCGCCGCAAGGAGCTAGAGCACCAGCTGGCGCAGTCGCAGCGGCTCGAAACCGTGGGGCGGCTAGCCGGCGGCGTCGCGCACGACTTCAACAACCTTTTGACCGCGATCATCGGCGCGATCAGCTTGGCCAAGTCGCAGACGTCGGGTGAAGCTCAAGCCGACTTGCAGACGGCGCTCGACGCCGCCGAGCGCGCAACCGGGCTCACGCAGCGGCTGTTGGTCTTTTCCAAGCAACGCGCCAGCGACGTGCGGCTGCTCGAGCTGAATGAGGTCGTCGAGAGCTCGCAGAAGATGCTGTCGCGTGTGCTGCGCGACGACATTCGGCTGCGCGTGACCCTGGCGCCGCAGAAGCTGGCGGTTCGCGCCGACTTGGCGCAGCTCGAGCAGGTGCTGGTCAACTTGGTGATCAACGCCGCCGAAGCCATGCCCAACGGCGGTGTCGTGGAAGTGTCGACGCGCGCCGAAGCGCTCGGACCCGGCCATCCGAAGCTCCCGCCGGGTCGCTATTTCGTGCTGATGGTCAAAGACACCGGCACCGGCATGTCGGTGGACCAACGCCAGCGCGTGTTCGAGCCTTTCTTCACGACCAAGCCGCACGGCGTGGGGCTGGGCCTCGCCACCTCGCTCGGGATCGTCGAGCGGATCGCCGGCACGCTGTCGATCGAGAGCGAGCTCGGAGCTGGCACGACGATTTCGGTATTTCTGCCGGAGGCCAAACCGACTCGGAAGATCACGCCTGCGCCATCGCTACCCGTAGCGCCAGCCGGAACGATCTTGATCATCGAGGATGATCGCGCCGTGCGTGAGACGACCGTGCGGCTGCTGGCGCGCGCCGGTTTTCGCGTCAAGGCCGCCGAAGATCGCCACGGTGCGCTGGCGGCGTTGGCCGCGCCTGAGAAGATTGATCTGGTGGTGACTGACGTGATCATGCCCGAGCAGAGCGGGCCGGAGCTGGTGCGCATTTTGCGCCAAGAGCGGCCTGATCTGGCGGCGCTCTACGTGTCCGGCTACGCCGGCGAGGCGCTGCACGAGCACGGCCTGGCGCAAGACGACGCGTTTCTGCAGAAGCCGTACATGCCCAACGTGCTGATCAACCGCATTCGCGAGCTGCTGGCGCGGCGCGAAGGCACGCCCTAACGCGCGCTCCGCGGCGCGCGCTCACAAGCTGCGGCGGATCAGATCGAAGCCGGCGAACGTGGCTCGACGACGCACGTCCAGCCGGCCGCCGACGAAAACTCGCTCACGGTGCTCGGTGCCGCTGGCGCTGGCTAGCGCCCAGTGCACGAGCCCGACCGGTTTTTGCTCGCTGCCGCCGTCGGGGCCCGCAATGCCGGTAAACGCCAAGCCCAGATCGGCGCCCAGGCGGTTGCGTACGCCTTCAGCCATCGCGCGGGCGACTTCGGCGCTGACTGCGCCGTGCTGGGCGATCAGCTCGGCTGGCACCCCGAGCAGCGTGGTTTTGGCCGTGTTGGCGTAGGCGACGCCGCCACCCAGAAAGTAACGGCTCGAGCCGGGGGCGCGCGTCAACAACTCCGCGGCCAGCCCGCCCGTGCATGATTCGGCGATCGCCAGCGTCAGGCCGCGCTCGGCCAGCAGCGCGCCGACGTGCTCCGGCAGACTGCCGAAGCCTTCGCCGTAAATGTCATCGCCCAGGCGTCCGCGCACGTCGTCCGCGGCACGGCGCGCGAGCGCGACGGCGGCAGCCTGGGTCGCGGCTTGCGCCAGTACCTTCACTTCAATCTCGGGCACGCTCGCGCGGTAGCCGATGCTCACGCCATACGTGCGCTCGATGCCGGCCAGACGATCGTTGACCTCCGACTCAGGCAACCCGAAAATGCGGAGCACGATTTGATGCCGCTGTTCGGTGACCAGCGTCGCAACGTCGGGCGCGATGCTGACGTCGAACATCGCCTTCATCTCGGAGGGAACGCCGGGCATGAAATACGCGGCGCACGTGCCGAGCTTGTCGTGAAAGCCAGCCGCACTGCCGTTCGGGTTGGGCAAGATCCGCGCGCCAGCCGGAAAGTCGGCCTGTTTGGCGTTGGCGGCCGCCATGTCAGGGCGACCAAAGCGGTGCAGGAGCTGCTTGATGTGCTCGAACGAGTCGGCGTCGCGGACGAGGCCGACGCCGGCGACGCGCGCCGCGCACTCGGTCGTGATGTCATCCGTCGTTGGGCCGAGCCCGCCCGTGCAAACCACTACGGCGTGCTCCGATGCCAGGCGCCGTAGGTACGCCTCGATCCGGCCGCGGTCGTCATCGACGCAGTCCACGGCCGTCACCTCGAGCCCGATGCGCGTCAGTGACTCGGCCAACCAAGTCGCGTTCGAATTGAGCAGCTCCCCGCGCGTGAGCTCCGTCCCGATGCACAAGACCGCCGCCGTCATGATTACGGTGGATACGCGCAACGGAAGCCGATGTGGAGGCCTTTGTCGCGGTCCGCGAGCACGGCCCAGGACTTCAGCTCTGCGGCCGAGGTCGAGCGGAACGAGCCGCCTCGCGCCGCGTAGCCAGCTCCGGCCTCCTGCGTCCATTCCGCCACGTTGCCGGCCAGATCCAGAACACCCTCCGGCGAGGCGCCGTCCGGCCGTGAGCCGGCCAGGTCCGGGCCGTCGCCTCGCTCGGCGCACGGACCACGCGTGAGTCCGAACGCCGCGCGCCGACAGACCAGACCGCTATTGCCCCAAGCAAAGCGCCGCGCCGCGCTGCCAGCCGCCGCCCAAACCCACTCCGCCGCCGTCGGCAAGCGGCCGTGCTGACGCTGGCAAAAGGTCTCGGCCTCGACCGGCAACACGCCGGTCACCGGCAGGCCGGGCTCGCCGGGCCGAGCCGAGCAGCCGTCGCAGCTGCGGTAGCGCTCGAGCGTGACCTCGGCGACATCCAAGCGGAACGGCGCGACGCGCGTGCGCGGGAAGCGCTCGCCGCCACTAGCACCGTCCCAGTCAGCGGCGCCAATCAACAGCTCGCCGCCTTCGAAGCTCACGACACCAAAGCGCGCCACGCACTGTCCGCTTTCGTCCAGCTCTTGCGCGCTCGAGCAGCTGCGCGCGCGGCCGCTGCACGCTTTGCCTTGCAAGGTCTGGCCCAGGCCGCAGCAGCGTGCGCCCTGAACCGCCAGCCCAGCAGCGCAGCGCTCGGGGCCTTGGCGCTCGTGCAGCGCGATGCGGGTCGTGGCCCAAGCGCACAACCCGAGCCCGCTGAGCGCCAAACCCACGCGCAGCATCGGATGCGACCAAAGCCTCGAAAATGCCGACATCGAGGCTTACGGCGCGACGGGCAGGGTTTCGCCGCGGATCAGCCGAGCGAGGCCCGCCTCGTCGATGACTTGGGCGCCGAACTTGCGGGCAGCGTCGAGCTTGGCTTTGCCGACCTTTTCGCCGGCTACCAGGAACGTGGTTCCCTTTTTCACCTTGTCGTGAACCTCGCCGCCGGCATTGCGGATGTCCTGATGCACGTCCTCGCGCTTTTTGGAAAGCACGCCGGTGACGCAGAAGGTCTGACCGACCAGCGGTCCTTCGCTCTTCGACGTGGTGACCGGTTGCGCACGCGAGACGTCGCGCGCCGCCAATTTTTCGAGCAACGCGCGCGACTCGGGCGCGAACAGGTACTTGACGACGCTCTCGACCATCTTCGGGCCGAAGCCGGAGATACTGGCGGTGTTGGCGGCGGCGGCGCTCTCGTCCCAGCTGATCAGCGTGCGCAGATCGCGCGCGGCCTCGGCCAGCTGGCGGGCGGCGACTTGGCCAATGTGATCGATGCCGAGGCCGGTCAGCAGCCGATCGAGTGTGCGCTCGCGCGAAGCTTGGAGCGATTTGACCACGTTTTCTGCGCTCTTCTTGCCCATTCGGTCCAGCGCTTCGACGCGCTCGACGCTGAGGTCGTAGAGGTCGGCAACGTCGTTGACGAGGCCACCGTCGACCAGCTGCGCGATCAAGGCTTCGCCTAGGTTGTCGACGTCCATGGCGAAGCGCCGCGAATAGTGGAGCAACGCGGCCTTCATGCGATCCGGACAGCGCGGGTTGGGGCAGAACACCGCGACCTGCCCGGCTTCCTTTTGGACCGGCGTGTCGCAACACGGGCAACGTTCGGGCATCGCGAACGGCGGCGCGTCGGCGGCGCGCGCCGCGCTGTCGACCGACACCACTTGCGGGATAATCTCGCCGGCTTTCTCGATCATCACGCGATCACCCACGCGGATGCCGAGCGTCTCGATGATGTCGGCGTTGTGCAGCGACGCGCGGCTGACGACGGTGCCGGCCAGCTGCACGGGCTCGAGGTTGGCGACGGGCGTGAGCGTGCCGGTGCGGCCGACCTGCACGGTGATGCTCAACACCGTCGTGGCTGCGCGTTCGGCACCGAATTTATAGGCGATCGCCCAGCGCGGAAACTTGGCGGTGGCGCCCAGAATATCCTGCTGCGCGAACGCGTTTACCTTCACTACCGCGCCGTCGGTCTCGTACGGGTAGTCTTTGCGGGCAGCGTCTATCGCGGCGATCGCCGCCCACACTTCCTCGAACGAGTTGCACACCCGGTGCAGGCGGTGGGTCGGCAGCCCGAGCTTGGCCAATGCATCCAGCGCGCCCGCGTGCGTATCCGACAGCTGCGGCCCTTCGACGACCTGCCAGGCCAGCACGCGCAGCGGCCGCTCGGCCACCACGCGCGCGTCGAGCATGCGCAAGCTGCCCGACGCCGCGTTGCGCGGATTGGCGAACGGCGCCTCGCCGGCTGCGATGCGCGCCTGATTGATGCGCTCCAAGTCGCGGCGGTAAATCACCACCTCACCCCTCAGAGTGATGTCGCCGGCGTAGTCGATGGTCAGCGGCAACGAGCGAATCGTGCGCAGGTTTTGCGTGATCTCTTCGCCGCTTTGGCCGTCGCCGCGCGTCGAGCCCTGAACCAACTTGCCAGCTCGGTACAGGACCTCGATGCTGCCGCCGTCGAGCTTGGGCTCGACGCAGAACGACGGTGTGACGGCGGCTGGTAGGCCTTGCCGTACGCGGCGGTCGAACTCTGCCAGGTCGTCCTTACCGTACGTGTTGTCGAGCGACATCATCGGCTGCACGTGCGGCACGCTACGCAGCTCACTGCGCGGTGCGCCGCCGACCCGCTGCGTCGGCGAGTCGGCCGAAGCTAGCTCCGGGTGCCGACGCTCCAGCTCGCGCAGCTCGGCGTACAGCGCGTCGTACTTCAGGTCGGAGATCTGCGGGTCATCCAGCACGTAGTAGCGGTGGTCGTGGGCCCGTACCTCCTCGGCCAATTTACGGTGTCGCTCGAACTCGGCTTGCGCCATCGGGGCGGAGGATAGCCGATGCGCCCGAGGCTGGGCTCGGTCGTCGGTTTCGCTTCCAGAGCCAGGAGAAGTTGTCTGGGCCGGAGGTCGGGCTATTGTCCGCGCGCCCATGACCGAGCCCGACCGCGCCACCGCCTCAGGCGTCGAGGCCTCGCCGAGCTTTGGCCCGGGTCGGCGCACGTCGTCGCAACCGCCGAGCAGCGAGCTGCGGCGCTCGGACGGCAGCGGCCTGTGGTGGCGGCTGGGCGGTGTCGTGCGGACGGTGCGCCCACATCAGTGGGTGAAGAACGTTTTTGTGCTGGCGCCGGTGGTGTTCGCCAAGGAAATTTTCGACGCCAAGCTGCTCGAGCACGCGACCTCGGCGTTCTTCGTCTTCTGTCTGTTGGCCGGTGCCGTCTACGCCATGAACGATCTGGCTGACATCGATGCCGATCGCCTGCACCCGGTAAAACGGCACCGCCCGATCCCGTCGGGCCGCGTTCAGCCTGGCGTGGCGCGAGCGTTGGCGGCTGTGCTGGTGGTTGGCTCGCTGGCGTGGGCGTTTCGGCTGCAGCCAGCGTTTGCTGCGGTGGCTGCGGTCTACTTTGCGCAGAACGTCGCCTACAGCTTCAAGCTCAAGCACGTGGCGTATTTGGACGTGGCGTTCATTGCCGCCGGTTTCGTGCTGCGCGTGATGGGCGGCGGCTTTGCAACGCAGACGCCGGTCTCGAACTACCTGTTGGTGTGCACGGCGCTGTTGGCGCTGTTTTTGGGTTTCGGTAAACGTCGCCACGAGCTGTCGGCGGCTGTCGGCAGGGCGACGTTGCAGCGCGCGGCGCTCGAGCAGTACAGCGAGCGCGGCCTCGACCTGGCGCTGGCCATCACCGGCCTGGCTACCGTGGCGACTTACCTGGTTTACACGCTAGATCCACGCACCGAAGCGTTTTTCCGAACCGGCACGCTGTGGCCGAGCGCGCTGTTCGTGCTGCTCGGCGTGGGGCGCTTTCTGCAGCTGGTCAAGAGTCGGCCCAAGTCCGAGAGCCCGACGCAAGAGATGCTGTGTGACGGTCCGTTCGTCGCGATCGTGCTGTTCTGGGTCGTGCTGGTGATGTGGGTCGTCTACCGGCTCAAGCCCGGCTAGCCGGCGTCTTGTTTGTTGCGCGGAACGATCAAGCCGCTCGACAGCGGCGCGTCATCGGCTGGATCCCAGAGCGCGATGTCACCGAACAGATCGCGGGTCGTCACGGTGGCGACCGGGCGCGCGCGCGTGAAGCACTCGTCGAGCAGGCGTTCGCCGCGTTCACGCACGCCGCTCGGCAGCACCCACACCGGCCAGGTCGGCAAACGATCGTGAAACAGCAGCCCTACCACCTCTTCGAAGGCTAGATCTTCGACGCGCGCGACCTCGTAGACGCGCACGTCGGTCTCGCGGTCCCAATCCAGCATCCGGAACACGCAGACCTGGAGCCAGTCCGTGTGACCCAAGAAACCCTCCATGGGGCCGTCGTAGTAGCGAGTCGCGATCACCTTCGTGAAGGGTGACTTCAGGTGGCGAAAGCTGGGCGGAGCTTCGGGCGGTTGGCTCATGACGAATCGGGCACACGCCACGCCGTGAGCGAGCTCGCACGTAAACGAGCTCTCATGCTGAGACTCGTAGTCTGCGCTTGTTGGGCTCTTTCGCAAGGGTGTGAGTGTGGGTAAGGCCACCGCATGACCATGTGAGGTGCTGCGGGGTTGCGCCGTTTGCGGGTTTCTTGACGCGCCGTGAGGAGCAAGCGCATGCAGCGGGGGTGAGCTCGGCTCAATCTCAAGAAGAGACAGAACGCTACCTACGAGAAGGCAGCGGGCCGCTCGCTGATCTGGCGCTGACTCTGCCGATCTTCGTCGTCTACCACCTGGGCGTGGTCTGGATGGACGTCCAGAACGCCGCCGACATGGTGACCCGCGAGCTGAAGAACCTGGCCAGCTCGAGCCTGCCAGCGTATTCGGCCCTGACCCTGGCAATTGGCCTGGTTTTTGCGGGAGTTTTACTGGTTTTGGGGCGTGGTCACACGCTGCGCTGGCAACGCTTTGCGCTGGTGGCAACCGAGGGAATTCTCTACGCGGTGGCCATGCGCCTGGTCGCCAGCTACGTCGTCGGCAAAGTCCACCTGATTGGCGGGTTGAGTGGGCTGGCGTTGGCGGGCGTTCAAAGCCTGGCGCCGGCACCGACCGGCCCGCTGCCGGCGCCGGTCGGCGATTCGCCCGGATTCTTCACGTCGGTGGTGTTGTCGCTGGGCGCGGGCCTCTACGAAGAGATCGCGTTTCGAGTCGGCCTCTACGGCTTGGGGCGACGCTTAGTACTGGCAATGATGCCGGAGGCGCTGCCCGGCCAGCGGCTGATGGCGTCGCTGGCGTGGGCGGGGCTGTCAGCGGCGGTGTTCAGCGGCTGGCACTACTTTGGCCAGTTTGGCGAGCCGTTCGAGCTGCGCTCGTTCGTGTTCCGATGGGTATGCGGCGTGGTGTTCACGCTGATCTACGTGTTCCGCGGCTTCGCCCCAGTGGTATGGACGCACGCGCTGTACGATATTTGGGTGTTGGCGTTTTAGTCGCGGCGCGCCAGCACGAAATGCTCGACGTTGCCTTGCGGTCCCGGCACCTGACAGCGGCAATCGCCGAGCAGGCTGAAGCCGGCGGCCGCCACCGCGCCGAGCGCGCTCGCCACGGCCTGGCCCCGCATCGCTTCGTCGGTGACGACGCCGCGCACGCGCTTCGCCTCGTCGCGCCCAACCTCGAACTGCGGCTTGATCAGCGCCAGCAGCTGGGCTCCGCTCGGGAGAAATGCGGCGATCGCCGGCAGCAGCTTGTCGAGGCTGATGAACGAGGCGTCGACCAGCGTGATGGCGATCGGCTCCGGAAAGCTTTCAACGGTCAAATGCCGCGCGTTGGTGCGATCCATAATCACCACGCGCGGATCTTGGCGCAGCTTTTCGGCGAGCTGCCCGTTTCCGACATCGACCGCGTACACGCGCACGGCGCCGTGCTGCAGCAAGCAATCCGTGAAGCCGCCGGTCGAGGCGCCGACGTCGACCGCGACCAAGCCCTTCACGTTCACGCTCAAGTCGGCGAGCGCGCCTTCGAGCTTGCGGCCACCGCGCGAGCAATAACGCTCGAGCTCGGTGACCCGCAATTGGGCATCTTCAGGCACCGGATCGCCTGCCTTCTCGATGCGCCGCGAGTCCCAAAACACCTGACCCGCTAGAATGCGCGCCTGAGCCCTGGTCCGGCTTTCCACCAGCCCAAGCTCCACAAGTCGAATATCTGCGCGTGTTTTCTTCACGGCCTCTGAGTCGGTCTAACGCGCCGCGTCAGCAAGATCTTGCCATGTTCACCAAAGGCAGGGGACGATGCCGCCGCGTATTGGGAACTGGCGTCGGTCAGCAAGGTATCAGCTTGCACGGACCGGCGCTCTTTGAAGACCCCCTTTCGGAGGATCTGATGAACAACGGTAAGCTCAGGATCGTTGGCTACCTTGCCGG
>FSUE01000540.1_pt1 | contig 14340 bp, 17 predicted proteins | sample 1637031 | NCBI WGS metagenome assembly FSUE01 (sample SAMEA3914819, study PRJEB12502) | metagenome | biome: forest; material: soil | place: Canada | collected 2010-06-26 | depth 0.3 m | reverse complement strand
GGACATGGTGCCCTCGGCTCAGCGCTTCGAGTACTGGAACCGCTTACGAGCGCCGGCTTGGCCGTACTTCTTGCGCTCTTTCTTGCGGTCGTCGCGGGTCAGATATCCGGCGCGCTTCAGCGTGACGCGACGCTCGGGCGTCTCGGCCAGCAGCGCGCGGGCGATGCCGTGGCGCATGGCGTCGGCTTGGGCACTGTGGCCACCACCGGCGACCGTAGCGCGCACGTCGTACTTGTCGGTGACTTCGAGAACTTCGAGCGACTGGCGTGCGATCATCCGCGACGTCTCGCGCTCGAAGTAGTGATCGGCCTCGATGCCGTTCACGATCATCTTGCCGGAGCCGGCGCTGATCCAAACGCGGGCAACCGCCGTCTTCCTCTTACCAGTGGCGTAGGTCGTAACTTCGGACATTCTCTTCTAGTTCCTTCAGACGATCACAGCGAAAGGGCTTCCGGCTTTTGCGCCGTGTGCGGGTGCTTTTCGCTCCCGTAAACCTTGAGCTTGAGCAGCATCTCGCGGCCCAGCACGTTCTTCGGCAGCATACCCTTGACGGCTTTCTCGATCGGGAAGGCGGCGTCTTTGGCGGAGACTTCTTTGAAGCTCTCGCGCTTGATCGCACCCGGGTAACCGCTGTGCGAGTAGTACATCTTGTCGTCGGCCTTGACGCCGGTCAGCTTGACCTTGCTGGCGTTGACGATGATGACGAAATCACCGGTGTCGACGTGGGGCGTGTACGTCGGCTTGTGCTTGCCGCGCAGAACACTCGCAACGCGCGTCGCCAGGCGACCGAGCGGGAGATCAGTCGCATCCAAGACGTACCACTTACGGGTCGCCGCAGCCTCTGCCGGTTTCGCTTGATACGTCGCCATCGTCGTCTGAGTCCTTCGGTCGTTGCTTGCAGGTGCCTCGCGGGAAAACCCCGCGCGATCCTGGAAAAGGGCGGCTTAACTAGCTTCCAGGGCCGCACCCGTCAAGTCCATGTGCTTCCGCCGGTGTAGGCCCCGTCCCGCCCACCCTGACCGTCCCCGCCCGTAGCCACCGCCGGCCATAAGGCCGGCTGGGCGGCGCCGGCCGGAACCGCGCGGCTTTTCCGAGATTCACAGGGAGTACGGGAGGACGGGAGGTCCGCGAGGTTCTTTGGGTTTGGCGATCCGGACGAACCCGAGAGGTCCCGTTCGAAACCGATCGTTTCGAAACCCAAAAAATTCTCGCCCTCGCGGACCTCCCGTCCTCCCATCCTCTCCTGTGAAATTCTCGAGCCGTTGCCGGTGACTTATGCCGGCTGCTGCCCGCTATAATGTCGGGCTGTCCATGATGTGGTTGGTCACGATATGAGCACGGGCAATACGCGACTACTCGAACGGTTGCTGGCCGATGGATTGATCACGGTCGAGGTGCAAGAAGCCGCGCTCAACCTGGTCGCCCGCAGCGGGGAGCGCGTCGAAGAAGTCATCCTCGAGCTGAAGGCGCTCGATGAAGCGGCGCTGCTCAAGTACTTGGCGGCTTTGCACAAGACGCGCTTCGTCTCGACCGAAAAGCTGGCCAAGGCCGACATCGACCGCATCACGCTCGACAAGGTGCCAAAGAAGCTGGCCGAGCGCGACACCATCTTCCCGGTGTTGTACGACGCCACGACCGCGACGCTCAGCGTCGTCACTCCCGATCCGGACAACGCGCCCGCGCTGCACGACGTGCAGCTGGCGTCGGGCGTCAAGGAAGTGCGCGCCTTCGTCGGTCGCCCGCGCGCGGTGAAGGCGGCGATCAGCAAGGCGTACAACGGCGACATCCACGCGTTCGCAATTCTGGACCGCGACGCGCATACGCAATTTTCGAACATGCTGAACGTGTTCGAGCGCAATTTGGTCAGTGACGAGAGCATGGTGCTGTCGATGGCCAAGGAGGCCACGTCCGGCGAACGTGTGCTGTCGGACAAGGACTTCAAAGCTCGCAAAACTGGCTCTGGCCCGACTGGCAGCGGCGTCAACGACGAATCTTTCCAAGAGGCGCTCAACGTCCTGATCACGCTGATCGAGAATGCGCGGCCTGATTTGCGCGGCCACTCCGCGACGGTGGCGCGGCTGACCAAGAAGATCGCCGAGCGGATCGGCCTGCCCGAGAGCACCAAGAGCGCCTATGTTTGCGCGGCTTATCTGCACGACTTGGGCAAAATGGGCGCCTACCACCTGACGACGCTCAACGTCGCCGAGTACGAAGGCCACCGCACGCAAGCCGAGAAGCAGGCCAAGAGCCCGGGCCGTCTGCTCGAAGCCGTGCAGCTACCGCTCGAGGTCACGCAGACGATCGAGCACATGTACGAGCGCTACGACGGCAAGGGCTTCCCCGATGGCTCGTCGGCGAAAGAGATCCCGCTCGGCGCGCGGCTGTTGGCGATCGCCGACACCTACGCGGATCTCACACAAAATCCGCGCAACCCGTTTCGGAAGACGTTACGGCCGGTGCAGGCGTGTGAAGTGTTGGCGCGCTACCGCGGCTCGGTGTTCGACCCGAACTTGGTCGACTTGTTCAAGCACACGGTCACCGGTGAAGACGTCAAGGCGCGGCTGCTCGCCAACCGGCACCGCGCGTTGATCATCGATCCGGATCCGGAAGAAACGACGGTTTTGGAGCTGCGGTTGCTCGAGCAGGGCTTCGAGGTATCGCAGGCCCACACCGTCGAACAAGCGCTCAAGCACCTAGAAAAGGCCGAGACCGAGCTGGTCATCGCCGAGCTCGACCTGGGCAAGGACGACGGCCTCGCCCTGCTCGAAGAGGTGCGCAAGCGCCCCTGGGGTCAAAAGCTGCCGTGGGTCGTGGTCACCGGGCGCTCGAGCCGCAACGACGCGCAGAAGGCGTTCGATCTTGGCGCCGCGGACTTCTTGTCCAAGCCGGTGTCCGCGGATTTGCTGGTCGCCAAGCTGAAGCAAATCATCGAGCGCGAAGCGCAGCGTTCCGGCTCGGCGCGCGGCGTCTCCGGCTCGCTGATCGAGATGGGCTTGCCGGACATGGTGCAAGTGCTGTGGCACGGCCGTAAGAGCGGCTCGCTCAAGATCCGCTCGGGCACCACCTCCGGCGAGATTCATTTCGTCGGTGGTCAAATCTTCAACGCGCTGTGGGCCACGCTGCGCGGCGAAGAAGCCTTCTTCGCGATGCTCAAGCTCACCGACGGCGACTTCGCCCTCGACCCGAACTTCACCGCCCCTCAACAAGTCATCATGGACTCCCCCGAAGCGCTCCTCCTCGAAGGCATGCGGCGAATGGACGAAGGCGCGCGGTAACTAACGGCTCCCAGATTTTTTCACAGGGAGGATGGGAGGACGGGAGGTCCGCGAGGTTTTTGTTGTTTCGTGCCGCGCGGTGCCGCGTCACGACGGCGCAGTTTTCGTTCGGCGCTCTCAGGCTCGAAACCCAAAAATTCTCGCCTCGCGGACCTCCCGTCCTCCCATCCTCCCTATGAAATCTCGAGCCGCGCTGGTTTCACTACATATATATGATGGTGGCGTAGGGATTTTTTCGGACGAGAGAGGAAGGGGCAGGGAGGGGGCGGGCGTGGTAACGTTCGGGGTTCGGTAACCCCAACGGATTTGTACGGGCGCAGCGTGTCCAAAGCAGCACCCCCGCCGCTACTCGGCTTCAACAATAACGTCCGCCATCGCGGTCGGATCTTCCACATTCAAACGGAAGACTCGGGCGTGAAATTTCCGCGGATCGTGACGCATTTGTTTGCCGACGGTGGACGCATCGTCAAAACGACGCGCACCGACTACAGCGAGCACCTCGAGAAGACCGACATGGCCGCGGTCGTGCGCGGCATGATGAAGGAGCAGCACAAGGCCATGTTCGCCGCGCTGCGCGCCGGTGAGATGGACCCGCTGCTGGAGAACGTGTGCGGTCCACTCGAGCCGGCCAAGTCGAAGGCGCCGGAGAGCCTGGCGGATCCGACGTCGAAGAGCGATCTCGAGACCGCGCGCGTGATCGTCGGCCCCGGCGTGGGCGCGGCACCGCACGCTCAGGCCGAGCCGTCGAACCTACCATCGGTTGCGGTTCCGGTCGTGCCCGCCGCGTCTGCCGTTGCGGCTTTGCCAACGGCCGCGCCGGTGGCCGACGCGCAAGCCGTCATCGACAGCATGAAGTCGCTGCGCGACTCGGATGAGTCGCCGCGTTCGCGCCGGCCGATTTCGAACCCGAATCTGCGCCGCCCGACGCCGTCGGTGCCGCCGCCGGCAGCAGAAGCCTTCGATCTCGACGTCGCCTCACTGGACAAGAATCCACCCAAGTTGACGCATACTCCGCCGGCGGCTCCGGTGCGCCCGCCGCGCAAGAGCAACCCCGCGCCGCGCAAGTCCCGTCCGCCGATCCCGGTGCGCCCGGCGGCTGCCCCGGCCGCCGTCGCGGGCGCCGCGGCTGGCGCCGACCTGAACGCCGCTGCGATGGGGCGCCCGCAAACTCGGCTGGCCGCCGCGCCGCCCAGCAACGCGCGCTCCATCTTCGGCGACGGGGCGATCAGCGAGCAATCGCTCGACGAAGTGATCTTGAGCTACTTGGCCGAAGATCTCGAAGAGACCAAGTAGCTTCCGCTCATTTGTAGCAGCGGTAAACCTTCAGCGACACGTCGTCGAACAGGTAGCTCGACGAGCTGGAGTCGCCCGGCGCCACGTCGGCTTTGTCCGGATACGTATCGGATTCGGCGACAAGGCCCAGCTTGCGCTTCTGACCGTGATGCGGCGCTGCGTCCCAACTGGCCTCGAAGCGCTTCCAGGTCGCAGTGTCACCCCAACCGTCGGTGCTGCTGCCCGGATCGCTCCAGTAAAACGGGATCTCGAGCGCCATGTCCGGCGGTATCGCGTAGAAGCCGATGCCGCAGAAATCGGAATTCACCGCGTCTTGCAGGTCGATCTGAAACAGGCGATAGCCGCTGACGACCAGCCAACCGGCGTCGTTCGGGATTGTCAGCGGCTCTGAGTACAGCGTGCTGCGCTCACCCTGGATGCCGGACAGGTAGGCGTAGTACGTGCCCGACTTGGGATCGAAGCCGAAATCCGGATCGGCGGTGATCACCTCGACGCTGTTGGTCGAGAGCTGCGTCCACGGGCTGTTGCCGTCGCCGACCGTTCCGAGCTCGAAGCCGCCGTCTTTCAACATTTCGACGCCGACGGCCTTGCCGCCCAGCTCCGTGCATTTTTCGGCCGAATCAGCTGCCACGACGGTCCCCACGACCGGCGCGTCGCCGCCCGCACCGGCGTCGCCGGGGCTGCCCGCGGTGCCAGGCTCGGCAGCTCCGCCATGGGCCGGGGCTTCTCCACCGTTCGGGCTGCCGGCGTCGTTCTTGGTGCCGCCGGTCGGCTTGGTCCCGGCGCTGCCGCTCGTGCCGGTGTCGCCGTTGCCGCCTTCGCCGGCGGCGCTGCTGTTGTTGCCGTCGAGCTTGGGATCGACCTCGTAGTCGCTGATGCCCAGGATCTGCGTGCAGCCGCCGATGAACGCCAGCGACCAGCAAGCCGTGATGATTTGGCGGGAAAGCTTGGATGCCATGACGAGCCTAAAAGGTCCCCATTACGCCGGCGCTCTGAGCGCCAACCCAAGGTTCGACGTGAACGCCGTGGAGCAGATCGCGTTTGGCCAGCTTCGCGGCGCTGAAGCTCGCCTGGCTGTTGCTGTTGCCGGTCAGCAGTAGAACGACGCCGACGCCGACACCGACGAAGCCGACCGCGAAACCGACGGTCGAGACGGTGGCCATGCTCTTGGCCCCGTCGAGCGTGTCCTTTTGGCTGGTCGGGCATTTGGTGTCGACGCAGCCCTTCAGGTCGCCCTTCTTGCCGAGCGCCAAAAGGCCGGTAATGCCGCCGACGATCAGGCCGGCTCCACCGACGCCGAGCGCGACGTAGGCCAGCGTGTTGCTCTTCTTTGGTCCGGTGTCGGACGGCGGTGCCGTGGGGCCCGTCGTGACGACCGGTGCGGTGGCGACCGGCGGCGGCACGGCGGCAGCGACGGCGTTCGGATCCTTCTCGAGCTTGACGGCGATCTCCTGGGTTGCGCCTTCGGCTAGCGTGACGCTCGTTTTCTGCTCGAGGTAGCCCGGCGCGGTCACCACGACCTCGTGCGTGCCCGGATCGGTTGGGCGCTCCACGCCGATCAGCGCGGGCGGAATGGCCGTGCCGGCGACGGTGACCTGCGGCTTGGCGTCGGCAGGGTCGACCCTGACCGTCAAACGCGCGATCTTGGGCAGCGCGGTGTTCAGCACGCCCTTGGCGCGCTCTTGCGCGTCACGAAACGCCTTGGGCGCCGTGGCCGCGAGCTGCTCGCGCACGACACGATTCAGGTTTTCGGTGCCAGCGACGATTTGCCCCACCTGCACCTGACATTCGCCCAATCGTCCGAGGATCGACGGGGCGTGATACAGCGACTCGGCGCGCGACAGTTTTTCGATCGCGCCCTTGCAGTCACCGGAATCGGCCAGCTTGATGCCAGCAAGACCGAGCGAGCGGGCGGCGGCGACGCTCTCGGCTTGAGGTTGGTCCTGCGCGAACGCGGCCGGAGCGATGAGCGAGGTCGTCAGCACCGAGACGAGGCCGAGCGCGATGAAGCGCTGGCGCGAGCTGACACGTCGAGCAGTTGAACAAGTGATCATAAGCACCCTGCCGCCTTTTTAGCGCACCTTGTGGCCGAAGCGCCTAGAAACCGAGATCGGAGCCGCTGGCCTTAGCCGGCGCCGGCGCCGGCCGCGGCGGAGCGGTCGGTTTTGGCCCGGACGGCGCGCTCGGGCCCGGTTTTTTGGGGCTGGCGGGCTTGCCGCGAGGCTTGGGCAGCGTCGGGGCGCTTTCAGCAGCGACACTGGAAACGCCCTGCGGCTGGGCGACACCTTGAGCGGGGGACGGCGACGGCGACGGCAGGGGCTCGAGCCGGCGGGGGGGGGTGGCCGCGGCGGGCGCGCTCGCTGCGGCCTCGTGCTTCGACGCCGCCGGCGTCAGCAGGCTCAGCGTGACCGTCATCGACAGCAGGACCAACAGCCCGAAGCCGATTCCGAGTGCGAGCGGCGGCACGCGTCGGCGCGGGGGAGGCGTCCAATCGCCGCTGGTCTGCTGCGGTGCTTGGTGCGAGCTCGGCCCAATCGCGATCGCGACCGGCGCCGAGCGGCTGGCGTGGGCGGCTTGGTGCGTCGGCGCGGCGACGACTTGGGTGCGCGCAACGTTGACCGGGCTAGCATCGAGTTGAAGCGTGGCCAAGGCGGGCGTTGCGTAGCCAACCAGCGTGTTGGGCGCGATGCGGCCTTCCGGAAACGATTTGTGTTTGGACAACGCCACGCCGCCAGAGGCAGCTTGCAGCGCCTCGGTCATCTCGTCGGCGCTCTGAAAGCGTTCGAGCGGTCCTTTGGCGCACGCCCTTTGAAACCACTGTTCGACGGTCTCCGGCACCCACGGCGCCTTTTCGCGCAGTAAGGGCAGCGGTAACGTGCAGATGCCGACCAGAATGTCGCTGTAGTTGGTCGAGTAGTAGGCATATTCGCCCGTCAGCATGTGAAACAAGCACATGCCGAGCGAGTACAAGTCGGCGCGGTGGTCCACGCTGCTGGCGCCGCGCACTTGCTCGGGGCTCATGAACAGCGGTGTGCCGAGCACCGTGCCGGCTTGGGTCGTGCCCTGCTCGCCTTGGTCGAGCTTGGCGATTCCGAAATCGAGCACCTTGCCGATCCAGCCGACTTCGTCGTCGTCGCTCTTGACCAAGAAGATGTTGGCCGGCTTCAGATCGCGGTGGACGATGCCTTGCGCGTGGGCGCGCGCCAGTGCGCGACCGACGTGCGACACGATCCGCACCGCGTCGGCCAGCGGCACGTCGTGGTCGCGCTCCAAGCGCTGCTCGAGCGTCTCGCCCTCCAAGTACTCGAGCACGATGTACGGATTGCCCTCGGACGTCTCGCCGTCGTCGTACACCTGCACGACGTGGCGCGAGCGCAGCTTGGCCGCGGCCTTGGCTTCCACGCCAAAGCGCTTGCGTGCCTCGGGCGACTGCAAGTGCTCGCCGGAGATCAGCTTGATCGCGACGCGTTGCCCGAGCGTCACGTGTACGGCGCGGTAGACCGTGCCCATCGAGCCACGGCCGATCTCTTCTTCCAGCCGGTACTTGCCGGCGATGATCAGGCCGGGCTGGATATGGCTCGGAAGCCCCTGCGTTAGCGCGACCGTTTCGCTCATCTTCAGCCAGGTCTAGTCACGGTGCGGGCGGGACCACGCCGCCCTCGAGACGACCAGCTTACGACCCCCGGCTACGGTCGTCGAGCGCGGACAGGACTGCCAGGCTTTCGTCCTCGGTACCGGCGTACGGCTCGGCGAGAAAGGCCGTGATGATCTCTTTGGCGACCTGTTCCGATGTCGAGCGCAGGGAGAGCGCGAGCACGTTGGCGTCGTTCCATTTGCGGGCGCCGCGCGCGGTCTCGGCGTCCTGGCACAGCGCTGCGCGCACGCCGGAAACCTTGTTGGCCGCGATGCTCACGCCGGTGCCGGTCCAGCAACAGACGATGCCCAGCTGCTGCTCGCCCGCCGCGACCGCTTCCGCCACGCGCCGCCCGGTGTTGCCCCAAGCTTCGTCGACGCCCGCAGCCTTGCCAAAGCGGGTGACTGCGTGGCCGGCGTCACGCAAGTAGTCTGCGATCGCGTCCACCAGCCGCGTGGCGTCATCCGCGCCGAGGGCGATCCGCATCACGATTCGTCGAGCAAGCCTTGCAAGCGCGCGGGCGGGATGCGGAACTCGCGCTTGCAGTATTCGCACGCGATTTCCAGCACCTCACCGGCCGACAGCAGGTGCTCGATGTCGTGCTTGGGTAGCGTAGAGATGGCCGAGACCACGCGCAGCTCGTTACACCAACATTCGAAGCCGACCTGGCTCTCTTCCAGGCGCGTGTACGGCATGCCGTACAGCAGCTCTTCGAGCAGCGCGGCGGGTGAGAAGCCGGGTTCGCGCAGCTGCGCGTCGATTGACTCGAACTCTTTCAGGCGCTCGGTCATGACCATCAACGGCCCGCGGCCGACTTCCGGCAACAGCTGCACCAAGTAGCCGCCGGCAGCCGAAACGCGACCGGCGTCGAGTAACGTGCCCATGGCCAGCATCGAAACGACCTGCTCCGAGGTCTGCATGTACTCCATCAACGCGCGCGAGATGCCGCCCGGATCCGGCACGGCGACGAAGCCTTGATTGATCTTGCCATCCGGCAGCGTGCGCATCATCTGCATGATCGCGCCGGGACCGACGTCGATCTCGCTCGCCCCGTCGGTCAGCTGAACCAGGCCGCGCGTCTTGCCCGAAGGGTGGGAGTCGGCGACCAAGCTGCCCGAGCCGCCCGAGCCCTTGAGGATGCCCTGCACGCGCAGGTTCGGCGCCATCGTTTCGCGGAACAGCACCGCGCCCGTGACCAAATCGCCCAGGTGGCGGCCGGTGCTGCCCTGCGCGCCCTGCGCCGTGAGCACCTGCTGCACGGTGTCGGTGGTGCGCGCGACGATGACGCGGAAAGCGCCGTCGTCGGTGATTGCGCGCAGGACAGAATCGTTACTTTGCATGGTTCACGAGAGCGTGTGGTCGTCGCCGTCGGCGTCGGTCGCGCCTTCTTCGCGTGACGGGATGCGATACGCTTCGCTCAGCCAATTTCCAAGATCGATCATTTTGCAGCGCGTCGAGCAGAACGGACGCGGCCCATGATCCTCGGGGGCGTCAGCCAGCACCCGCTTGCAAATCGGACAGTCGATGCGCATTGGTTCCCGAGCCTAGCACCACTCGCGGCGCGGCTCACCTGGCCGCGTTACCGGCGAGCCGGCTCGCGAAATGGTGGAGCGCCCGCACGTGTGACGGAAACGCGATGTCTTCCTCGCGCAGCGAGCCGGGCTTCGCCCAGACGATCTCGGTGACGTCGTCGAGCGGGCTGGCCTTCTGGGTATCGACGCGGGCGGTGAAGAACAGGTCGACGACCGGATACTCGACGTCCCGATACGTGTAGAGGTTGGGGAAACTGGCCAGAAATTCGACGCTGTCCAGCTTGACGCCGGCTTCCTCGCGCACCTCGCGGATGCCGGCGTGCTCGGCGGTTTCGCCGCGATCGATGAAGCCACCGGGTAGCGCCAGCTTGTTTCGGCCCGGGTCACGTGCGCGACGGATGAACAGCGCGTCGCCGTCAGCGGTCGTGATCAGCACCGCCGCCGATACCGCGACGTTGTAGTAGTAGACGAAACCGCACGCTTCGCACACGAAGCGCACCGCGTCACCTTCGCTGCTGCGTTTGGCGGCGCAGCGCGGGCAGTGCTGGAAGAACGCGCTGGGCGGACCGCTGAGCGAGTCGCTCACGTTAGCCCTCCAGCGCGGCGCGCGCTGCCTCTACGGTGCGGTCGATGTCGTCGTCGGTGTGAGCGGCGGACACGAACGCGGCTTCGAACTGCGAAGGCGGAAAGTAGACGCCGCGCGCACACAGGCCGCGATGAAAGCGCGCGAAGCGTTCGCGGTCCGACTCGGCGGCGTCGGTCCAGGCGCGCACCGGCCCGCGGTGGAAGAACAGCGTCAGCATCGAGCCGACGCGTTGCACGACGCCATCGACCCGGGCGTCGCGCAGCGCGCGCTCCAGGCCGACTTGCAGCCGACTGGTCAAGGCCTCGAGTCGTTCGTAAACGTCGCTGGTCAGCGCGCCCAGCGTCGCCAAGCCGGCGGCGATTGCCAGCGGGCTGCCGCTCAAAGTACCGGCTTGGTACACGGCCCCGAGCGGCGCGATGCACTGCATGATCTCGCGCTTGCCGCCGTAGACCGCGAGCGGCATGCCACCGCCGACGACTTTGCCCAAGCAAGTCATGTCGGGCGTCATGCCGAACAAGCCTTGGGCGCCGCCCGCCGAAAGCCGCGAGCCGGTCATCACCTCGTCGAAGATGGAAACCGCGCCGTGCTCGCGGCAAAGCTCGAGCAGCCGCTCTAAAAAGCCGGGCTGCGGCGGCACTAGGCCCATGTTGCCCACGACCGGCTCGACGATCACCGCCGCCACGCGGCCGCGCTCGCGCTCGAACAACTCGCTCAGCGCGTTCACGTCGTTGAATGGCAGGCTGGCGGTGTTGGCGACGACCCCGGCAGGCACGCCGGCCGAGTCGGCGGTGCCGAACGTGGCCAGCCCGCTACCGGCTTTGACCAGCAAGCCGTCGGAGTGGCCGTGGTAACAGCCGTCGAACTTGACGATCACGTCGCGGCCGGTAAAGCCTCGCGCGACGCGCAGCGCGCTCATCGTCGCTTCGGTGCCGCTCGAGACGCAGCGCAGCATCTGAATGCTCGGATAGCGTTCGACGATGGCTTCGGCGAACTGTACCTCGAGCTCGGTCGGCGCGCCGAAGCCGAGGCCGCTTTCGGCGCGCGCCTGCACGGCGCGCACGACGTCGGGGTGAGCGTGGCCCAAGATCGCCGGGCCCCAGCTGCCGACGTAGTCGATGTACTCGCGCCCGTCGGCGCTGAACAATTTGGAGCCCTTTGCGCTGCTGATGAAGACGGGGGCGCCGCCGACGGCGCGGAAAGCGCGCACCGGCGAGTTCACGCCACCGGGCAAAAGTCGCTCGGCGCGCTCGAGGAGACGGGCGGAGATCTCGTCGCTCATGCGGCCGTTGTACCGCACGCGGCGCGAGCGCGCGCGCGCATCAGTAGGGGAAGGGCAGCCTGGCCTACATTGGGTATCGAGGACCCACGTGGAACGTCGGCCACTTCCGCGTTACGCTTCAGCTATGCGTGCTCTTGCCCGGTGTTCGGGGTGCTGCCGTGCATTTCGAAGTAGCGGGGGTGGGCGTCCGGACACGACGCTTAATCCGCCGGCCAGGTTGTCGTTAGTCGTTCGTAAGTATTCGAATTTATTCAGCAGAGGATGAGAAACTCCAACACGAGCCGAATCGGGTGGCGTTTGCCGTGGGCGGCTTATGGGGCGCTGGCCTTGGGGCCGTGCGGCGCAGGCTTGGCGTGCAGCGTCTACGACAACTCGCTGATCGGTGATGTAGCGGCGCCGCTCGGTGGCTCGGGCACTAGCGCGGGAGCCGCGGGCTCGGGCGCGGATGGCGGCACCGCGATCGCTGGCACGGCGACCGGTGGCTCTGCGTCTGGCTCGGCCGGCATGGCGAGCGGCGGCAAGGCCGGCGACAACGCCGTCACTACCGGCGGCGCCGGCGCACCGTCTGCCGGTAGCGGTGGCTCCGGTACGGCGGGTAGCGCAGGCAGCGCGGGCGCGGGTGGTGACGCCACGCCCGGTCCGACCGAGACCATCGACGACATGGAAGACGGTGACGCCGAGATCGACATCAAAGGGCCGCGCAACGGCTACTGGTACGTCGGCGGCGATTTGACGGCCGGTGCGACGACTGACCCGGTGTCCGGCAAGTTCATGATGACGATGCTCGGTGGCAGCGACCGCAGCACGTTCGCCGCCCATGTCAAAGCCGTCGGTTACAAGGATTGGGGCTCGGTCATGGGCTTCAATTTCATCGAGCTGCTCACGAAGGTGAACCCGTACGATGGCTCGGCGTTTTGCGGCGTGCAGTTTTGGGGCAAGGCAGCTGCGGCGACCACCGTGCGCTTTCGCATCCCGGACATCGACACGCATCAGGCCGGCGGCGTGTGCAAAGATCCCCCGACCGGTGCTGGCACCGCTTGCTACGATCACTTCGGCACGTCGTTCGGGTTCTCGACCGCTTGGAAGCTGTTTAGCACCAAGTTCACCGACCTTTCACAGGCTGGTACCGGTTACCACCCGGCCGACATGAAGCTCAAATCGGACAAGCTGATGTCCGTCGAGTGGGCTCTGCCGGGTAGCGGCACCACCTACGAGATTTGGATCGACGACGTCGAGTTCACCAAATGTAAGTGAGCGAGCCGCGACGCGCGGCACCGGCAACGGCGGCATTTGGCCGCTAACGTGCAACACGCGCCAAGACGCACCTGCCCCGAGAAGTGCAACTAGGTCTGTGAAGTGGTCGCGGGCGGCGACGCAGAGCCGACCGCTAGTGCGCGAACACGCTCCATCAGCGGTTCGATCTCCGCGAAGGCTTGGGATGTGACCTCGAGGTTCGCTTGCCAGGTGCGCTCGTAATCCGCGAGCTCGCGCCAGGTAGCTGCGCGAGCGACGACGGAAAGCTCGCTCGGGCTCAAGATCCCCGCAAAGTGCGTGCCGAGTAGGCCCGGCAAGGCGCGGTGGCGTCGCGCCTCGACACCTGACGTGAGCAGGAGCGCCGTCACGCAATGGTAGAGCGCGTAGTAGAGGCGATTCAGCGAGTCGTTGTACAGGGCCGCGTCACGCAGCAGTCGCGCGGCGCGATGAGCCTGGTCCGCGTGTCGCAACTCCAAAGCGACGGCGGAGTCTTGCGGCTCGTCCGTCATAGGGAAATTCCCTCCTCGTCGAGGGAAACTGCCAGCGCGCGGCCCCCCCGGCGCAACTCTGCCAGGCGTTCGGTGGACATCGGCAATGGAGCGAGCGGCAGGCCAGTCTTGACGATCACTGGCGCGACTTCTCCTGCCACGACGCCGATCTCCAAGTCGGTCAATCCGTCGATCAGGACCAAGACGTCGACGTCGGAGTCCTCGTGGGCTTCACCACGCGCGAAAGAGCCGAACAAGCGCACGTCCACAAGGCGATCTCCAAACAGTGCGTGCAGCCTGCTGGCGTACTCGGCCAATGCCGGCCGTAGTGAAGCAGGTAGGGCGCGACCCACCACTCGACTCTAGCCCAAGCATGACCTACCCAGCGCCGAATCCAGAAACCGAAGAACCTCGCGCATGGCTGAGGCGACGTCGGTCAACCCCCGGAAGCCTCGACCCCAGCGGGTCGAGCTTGCAGCTCGAGACCTTGATCGGTAGTTATAACATGTTATAACATCGATATGAAGCTCCTGGTGCGGGCAATTGGAAACTCGCTGGGCGTCATCATTCCGAAGGCGGTCCTTGACGAATGGGGCGTTGGCAAGGGGGAGGCGTTGGAGCTTGCCGGTCGCTGCATTCGTCCCGTGCAAGCAGGCGCTAGTTCACACGATGTGCTCGATGAGCTCAAACGCAAGCTTGCGGCGGCGGTAGCGGCGCGCTGTTCGGCCCACGCGATCCGAGCGCAGAGCCTCGCCAACTTGTGGCACTGGAAGGAGAACGGAGCTTGGGTTTCTGCCTACGACGAGTGGCAGCAGATTCTCGCGTCCGATGACGACGGCGCGCTGTTTGCTGCCATGCTGGGACGCGACGAACGTGCCAACCGCCTGCGGCAGTCGCCACCGTACGTGGGCCTGCTACCGCGCGACGAAATCAGGAGGCTGAATGAAGAAGGTTCGTTCGCGAACGAGTTCGTGGCGCTCTGAGCAAACGACCTTCAGG
>FSUE01000036.1_pt1 | contig 14402 bp, 11 predicted proteins | sample 1637031 | NCBI WGS metagenome assembly FSUE01 (sample SAMEA3914819, study PRJEB12502) | metagenome | biome: forest; material: soil | place: Canada | collected 2010-06-26 | depth 0.3 m | reverse complement strand
TCACTCCGCTGCTCACAAGCGTTTTCTCTCGCCCGGTTGTTGCGCGCGCATGCCCTCCTGGATCGTACGCAGGTGGATTCACTCGGTTGAAGCTTGAGCGTGAGCAGGCCGCGAAACGCCGCGGACACCGGACGGCTTGACCACAACCACCGCGACTGACGCCGGACGGGGAGCTCGCTCATCCGCGTGTGAGTAATTCATTGGCAAGCGCTGGCACCGTTTGCTGGACTGAAGAAATAGCTAGTCTTGGAACGCGCCTTGAAAGAAGCGTCCGAACTGTAGTGCACTGCCTCATGACGGCCCGGGTGACTCTTTTGAGTTGCTAGCTTGGGACGTTTGACTACAGTCCGATCAAGTTTGGATCTTTGGAAGCGGCACGCGCTCGCGTGGCGCGACGAGTACGTGCGGCAAACTTTGAAAGTCCGATGGTGAGTCCTCCCCAAGCGTGGCCAGATAACGCGGGACCTGATTTGCTGGATCAGGCTGCGCGAATCCTAGCCCGTGACGCTTCAAGAGCGCCCCAGAGCCTGAACTATGGCGCGGAGCCCGCGGCAGCGTCGGGCTTGCCAGGAACCGTCAACGAACTGGCCGGGCGCGTGTGTCCGGTGGTGGGCGCGAGCGTTCCACTCGCGGGGACTGCTCCGAAAAGCGACGTTCGACAGCAGGCTCACGAACTACTGGCGAGCGTGCTGGCTGGGTTGGGCACTGGCTATGGCTTGCCCCAGGGGAACGCCAAACCATCGTCGCCGCAATCGGCGCACACGGCGCACCGAAGTTGCCCGATCACGAAGGCTTCGCTCCCGTCGGTTTGGGACAAGGACGCGATCCGCCTCCAAGCGCACGAGTTCATCGATACCCTCCTCGTGACGTTTCGCCAGGCAACGAGCGAAGACGGAGTCGTCGCGGAGAACAGAGTGCCACAGATAGAGTGCGTCGCCCCGGTACAGGCCGGCGACATCGCCAGGGCCTCATTGACCGTCATCAACGAAGAGCCGATGCCGTCCGACGTAACCCTGTACGCGACCAACTTTACGGGAGACACGGGGTTCGACATCCCCGCCTTGCGGGTATCGGTATCGCCTCGTGTCGCAACCCTTGAGGCCGGCGAGAAGACCACGTTCGATCTCAAGATCTCCGTCCCGGCGCAGGCCCCCGCCGGCGCATATGCCGGTCTGCTTCAGGCGCTGGGTAGCAAGTACGTCAAAGCCGTGCTCACCCTGCAAGTCATCTAGCCGTAACAAATCAAGCCTCTAATCCCAAGATACGCTGTGTACTAGGAGCAACAATCGATGGATTCCGCTGTAGCCAATCTCGGGTGGACTGAAGATCAATGGAATCGGGTCTGCAGCACTGTCGTTGAAGAGGCCCAGAAAGCGCGCGTGGCCGCGCAGGCTTTGCCGTGCACTGGGCCGGAAGACAAGAGCGTTCTCGCGATTCCGCGCTATGAGGTCGCCACCCCGGGTGCGAATCCAGACCTGGAAGCCGACAGCGATCCGGACCTCTACATCACGCGCATTTCGGTAAACGTTGCGCTACGATCGCATGAGGTAGCCGATCATCAATTGGGCGCGGCCTTGCAAATGTTTCGGCGCGCAGCCAACGTCATCGCGCGTGTCGAGGACTCGCTGGTCTTCTATGGCCGACGCAGCGTGGCTCTCAATCCTGCCGTGTCGGCCTTGAACTACCTGACGCCGGGTCTTCCAGCCATCTACAACTTCACTCAGGACACGCATAACGTGGACGGAGTCTTCCAATGGCTGGTTGGCCCCACCCCCTTGGGTGATCCTGGAATCCCACTCGCACGCGGCCGCTTTCGCCGCCCCGCCCCGGTGGCCCGGCAGTTCCGTGCTGGCCTTGCTGCCGGCGGTGGGTCGCTCGGCGATGGCGTCGTGAACACGATCATCGCCGCTATTAGCGCCATCGAGGGTAGCGGCTACTATGGACCGTTCGCCTGCTGCCTCAGCAATCGGCTGTTTGAGGCGATCTGCACTCCGGCGCCCAGCCTCGTGCTGCCGCGTGACCGCATCTTGCCGTTCTTACAGGGGCCGCTGCTGCGCGCCAGCGCGCTGGACGCTGACGACGGGGTGGTCATCTCCTTGGCGGGTACGCCTGTGGAACTGGTGATCGCTTCTGAGATTTACGTGCGCTTCCTGCAGTTGACGCAGGCGGGACGGGCATTGTTCCGCGTCTCGGAGAGGGTAGCCCTCCGCATCAAGAGTCCGGGCGCCATCCAACGCATCAGGAGCTGAAAACCATGACACGCCGGGGTCCCGTATCGAAGCGTCGGTCAATGAAGCCACCGCCCAGCCTGAAGGCGGTCCCACCACCCGGCACGCAAGACACGCTGCGCCCCCCAAATTCTCAGCCAATGGCGCACCGCTCGGTCGAGACTCCGCCGCACACCACGTCGGCGAGCTCGAATGGCGGCGCTGACTGGCCCGCACTATTCACTGAGTTGAAACAGATCAGGAGGTCGCTCGTGGGAAAAGACGCTGTGCCGACGCACGAAGATGCCTTTCACAATATTGTCGACAAGCTGCTCGAGTCAGCGTGGCCTGCAGACAGCACTGGTAAGCGCAAGCCGAACGAGGTCGACGCAGGCGACGTTGACAAGTTCCAAAAAAGGGTCGAGCTGATTAGCAAGGCTCTCGAGCCGTGGATCGAGCTCCGCAGTTGGTTTTTGGAGCGAGTGGAGCTTTGGCAGACTTGGGTAGATGTTCCGCCGAAGCCCTATGCCTCGGGGACCTGGGCCGCCATCATTGCCGACGCTCGGCGGGATACCGCGGCGGATCCCAAGAACGAAACGGACGCGCTCGAAGCGCTAATCAAAATTTACTAACCTCAGACCCACCGGTAAGTCAGTGAACTTCAGCAACGAAGGCTTGTCGCTCTGGTACGGCACGCCGGACGCGCCAGCCCCGGGCGACACGGGCGTCGTGCCGCGGCGTGGCGCATCGCTGATCGTTGGAGTTCGTCCGGCCAATCCCACCAACTCCGTGTCGGTCCGCTTTCGGGTGGACGGCGGCAGAGAACAGACGCTGGCGGGGCGCGAGCTACGTACTGACTTCGATCGGCAGGTTCAGTATTTTGGGGTGACCTTCCCAGACTTCCTCCAAGGATCATTGGTAGAATACGTGCCGGTCCTCTCGTCGACCGGTCGGCAAGTGCCTGCGCCAACGTTCGCAACTCGCCTTCCTTCGAAGTTCCAGCTCGCACCGCCCTCGCTCGCTGCACCACCAAAGGCCGCGCCGCGTACGTTGGCGAGCCCGAGCACGACCCGGCACTTCGAAGCCGGGTTGGGCTTCGTCGCCTCAGTGGCCGTTCAGTTTTCGGCTCCGGAGTTCGTCGGTGACACTCCCGCGGGTGCACGGGTGAACTTCTTCGTGGAAGACGGCACGTTCACCGGCAGCGGCTTCAAGGGTACGGTCACTGAGCATTCATCGGACCATCTGCTCGTACGACGCGACGGCATGGGCTTGGTTCGCATCCGAGCCACCTTCGTCGCTGCAGACGGAGCAAGGCTCGACATCGAGTCGAGCGGCTACGTCGATTTCGGTCCGGACGGCTACCGTCGTGCGCTCGCTCAAGATCTGCCGGATCGCTCGGCGATCGTGGTGACGCCATTGATCACGACGCGGCACGCTCGCTATCGCTGGCTTAGCCGCGTCCAATGCGTTGGCGTCGGCTACACTCACCTCGATGTGAATCAGGCGAGCTACTCCGTCTACGCGGTATCGAGCAAGCCCTCCCCCGCCCAACCGCGTTCATGACGCGCAAGAAGGTCGTGATTCTCGGTGGCGGCGTCGCGGGAATGAGCGCGGCACACGAGCTGATTGAACGCGGGTTCGAGGTCGAAGTCTTCGAGCGCAAGTCCCTGGCGGGTGGCAAAGCGCGCAGCCTGGCCGCGGGCCCGCAGAGTGGCTTGGTCGCAGTCGCTCCGGCGTCGCGCGACGCTGCACGCACCATGAATCGCCCGCTACCGGGAGAGCACGGCTTTCGCTTCTTCCCAGGGTTCTATCGCCATGTCGTCGACACGATGACCCGTATCCCGTATGGCACCCGATCGGTAGCCGAAAACTTGGTGGATACACGAGAGTTGATGATCGCATCGTTCGATCGGCCGCCGCAGCTTCTACCCGCCGAGTCACCTCACGCGACCACCGACCTGTACAACTACGTCACCACGGCCGTTGGTCTACTGTCCGGGCGTCTCGGCGTTTCGCCAGAAGACAGCGCCTTCTTCGCCGGAAAATTGTGGGAATTCCTCACGTCATGCGAGGAACGGCGACTGGTCGAGCTCGAACGCATCAACTGGTGGGACTTCATCGAAGCCAGCTCACGTTCGTACTCCTACCAGAAATTCTTCGGCAACGGCATCACGCGATCGCTGGTCGCGGCCAAAGCGCGGCGCGCCAGCACCAAGACGATTGGCGACATCTTCCTACAAATCCTGTTCGATATCGCAACACCGGACGTGGCCGCCGACCGCGTCTTGAACGGTCCAACCAACGACGTTTGGATCGACCCTTGGCTAAAATACCTGATCGGTCGCGGAGTCGAATACCATTTCGACGCTCAGGTCAGCGCCATCAGCTGCGGCGGGGGCCGTGTGCGAGAAGCAAGCGTCCGACTGAACAATCGTACGCAAAGGATTGCGGCCGACTACTTCGTTGCGGCGCTGCCGATCGAGGGCATGACCAAACTGCTCTCGAGCGAGTTGCTGGCCCTCGATCCATCGCTGGCAGGGCTGCACGAGCTGACCGAGTACACGGAGTGGATGAATGGCATCCAGTTCTACCTGAACGAGGACATACCTCTAGCCCGCGGTCATACGATCTACATCGACTCGCCGTGGGCCCTAACGTCAATCTCCCAGCCCCAATTCTGGCAAGACTTCGATCTCACGGGCTATGGGGATGGCACGGTCAAGGGCCTACTTTCCGTCGACATTTCGGATTGGGACGTCAAGGGCCTGAATGGCAAGGAAGCCCGTCATTGCTCCCGCCACGAGATCGCATCCGAAACGTGGGAGCAGCTGAAGCGAAGCCTCAATATCGAGCGCGAGCTACTTTGCGATTCGCACCTGCACTCCTGGTTCCTGGATCCGGGAATCGACGACAGCGATGCCGACGCCGACCCGGCGACGCCCAGGCTCGTCAGCAATGCCGAACCTCTGTTGGTGAACTACGTCGATACGTGGCGTATCCGTCCCGAAGCCACTACCCGCATCCCCAATTTCTTCCTGGCCTCGGACTACGTTCGGACGTTCACCGACCTAGCAACCATGGAAGCCGCAAACGAAGCCGCCCGGCGTGCCGTCAATGGAATCCTGCGTGACGCTCGCTCGAGTGCAGAACCTTGTGCGCTCTGGAATTTACACGAGCCTGAGCTGTTCGCGCCGTTGCGGGCATATGATCGGACGCGCCATCGTCGCGGCTTGCCGTGGGGTGGCGCTTCACGGCTACCCGCAACAGCCGCACTAGTAGCGCGCGAGGTGGTGAGCTCCCTACCCGTTTTGGGAGCTCCCCTCCACCAGTTGATCAGCCGTGGCTCACAGCCACAGTCTCCGGCCAACGTCGAAGAAGTCGCTGCGGAGGCTCGCGCATCGAGTGACACCGGGCTGCGCCGCCTGCGCATCGTTGGGAACGAGTGATGAGCGTCGCGGGTGAAAGTAGCGCTCCTGATGCCAAGTCACTCTCGGCTCGGCTCGCGAACTATCGCGCGCTGGTGTTTCCCCTAATCGAAGAAGCCATCCCAGATCGAGAGCCGCGCAAGCACCTTTGGCAACTGGTGGCTCAGCAGCTCAGGCGCGAAGGCAAAGGGATTCGCCCGGCGCTGTGCCTCGCGACTTGTCGCGCGTTCGGGGGGCGCGAGGACCTAGCACTGCCTTCTGCAGCCGCACTCGAGCTCATGCACAACGCTTTTCTCGTTCATGACGATATCGAGGACGAGAGCGAGTTTCGCCGCGACAATCCGACGCTGCACCGGGAGTACGGCGTGCCGCTGGCGCTCAACGCCGGGGACGCCATAAACGCGCTCAGCGTACAGCTGCTAAAGCGCAACCTGACATTGCTGGGCCCGGAGCTGTCCGCGCGCATATTCGACGAATTCGATCACATGTCGATCGAAACCATCGAAGGTCAGGCGATGGAGCTTGGTTGGATTCGAGACAACGCCTGCAACACCACCGAGGAGGACTATCTGGTTATGGTCCTGAAGAAGACTGGCTGGTACAGCTTCATGCACCCGGCACGCATCGGTGCCTTGATCGCCGCCCCGCAGCGCTCGGATCTCGAGGCGTTCAACCGCTTCGGCTATTTCCTGGGTACCGCCTTTCAGATCCAAGACGACGTGCTGAACCTGGTCGGCGATCGTAAAAAGTACGGCAAGGAGATCGGCGGAGACCTGTTGGAAGGTAAGCGCACGCTAATGCTCACCCACTTGCTGCAGCACGCGAACGCTCAGGAACGCGCGCGTCTGCAGGCTTTTCTTGGCAAGCCGAGGGCGCAAAGGTCTGCGCGCGACGTTGCGTGGATCTCTGAGCTGATGCGCACCTATGGGAGCATCCAATACGCGCAAGGCGCAGCCCGACAGTTCGCGAATGGAGCCCAGCAGGAGTTCGAGCGGGCCTACGCATCGGCAACCGCCGGTCCCGACCTGGACTTTCTACGCGCGCTGGTCGAGTACACCATCAGTCGCGAGGTTTGAGGCTACCGCTCAGCTCGGCTTTAGAATCTGGGCCTTCATTGACTCAAGAAGCGCGACCAGCTCGCGTTGCTCAGGACCGGCAACCGCCAGCTCGTTCATGACGCGCACAGTGTCGTCGATAAAGATCTTCCAGTCGGACTCGGTGATCTCGAGCGGCGCATGGCTGGCCGGCAACGTGCGTCCTCGGTAGGCGCACGGACCGCCGGTCATCTGGCACATGAAGTCGGTAACCTTCTGCTTGAGGTCGGCAGGATTCGTCTTTGACTTGAGCGCCCCCAACTTAGGATTCTGCCGATTCAGCTGCTCGTTGTTGTGGAGCGAGTCGATCGATGCGCTCATCAGCTTGTAGATTCCGTCTCGACGTCCAAGACGTTCGTAAAGGGACGCGCCTGCTGACTGCGTCGTTCCCGATGCGTACGGCGGTGAGTTCATCGGCGAGGAGCCGTCGCCGACGTGGACCGAATACAAATCGTAATCGACCCGCGCCTCGCGCGGAATCAACTTGCCGACCCCAAGGAGCTGCGTGCGATTCAACCACAGGTAACGTTCGTCCAGCGTGGTCACGCGGGGGCACCAACCAAGATCGGAGTCGGGTAGGTGGGCTGGTCCCTGTTTAGCCTTGCTGTACCCGTCTTCACCAAAGTCGTAGCGACCCGTCGCTTCGAACGCGAGCTTGGCGCTGTCGCTCAGTAGGAGGTGCGCGCGTACGTCGATCGTACCAATCCCATCGTGATCGATGCGCAGGAACGCCAGCGTTCCTGGAGCGAACTCTCCATGAAGCATCGGCCCATCAATCGACCCGCGCACCGAAAACTGCATGCGCACGCCGTCAGGCGTCTCACCAACTGAAGAAACTCCCTCGAGCCGGATGCCGACCGAGGCGACGAAAGTCAACGCAGGAACCAATCTCGTTAGGTCGCCATCGGCCATCGTAGTGTCCTGTCTAGCGCCTTTTAGCCGAGCTCCGCCAGCGTCCGCTTCACACTGTCGGGCTCAATTCGCGTTCCGAGCCGTTCGAAGGTCTGGAGTGCCTTAGTCAAATATTCGATGGCTCCATCTCGGTCGCCTTCCTTCTGCCGAAGCCGACCGATTCCCGCCCAGACGAGCGCAAGCTCGTTGGTTGCCCCTACCCTCTCGAACACCGACTTGCTGCTCTCGAAATGGCGACCCGCTACTGCAAGCTGGTCGCCACCCTCTGCGAGCGCGACCTCCGCCAGCAGCCGCTTCGCGCACGCAACGTAGAACGCCGCGTCGCTCGGTTCCAAGACTTGCAGGCAATCGGCGATCTGAGCCTTCGCTTTCGCCAGCTCGCCGGAACGAACCAAAGCCTCGCAGTAGTAGAGGCCGAAGGTCTCGCACGCCGGAAAGCGCATCGGTCTGATCACGGCCACCACGTCCGCCAACGCGTCGGCGGCTTTGGCAGCGTGCCCCATGCGGCATTGCACGAGCGCCCAGCTGCCTGTGGCAAAGAGCTTGTCAGCAGGAGAGTCGCCCTTGCTCACGGCGTAGTTGGCCACCTTCAGCGCCTGCTCCAAGTCGCCCTGGAAGCCGTGCGCCCAGGTCGCCAGCATGGCTGCAAAGGACGTCGCTCCAGCGTCCTTAAATCGCTCCGCTGCTTCGATCGCCTTCGTGCCCTCGGCGATGGCCTCGCTCCAGCGGCCTAGGTAGCCATTGACCACGGAGGCCGCCGCTCGAGTGCGGACGTATGCCTGAAGGTCGAACTTGCGGTCGAGCGCGCTCAACGCTCCTCGACATGACACGAGTGCCTCTTCAAACTCCCCGCGGCCAAGCTCACACCATGCCCGAGTCATGAGCGCGAAGCCCAAGTCCTCGTCATTCCCGGAAGCGGAGCAATGAGCCACTGCAGTGTTGAGGGTTTCGATGCCGGCTGCGAAGTCGCCAATAGACCACTGGCACCACCCAACCCGAGCGTGGAAGGCGCCCAAGAGGCGGCGATCACCAAGGCGCTCCGCCACCTCCGCGTGTTCTTGGAGCAGTTTATGGTAATCCCGATACGTGAACAGCGCCAAGGCGACGAACACCTGGTCGAGCACGAGCTCGAGCTTTCGCCGCTGGTTCCGCAGGTCAACGGGAGTCAACTTCAAGCCCTCGCAGGCGTGGTTGTAGTAGCGCTGAGCCTCAGCCATAGCACTCACGCCAATTGCCTTGCGATTGGCAGCTTTGAGGTAGTCGATGGCCTTGTCGAGACGCTTGGGATGATCCTCAGGCACGGACAGACCGCCATAGCGTTGAGCTGCGTCGTCCTCGGATGTTGCCGACAGAGCGGCGCTGAATGCGTAGTGGTGAGCGAGCAGCTCGCAATGCTCGTCCAAGCGGTCGGCGTAGAGCTCCTCAATCGCGCGAGCTACTTGCTCGTGGTACTGGCGTTTCTTCGCATCACGAATTTGCCCGTAGACGGCTTCTTGACACAGAACGTGCTTGAACGAGTACGTAGTTGGATTGGAATCCGGTAGCCGATAGATCAATTCCAGAGCTTCGAGCGCTTGCAGCGATGGCTCCACCTGAGAATTGCCTGCGACTCTTGCCACAACCGCGGCCCTGAATACTCGGCCAATCACGGCCGCGATCTTCAAGAATTCTTTGAGGCTCTCCTCCAGGCGATCAACGCGCGCGGCGAACAGGTTTTGAACCCTGTCAGGGACTCGCAGCGTTTCCGGCGGAGGCTCGAAGCTCCACTCGTCTCCGCGTCGGACGAGGGTGCCCCCTTCGATGAGCGACACAACCAGCTCCTCTATGAACAGCGGATTGCCGTCCGTGGTCTCGGTGATCAGCGCCTCGAGTTCGGCCGGGATGGCCGCCGCGGACAGGATTTGGCACACCATCTCCACGGACTGCTGCGGCGAGATGCGGCGCAAGGCTACCCAAGTCGCTTGCGGGCGGGCCAACACCGCACGCACCATCTCTGCGCTGCTCGGACTAGGCAAGCCGGTCAGTGCAATCAAAGGATGGTCTTTGAGCTTCTCCCATTTGCTCAAGTACTCAGGCCGGAACACGAACACGAGCAGGAGCTGCAGCCCGTGGGCCTGATCCACGAGCCCGGTGACCAGCTCTTGCGTGGCCTGATCGATCCAGTGCAGGTCCTCTATCACAAGCACCACTGGTCGACGCGAAGCGACGGCCACGACTATCGCCCGCAAGGCGTCGCGAATCACCTGCGCCGACATCGCGCGTGGCTCAGTCGCGACCGGGTACGACAATAGACTGCAAACGGCGGCGGCCACGGTAGCGTCTAGACCCAGTTCTGCCACGGCGCGTCCGACTCGCGCTGCGCCATCGATGTCGCTGTCCACGCTCTCCAGTTGGAACAACGACTTCAGCAGTTCACGGAAGGGCAGATAAGCACTACTCTGGCCGTGATCGAAACAAGACCCTTCGTAGAAGGTGTTGCTTCGTGCCGCCACTTTCCGCTTGAATTCATGAAGCAAGCGGGTCTTTCCGAGCCCAGCTTCAGCAACGATCGACACGACTCGGCCCCGCCCCTGACGTGCCTCTACCCAAGCATCCTCGAGCTGCTTAAGCTCTTGCTCACGACCAATCAGCGGTGTCAGCGCCCTTTCGCTCGAAGGGTCGACGGATGCAGCGGGCGTTGCACGTAGCGCCAGCAGCGCGAGGACGCGTACCGGTTCTTCTCGGCCTCGAACTCTGAGTGGCTCGAGCGCCTCCCACTCGAACTGAGCGGACGCCAGACGATGCGTTGCTTGACTTACCCAGATTGCTCCCGCAGGCGCCGACTGCTGCAACCGAGCAGCGAGGTTCGTCGTGTCGCCGACGGCGGTGTAGTCAAGGCGCAGGTTGTCGCCAATCGGGCCGACGAGCGCGATACCCGTGTTGATCCCGATTCGCATGCGACACGACACTCCCCATCGACGATGCACTTCCTGCTCGTAGGCTTGCAGGTCCGCGCCAATTGCAAGCGCAGCCCGCAAGGCGCGCGCCGCATGATCCTCGTGCGCTACCGGCGCGCCGAAGATGGCCATGATGCCATCGCCAGTAAACTGATTGACGCGCCCTTCGAAACGGTGAACGCACCGCACCAAGATGGCAAAGCAGCCCTCCATAATCGCATGCACTGCCTCAGGATCGAGTTGCTCGGCGATCGCAGTAAATCCCGCGAGATCCGCGAACAAAACGGTGACTAACTTTCGTTCGCCCTCGATAGCGCTGCGCGACACGAGCACGTGCGCCTCGAGATGAGGCGGCGTATAGGACACGGGCGACGGCGCGGGCCGTGCGGCACCACAGCCATCACAAAATGCGTGCCCCGACTGGAGAAGTCGGCCGCACTCTGCACAGCCCATTTCCAAGCCTCGGCCGCAGGCAGCGCAGAAAGCAGCACCGACCCTATTCTCTGAGCTGCAATGAAGGCATTTCACCTGATCTAGCCTGGATTTACTACTAGTCACTCCTCCCGTAAAGCGCCGGCCAAGGCCCCGGTCGCTGCAATTCGTCGCTCACCAGCGAGCGAACACCTTCGGCGCCAGAAATTTCGCGACCGACGGAAAGATCAACGCGTAAGTGTGGGTTCATCCTCGAAGCTTCTCAGCTTCGATCGAAGGATGTTGCTCGCGCCGTCTGCCCGCCAGCTTCTAGTCGCACATGCTCGAAAGCGTGCAACCACGCAGGCAACGACGGTCCATCAGGCGTTCGAAACGGCAACGAAACTGGACTGCCGCGGAGGTCGAGCCACGTGAGTTCGACGCGCTCTTTAGATGTCCCCCGAATCCGCCGACTCCAAAAGTAGCGAAGGACCTATGGCCCATCGTCGGGCCCGCCATGGACCCGGCCTTGGTCAGCGAACAGCTCCCGAGTGGGCGTCGCGCGCTGAGCATGCCCTCAAATTGTTGATACTGGACCGCCCGCGGAGTAATCCGGCAGAAGACGCTATCGCACCCGCTCATTCGTCGTCGGGAAAGAAAAGGAGTCACTCATGTCGAATAGTCCCGCGGACCCTCCGCTCTTTGAGCAGTATCCGCACTCCGAACGTTTCCAGCTGACGAAAAATGGTGACCCAGCGGAGCGCGTGCTGCTGCCGGTTCACATTCAGAATTACGACTGGGCGTTCCTTAGCGGTGTTGGTGATGCCAAGGAACTACAGAAGATCCTCGAACCGCAGGACCTCGACCTTACGGAAACGCAGCCTGACTCTGGGCTGAACGTTGGAATCTTCGCCATCAACTATAAGGAATCGGACGTTGGTCCCTTCCGCGAGTATTACCTAATCGTAGGCGCCAAGGATCGTCCGATCGACGGCCGCGCGCTGCCGAGCGAGCACTCGGTGGGCTTCTTTGTTTGGGACATCGAACTTGACAGTGATTTGGCCATCCGCTTTGGCCGCCAGGTCTGGGGCCACCCGAAGACATATGCAGAGGCCAAGGTTGGCTGGAGCGGCGATGACTTTGCTTTCGAATTCAAAGAGCCTTCTGGCAACGCTATCTTCTCGGGGAAATGCACCGGCGGCGCAGGCCTGCCATTCGCTTCGGTTCGCTTCCCTCCCTTCTTTTTCATCACCCCCTACGAAATCCGTCGCAGCTGGGCACAGGCGGTCAACGAAGGTGAGACTGCCGGCCGGGCTTACGATCCGGACCGGGACGTACTCGACTGGAATCCGAACTCGCGCATGGGTTCGAAGCTCGCGCGAGTTGGCTTCAAGCCGATCTATTGGACTCTAGGAAAGAATGTCAAAGCCGTTGGCTTCAGATGAGGTGCACGCGCGCGCTCGTCGCGAGCACGACCGGGGCGTTCTCATGACCGAAAGGTAATGTCGAGTAGCGCTAGGGGCTCCACCGGCTCCGACTGGTCGAACACGACAGCGCTGTAGCGCCCTGCTTCAATGCCCCGACGTGCGCGCGCAGCGCGGCCATGTCCTAAGTCCACGAGTCCGACCCTCAGCTCGTTGCCTTCCATGCGCGCCATAACGTGCGCCTGGCTCAATACTTTCGAGGTGCCGCCGCCGACGGAAAAAATTCCAGAAACGGTCAGCTGGAAACCCGATCGGCGCGACGCACATCGGTGCGTTTGAATCACGGACACCTCGGCTTCCGCGTCGATCACGAACACTAGGATCGGCGCGGCGGGGGGGGCGGACGCTGGGACGAAAAATTCGCGGAATCTCGTGAACCATGGGCTCCACGTATCCTCCGCACGGCCGTAGATCTCCGAAATTTCTTGTGTGCTCGCGAAACCTGGCGGGGCCAGGCGCGATACGTTTCGCAACAGAGAAAGCTGGCCGTCCCAGATGGTCCGATAGAGGTCGGCGACCCTCTGGATGTAGTCGGAGGATGGGGCTCCACCAGATCGACCATGTCGAGACGATCGCGATGACCCCTGATTGTTCATGGCGTGTGTTCTACTCGATCTTAACGGGCGCCGACATAGCCCCAAGCAACAGGCCGTCCATCCAGTTGCTGAGAAGCTGCGGCGCTAAGTAGTTCATCGCCGCTGCTATCGGACCCCCAACGGCCCCCAGATCGGAGCGCGACGTGAACCGAAGGCTCTTCGTGGCCGTGACGTGCAGAACGCCAGGCAGCTGTGGCTCACGCAGGATCTCGATGTACCCACAATCCACGTCAACGCCGCCATTGATCGCGGACGCGCCAAGCTTGCTCCACAGACATTCATGGAGCCCGAAGTCCATCCGGATCACCGAATGACGCGGATTCCGAGACGATCGAAAGGCAATCCGAAGAATGTTCCGAATCCGCCAGCTCAGCAGCGGACTTGAAACTTGAACGTCTTCGTAGAGGTAGCCGGACCATGTGGTCCCAAGGTCCGGGGCATTCTCACTTGGCTTCGGTACCCCATCGCAAACCAGGGGGACGCCGCCTCGTTCCGCAACGCGGTAGGAATTGACGAAAAAGGTGGGACACGTTGCGCTCCAGTTTCGTGGGTCGATGACGAGCGCCAGGTCGTTGTCCAACTCGCGTCGAACCAGAGCCTCGACTCGAACCAAGGTCACGTCCGAGGCACGATCGAAATGCGTCGAGCAGTCATGACGCAGAATCCGATCTCGGCCGCCCGCGTCGACCTGCGCGGATGCAGGTTTGAGGGTGGGTGTTCTGCGCGGAGAGGACAGTTTCGGCTGCGTTGCGACCATGTTCAACCTCCCAAGGTTGGGAGGATCCTCCAAGTCGGCAACATCGTCCTCCGATTTCGTCACTTGGACCCTCGCTTCTCCTGGTTGAGCCATCAAGGGCCCTTCCGGTGGCGAAATGAAGATTTTCATCGCACCCACCTGATGTGGAAGTGGGCTGGGCGGGTCGAGTGACTGGCCGCCTGGCCCGAGGAAAAGCATCCGGGTGACGTTGCGCCAGACGCCGCCATTTCAACTTGATGTGCCATGCCAAGTTCATGAAACGCGGCGCATCCCGGATGGGCGGACTGCGACGACCGGCGCTAGACCTGCCGAACGCCGGGCAACGACAGCACGAAGTCAGGGCCATACACCGCCGCGGGCGTCTGAAAGCCGGGTGTCAGGTCACCGTGCAATACCCGATCGGCGATCGCAATCGAGCTAGTTGCCGTGAATGAATAGACTTCGGGCGTTTCGAGCCTGACTTCGGCACTACGACCGGCGTCGTCCACCGTACGCGCCACGATCGAGGCACGCCCCCGGGCGCGCTCAGCAGCGGATGGGCCATCGGGCAGGGCGCGAGCCGCGGATTTCATCCACAACT